>Ga0081455_10005380_pt1 | contig 14052 bp, 11 predicted proteins | sample TabmetS3T2R1_FD_70207 | JGI IMG/M metagenome (GOLD analysis project Ga0081455, IMG submission 70207) | Tabebuia heterophylla rhizosphere microbial communities from the University of Puerto Rico - S3T2R1 | ecosystem: Host-associated > Plants > Roots > Rhizosphere ... | reverse complement strand
CCTGTTCGGCCCCTATGCCGGCTTCTCCACGAAATTCCTCAAGCACGGCTCGCTGCTCGATCTCTTCCTCTCCATCAAGCCGAGCAATATCGGGCCGCTGCTGGCAGTGGCGCGTGACAATTTCGACTTGACCAAATATCTGGTCGGCCAGGTGCTGCAGACCTCGCGTCACCGGTTCGCGGCCTTGCAGGACTACTTCCCGACGGCGAACCCCAAGGACTGGCGGCTGGAGGTCGCGGGCCAGCGGGTGCAGATCATCAAGCCGGATGCCCGGCGCGGCGGAATTCTGGAGTTCGGAACCGAATTGGTGCCGGCCGCCGACGGCTCGCTGGTGGCTCTCCTCGGCGCTTCGCCGGGAGCGTCCACCGCGGTGTGGATCACGCTCAACGTCCTCGAGCGCTGCTTCCAAGACAAGCTGAAGACCGGCGGCTGGCTCCCCAAGCTGAAGGAGATCATCCCGTCCTACGGCCATTCGTTGATCGAAGACGCCGCGCTCTGCCGTCGGGTGCGAGCCGAGACCGCCGCCGTCCTGCATCTGCAGAACGTTTGAGCGCGCCGCTCCGCGGCGACCTGCGATGACCCGTTCCTGATCGAGGTCCTGCCGACGCGTTAGCGCCAGAGATTGACCTTGGCGAGATCGATCAGTTGATCGGCCCGCCCGTTCATCACCGCCTTCAGCAGGAACAGGTTGAAGGCATAGGCCTGTCCGAGCGTGGTCTTGGGCGGCAGGACGAGCTCCTGGCGGGCCGTGAGCACGTCGACCAGTGCCGGCCCGTCGTGACGCAACGCCGCCGTCAGCGCACCTTCGAGCTCTTGCGGCTTCTCGACCCGTATCCCTTTCACGCCCATCGCCTCCGCCATCGCCGCGAAGTTCGGGTTCTTGAGGTCGCAGCCCACGTCGAGCAGCCCGCTCGCCTTCATCTCCAGTTCGACGAAGCCCAAGGTGCCGTTGTTGAACACCACCACCTTCACCGGCAGGCCGACCTGCGTGAGCGTGATAAAATCACCCATCATCATGGTGAAGCCGCCGTCGCCGGAGAGCGAGACGACCTGCCGTCCCGGCAGCGCCGCCTGGGCGCCGATCGCCTGCAGCATGGCATTCGCCATCGAGCCGTGGTTGAAGGAGCCGATCAGCCGGCGCTTGCCGTTCATCTTGAGATAGCGCGCCGCCCAGACGGTCGGGGTGCCGACATCGCAGGTGAAGATGGCATCCTCCGCGGCCAATTCGCTCACCAGTCGCGCCACGTATTGCGGGTGGATGATATCGCTGCCGGGGCTGCTCTCGGCGAGCGCGTCGAGGCCCTGCCGCGCCTTCTTATAGTCGGCCAACGCGTTGTCGAGATGGCTGCGGTCGGACTTCTCGACGAGCTGCGGCATAAGGGCGAGCAGCGTCTCCCTGACGTCGCCGAGGAGACCGAGCTCGAGCCGACAACGATTGCCAAGCGCCTCCGGCCGGACGTCGATCTGCGCGATGCGCGCGCGCTCGGGATAGAACTGCCGGTAGGGAAAATCCGTGCCCAGCATCAGCAGCGTGTCGCAGTTCATCATGGCGGCATAGCCGGAGGAAAAGCCGATGAGCCCGGTCATGCCCACGTCGTACGGGTTGTCGTACTCGACGTGCTCCTTGCCGCGCAGCGGGTGGACGATCGGCGCCTTCAGGAGCTTGGCGAGTGCGGTCACTTCGGCGTGGGCGCCGGCGCAGCCGGCGCCGCAGAGGAGCGTCACTGCGTCCGCGTCATTGAGCAGCGACGCCAAGCGTCGGAGATCGTGCTCGTTCGGACGCAGCAGAGGCTTGGGCGGCCCGATGAAAGCTGGCGGCGTCGCGTCGAGCGATGCGAGCGCCACATCGCCGGGAACGACGACCACGGCGACGCCGCGCCGGCCGATCGCGGTGCGCATGGCGCGCTCGAGGATCTGCGGCAGTTGCTCCGGGCTCGACGCCAGCTCGACATAGTGGCTGCATTCCGCGAACAGGCGCTCGGGATGGGTGGCCTGGAAGTAGTCGATGCCGATCTCCCGGCTCGGAATATGTGCGGCGATCGCCAGCACCGGCACGCGGCTGCGATGACAGTCGTAGAGCCCGTTGATGAGGTGCAGGTTGCCCGGACCGCAGCTGCCCGCGCAGACCGCGAGCTCGCCGGTGAGATGCGCCTCGGCACCGGCGGCGAAGGCCGCGGCCTCCTCGTGACGCACGTGAATCCAGTCGATGCTCTTGATACGGCGCAGCGCATCGGTGAACCCGTTGAGCGAATCTCCCACGACGCCGTAGACGCGTCCGACGCCGGCCTTCTGCAGCGCTTCCGCCATGAAGTCGGCAGCGGTTTTCGCCATGTCGATATCCCTTTAGCGGCCGCGGATGAAGGTTCCAAGCGAGGCATAAGCACACGCGGCAGCATGCGCAAGGCTTTCGCCGCACCGCGGGCACTGTTACCTTCGCAAGGACAGGAATCGAGCAAGAAGACGCAAGGGCGGGCAAGACCGAGAAGCCAATGACGCGTCGAGAAACCGACAGCCTCGGAGAGATCGAGGTTCCCGCCGACAAGCTCTGGGGAGCCCAGACCCAGCGCTCGCTGAAGTATTTCAGCATCGGCAAGGACCTGATGCCGCGCGAGATGATCGAGGCGTACGCCTTCCTGAAGAAGGCGGTCGCCAACGTCAATCATGCGGGCAAGCGGTTGTCCGACGACGCCTACAAGCTGATCGTTCAGGTCTGCGACGAGATCCTGTCCGGGCGGCACGACGACATGTTTCCGCTGCACGTCTGGATGACGGGCAGCGGCACGCAATTCAACATGAACGTGAACGAGGTGATATCGAACCGCAGCTCCCAGATCGCGGGCAAGGCGCTCGGCAGCAAGTCGCCGGTGCACCCCAACGATCACGTCAACATGTCGCAATCGACGAACGACACGTTTCCGTCGGCGATGAATATCGCGGCCGCCCTCGGTGTCACGCGTCGGCTCGTTCCGGCGGTGAAGGCGCTGCACGACGCCATCGCGGCCAAGGCGGAGGAATGGGAAGACATCGTCAAGATCGGCCGCACCCACATGCAGGACGCGACGCCGCTCACGCTCGGCCAGGAATGGTCGGGCTACGCGGCGATGCTCGCGGAGGACCTGGAATGCCTCGACGACGCGCTCAAGGGCGTCTATCGGCTGGCGCTCGGCGGCACCGCGGTCGGCACCGGGATCAACGCCCCTCCCGGCTTCGCCGAGGCGGCCGCAGCCGAGATCGCCAAGCTGACGGGATTGCCGTTCGTGAGCGCGCCCAACAAGTTCGCCGCGCAGGGTTCCCACGACGCGTTGGTGCAGCTCTCCGGCACGCTGCGCACCCTCGCAGTATCGCTCTATAAGATCGCCAACGACATCCGGCTGCTGTCGTGCGGGCCGCGCGCCGGCTTTGACGAATTGCTGATCCCCGAGAACGAGCCGGGTTCCTCGATCATGCCGGGCAAGGTCAACCCGACGCAGGCCGAGGCGCTGACCATGATCGCGGTGCAGGTCATGGGCCACGATGTGGCGGTGGGCTTCGCTGGCGCCGGTGGCTACCTGGAGATGAACGTGTACAAGCCGCTGATCATCTTCAATATCATGCATTCCATCACGATCATGGCGGACGGCTGCACCAACTTCCGGAAATACCTGATCGAAGGGACAAAACCGAACCGCAAGAAGATCAAGGAATACGTCGATCGCTCACTGATGCTGGTGACGGCACTGGCGCCGGTGATCGGCTACGACAAGGCGTCGAAGATTGCCCATCACGCCATGGAGAACGACCTCACCTTGAAGGAGGCCGCGCTGCAGCTCGGCTACGTGAGCGAGGCCGAGTTCGATCGCATCGTCGATCCGGCGAAGATGGTCAATCCTTACGTCGCCACCGAGTGACGTACGACGCAGCAAGCCGCTACCGGCCGCCCAGGTAGGCCACCGCGTCGATCTCGACCAGGCAATCCGGGCGCAGCGCGTCGACCGTCATGGTCAGCCCGGCAGGCATCCATGGGCTGCGCAGGCGCCGCCGGAACTGCTCGCCGTAGGCGTCGAGGAACACCGCGCGATCCTGTCCCGCCAGGAGATAGACGGTGGTTTTCACGATGTCGTCCAATGTGCCGCCCGCAGCCTCCATGATGAACTGCAGCTGGCGCACGCACTGCTCGGTCTGCGCGCGCAGGTCGCCGACGAACATCGTCTGCTGCGCGACGTCGACAGCGTCCTGACCGGCGATGAACAGCCAATCGCCCACCTTGACGCTCTGCGCGAACACGCGCGGCGTGCGACGGGCAAACTTGCTCTCGACATACTGGCGCCGGCCGCGCGTCGCCAACGCATAGGAGCGCTGCGCGACGCCAGGACCGAGCGCGGGGCTGCCGATGCGGGAATTGGCCGGATACTCCTCGGGGGCGAATATCGGATCGAGCTTGACCGTGCGCTCGCGTCCATAGGCGTCGCGCACGCTGGCTGCCGCCATGTTGCGCAGGAACGCCCAGTGCCGGAACGAATCCTTCAAGCCCAGGCCGGCGGCGCGCAGCACGGCGTCGAGGCGCTCGAGAATAATGGTGCTCGGCGCCGCCGTATCCTCGGGCGCATCCACCGCACCGACGAAAACGAGATCTCCCACCCGCACGGCGTGACAGGGGGCGCCGAGCGGAAGCGGCACCCCCTCGGCCACGACCGCCGCGCGGTCGCGATTGCTCGAGGCGACGGCGTCCATTCGCACCAGCCGGTCGGGACCCAGGTCCGAGACGCCGACAAAGCAGGTGGTTGGCGCGCGCTCGGGCTTCAACGCGGCCCGCAGCATCTTGGCGATCTCGGGGGCCGCCGCGTAGTCGGTGAGCAGCACCTGCAGGAACACCATGTCGTCCGCGCTCTGGCCCACGGAGGCGAGCGCGCGGCGGAGATTTTGCAGGGCGCGCTCGGCCTGGCCCGGGGCGCCCGCGGGCAATTCGCCGGGACCGGCGGCGTCCTGCGCCACGAATGTGAGATCGCCCACCGTCGCGCCGACTGCAAAGACCGGATCCTCGGACACGAGCCATCGCGGCGCGACGGGACGGGGAGCAGCCGGTGCGGCCTGCGACGCACTGGACGAGGGCAACGCGCCGGCGCAAGCCGCCCCCGCGGCGCCCGCGACGAACGCGCGCCGCGAAAGGCGCGCAGCCTCGGTCATGACGTTGCAATCCCACATGAGAGCGCCGCTGCTTTCAGTCTTCGCTAAAGGTGCTTGCCCCAGAAACCGAGGGTGCGCCCCCACGCGAGCTCCGCAGCTTTCCGCTGATGCGCGTCGGGGCGCTGCTCATTCATGAAACCGTGCTTGGCGTCGTAGCGGAAGATCTCGGTCGATTTTCCAGCCTTCTTGAGCGCGGCTTCGAATCCGTTGACCGCCTCGGGCGTGCACCAGTCGTCCTCGTTGGCAAAATGCGCCTGCAGCGGCACGCGGATGTCGGCGGGGTTGGCGACGTTCGCCGGCGGGAGCCCGTAGAAGCACACCGCCGCGCTCAGCTCCGGAATGCGGATCGCGCCCAGGATCGTCACCGCGCCGCCCATGCAGAAGCCGGTGAGCCCGACCTTCACGCCGGTGAGCTTGAGGAAGCCCACCGCGCCGCGCACCACCTGATCGGTCGCATCGAGAAAGTTGAGGGAGCTCATCTCGCGGTTGGCGGCATCCGCGTCGTGATAGGGGACCACGGTCCCGGCATAGAGATCGGGCGCGAGCGCCTCATATCCGGCGAGGGCAAAGCGGTCGCAGATGCCTTTGATCTGGTCCTGCAGCCCCCACCATTCCTGGATCACCACGACGCCCGGCGCGTCGGCACGCCCGGGCTTGGCGAGATAGCCCGAGGCGTCCTTGCCGTCCGGGCGCTTGAAGCTGATCGTCGTGCCCATGGTTCCTCCGATACCCCAATGAGGCGTGGCCCCTGTCGTTCTGGCGTAGAGTATGACGTAGCATCAATTGGCCGGGATGTCGCGGACGCGGCGCTTCTCCGTGCTCCCGATTCGCAGCAATGCGCCGCGTGGCGAGTCATGGTTTCGTCCTCGGAACAATCCGCCCACAACGGGCATTCGTAAGATTGGCAATGACTTGCTTGTCCGCGGACCGATTAGTCAAAGGACCGTAGATGGAGATTGAACCGCGATCGATGTCGGCGGAGTTGATCGGCACCATGACGGACGCCGACATGGCGGCGCTGCAAAGAGCCGTCGAGTTGCTCGAGCATCCGGGCTTTGCCGCGCGTCTGACCAACATGCTCGGCAAGCCGATCGAGCTCATCGGCACCGCGCTCCCTGCGTCGGCCTCACGTCTGATCACGACTGCCACCGCCAAGGCGCTCGAGCTGGCGCTCAGGGCAGCGCTGCGGACCATGCGCGGCCGCGCCGACGCCGGGTCCCCGCGCTTCCACCGGGCTTTGGCCGCGGCGACCGGCGCTGCCGGCGGCGCCTTCGGCCTCGCCAGCCTTCCCGTGGAGCTGCCGGTCTCGACCATCGTCATGCTGCGCTCGATTGCGGAAATCGCTCGCAGCGAGGGTGAAGATCTCTCCCATTCGGAAGCGGCGCTCGCCTGCATCCAGGTCTTCGCCCTGGGCGGGCGGCCGGGCTCGAGCGATGCGTCCGAGAGCGGGTACTATGCGGTGCGCGGCATGCTCGCCAAGAGCGTGACGCAGGCCGCTCGCTTCATCGCGGAGCGCGGTGTCGTCGAGGAAGGCAGCCCGATCCTCATCCGCTTCATCACGCAGGTCGCCTCTCGCTTCGGCGTGGTGGTGACGCAGAAGGCCGCGGCGCAGGCCGTCCCAGTGATCGGCGCGCTGGGGGGCGCCGCCGTGAATTACGCGTTCATCGAGCACTTTCAGGACATGGCCCGCGGCCACTTCATCGTTCGCCGGCTCGAGCGCGTCTACGGCAAGAACCTCGTGCACCGGGAATATGAGCGCCTCGCCCGGCAGGATTGACGCGGGCCGCCCTATTTCGCTCCCACTCGCAACACATCTATTGATCGCGGCGCCGGACTCGGTTCTCTGGACTTGGCCACCGGCCCGATGCGCCACCAGGCGTTGCCAGCTGCGGTCGGCTACGCGTCACGCCTGCGAGAGAAGATTACGAATGCAAGACACGGACAGTCTGATCAAGCGGCTTCCCAAATGCGAGCTGCACATTCACATCGAGGGCAGCCTCGAGCCCGAAATGGTGTTCGCGCTGGCGCGCCGCAACGGCATCCGCCTGCCCTACCCATCGGTCGAGGCGCTGCGGCAGGCGTACCAATTCAGCGACCTGCAGGACTTTCTCAACATCTACTATCGGTCCATGTCCGTGCTGATCACGGAGCAGGATTTCTACGACCTGGCGTGGGCCTATCTCGAACGCGCGCACGCCGACAATGTCCGGCACGTCGAGATGTTCTTCGACCCGCAGGGCCACACCTCCCGTGGCATCGCGTTCGCGACGGTGGTCGATGGCCTCCACCGCGCCATTGTCGACGCCGGCGAGAAGCTCGGTGTGCAGGCGAGCCTGATCATGTGTTTTCTGCGTCATCTCGACGAGGCGGATGCCCAGCGAACGCTGGACTCTGCCCTGGCGTTCGAAGACCGCATCGCCGGTGTCGGGCTCGATTCGTCCGAAAAGGGAAACCCGCCGAGCAAGTTCAAGCACGTGTTCGCGCGCGCGCGCGACGCCGGCTTCTTCTTGACGGCCCATGCCGGCGAGGAAGGGCCGGCAAGCTACGTCTGGGAAGCGCTCGACGTGCTGGGCTGTGCGCGCATCGACCACGGGAACCACTCGATCGACGATGCAAGCCTGGTGGGGCGACTCGCGCGCGAGCAAGTCCCGCTGACCATGTGCCCGCTGTCCAATCTACGGCTGCGCGTGGTCGATGATCTCTCGCATCACCCGCTGCGGCGGCTGATGGACAAGGGCGTCCTGGTCACGGTCAACTCCGACGATCCCGCCTATTTCGGCGGCTACGTCAACCAGAACTATGTCGCCATCTCGGCCGCCCTCGCGCTCGCACGCGGCGACATCGCAACCATCGTGCGCAACGGAATCAAGGCCTCGCTGATGACGGCGGCCGACAAGGACAGGGCCCTGGCCGACGTCGAGCGCGTGCTCGCCGAGAGCGGGTGAGATTACCCGCATCGAGAGTCCCGAACCAAGAAGCGACGGCAACGAGTGTAGCGTAACAGCGGTCGATCAGTTCCTCACTTTGTGACCATCTGCATCGCCAGCCAGATCCGATGCGGAGTGTATGGCATTTCGAGCCTTCGCACGTTCAGGGGCCTGAGCGCGTCGAGAACCGCATTGGCAAGCGCGGGGACCGCTCCCGTCGCGCCCGCCTCGCCCGCTCCTTTGGCGCCGAGCGAATTCGCCGGCGAAGGCACGCCGCAGTCGATCAGCGTGATCGGAGCGAGGTTGTCCGCGCGGGGCATGAAATAATCCATGAAGGTGCCGGACAGGAGTTGGCCGCTGTCGGGATCGTAGACGACGTGCTCGCCGAACACCTGGCCGATGCCCTGCATCAGTCCGCCGTGCAACTGACCTTCCACCAGCTGATGACTGTAGATCGTCCCGCAATCGTCGGCGGCGACGTAGTTGACGATGTGAGCCGCTCCGGTTTCCCGGTCGATCTCGACTTCGGCGACGTGAGCGCCGCTGGGGAAGGCGGTCGCAAGGTCGATGGTGGTATTGGTATCGAGTGGGTGAGCCTCCCCGCCCCATGTCTTCTCGATCAGCGTCTCGATGCCGATGGAAAGGTCGGTGCCGACGACCCGGTATCGTCCTCTTTCGAACGTGACGTCGGCCGGCTCCACCTCGAACTCTCCGGCCGCGAGCTTCCGGCCCTTCTCGACGATTTCCCGGGCCGCCGTCGTGAGCGCGGCACCGTGGCTGATCAGCGAGCGTGAGCCGAAGGTGCCGACGCCGACAAGCTTGGGGGCCGCGACATCGTTGTAGCGCAGCTCGATGCGATCCGCGGGAAAGCCGAGGATGTCCGCGACCAGCGCCGGGTAGACGGTTTCGTGCCCCTGTCCCGAAGGCCCGGCCAACGAATACATGGCGAGGCGGCCGTCGGAGGCCACGCGGATTTCGACCTGCTCCTTGCCCATGCCGCCGGACGGCTCGAGAAACAGCGCAAGCCCGATGCCGCGCAGCTTGCCGTTCTTGGCCGCGGCCGCGCGACGTGCCTCGAAGCCATTCCAGTTCGAGGACCGCAGCGCCGTGTCCAACAGGCGCGCCGGGTCGCCGCTGTCATAGGACGAATTGGTCGGGGTCTTCAGCGGAAACGCTTCCCTGCGGAGAATGTTGCGGCGGCGCAGCTCGACGGAGTCGATTCCCGTTGCAGCCGCTGCCTCCTGGACCAGGCGCTCCCACAGATAGGCGACGTTAGGGCGACCCGCACCGCGATAAGCCGTGGTCGGCGTCGTGTTGGTGAACACAAGCCGGTGCCGCCCGTGCATGGCGCGGAGGTCGTAAAGGCTGATGGCGGAGCTGGTCGGGGCAGCGATGGTGTTGATCAGCGGGCCGGAATTGGAGCAAAAGGCGCCGAGGTTCACCAGCCACTCGACACGCAGCGCGAGAAAACGCCCGTCGCGGTCGAGCGCCAGCTCGCCGATCAGATCGGCCGCCCGTCCGTGATGATCGCCCGAGATCGTCTCCGACCGCGTTCCGAGCCATCTCACTGGCCGACCCACGCGCTTGGTGGCGAGCAAGACGGCCACGAACTCGGGATAGACTTCATGCCGGACGCCGAAGCCGCCGCCCACGTCGGCGGAGTGGATGCGAAATTTCTCCGGCGCAAGGCCCGCGATGTTGGACAGTGCACCCTTTATATCGGCGGCGCCTTGCGTGGGAATGCAAAGCTCGAACGCCTCGCTCGCCGGGTCATAGGCCGCAATGCAGGATTTCGGCTCCATGGGATTGCCGGAAATCCGTTGCGCATGAACCTCGACCCGAACGACATGCGCGGCTTGCGCGAATCCCGGCTCGGTGCTTGCTCGGTTGCCATACTCGTAGTCGAACGCCAGATTGTCGGGCGCCTCGTCGTGGAGCCGAACGGCGCCCTCGGAAATGGCGTCGCGTGCCTCGACGAGAGCCGGCAGATCTTCGTATTCGATCGCGATCAGCTCGGCCGCGTCCTGAGCGATGTGCTCCGTCTCCGCCACGACCAATGCGACCGGCTCGCCCACGAAGCGCACACGACCATGCGCGAGCCCGGTGCGGAACGGCACGCGAAGCGAGCTGCCGCCGACTCCCTTGAAGAAGGAGGTCGAAGGAGTTCCCTTCCATCCGGTGGCAACGAGGTCAGCCCCGGTCAGAATGTCCAGAACACCGGCGACGTTCTTCGCCTCCTCGACGTCGATGCGCACGATTTTGGCGTGCGCCCGGTCGGAGCGGAGAAAATGTCCCGCAACCTGGTCACCGAATTGGTAATCATCGGTGTAACGGCCCTGGCCCGTGACCAATCGCAGGTCTTCCCGGCGGCCTCTAAATTGATGTTCGGACAATTCCCTTCCCAACAACTGCCGGACAGTTCATCGCGGACAGGTCGAGCGCCGCGATGTCGGAGCGTAACAGCTTGCGATCCGGATGCACTATACCCGAAGATATGCCACGAGTGAGGCGGAACAACCCTGTGGGAAAGGCGCAAACCGCGCTTAAGCTCTATATGGGCCCTTCGGCTTGGCGCTGAGCGTCAGCAGGGTGGCGCCGAGCAAGGGGGTCGAGGGCAACAGGTTCGCATTCGCACGCTCGAAAGATCCGGGTCGTCGCCGGGACACGACGCCGGCCAAAGCGCCGCCCTATTCGACTGCTTCCATTGTGACCTTCACATCCAGCGGCCGCGCCGTATAGGGCGCCGAGGTGACGATCACGTCCGCGCCGGCGCGGACGTAGTCGACGGCGTTGGCGGCATTGATCCCTCCCGCGGCCGCGACGAGCGGGCGCGGCGTGCGGCCTTCGCAGTGCCGCCGCAAGGCTGCGACGTCGGCGGGCGAGGCCTTGTCGACCTGCACGATGTCGGCGCCGGCATCGGCGATCGCCACGGCCTCGGCGAGCGTATCCGCCTCGACCACGATCCGCTTTTCGGGCGCGCGCCGGCGCAGACGATCGACGATCGCCGCCAGCGATGCATCGCCGATGAATTCGCGATGCTGGGCGAAGACGAGTATGGTCTCGGACAGGCCGAGACGATGGGGAACCGCGCCGCCGCTGAGAATGGCCTTGACCGACAAGGCGCGGGTTCCCGGCAGGCTTTTGCGCGTGCAGGCGACGACGGCATCGGGATTGACCTGCTGCGCCGCCGCGACGATGACTCGCGCCGCGGCGGCAATCCCGCCGGCGGTCTCGAGCAGCGTCTGGCTGACCTTCCAGCCAGCATGCAGCGCCGCCGCCGCACCTTCCGCCGCGAGCAGCAGTCCGCCGCTCTGCAGGCCGCTTCCCGACGCCACGCATTCGGTGATGTCGGCGCCCGCCATGGTCATGATCCGGCCGGCTTCCTCACTGCAGGCCGCAACCATGGCTTGGCGGGCTTCAAACCGAATCCGGCCGGGGCGGTTGCCAAAGCCGAGCGCATGCGTCGTCAGGTCGCCGTACGGCACGTCCTCAGCGAGCCATCGGCGCAGCTCATCGTCGGGGATCGTCAGCATCTCGATTGATCCGGATCATCTGTATTGCGTGTCGCTTCAAATCGACGGCGCGCCGGCCTGTTGTGGGAGCGGCGCTCCGCTGTGTATGATGGGATACATCGGGTTTGCCGCGCAACATGGTTGCCTGGAATGGAAATGAGAGCCGGACGGAGCCGGGCCACACCCCTTGACGAGGGCGGCGCCTCCGCGGTGTTCTGGTCGCAATCCTTGCAGGCGCGCCAAGGCCATGGCCGACACCCGTCTCAGCATTCGTCTCGATCTGACGAGCGGCGACCGTATCGGGCCCGGCAAGATTGCGCTGTTGGAGGCGATCCGGAACACCGGATCGATCTCGGCGGCGGCGCGGCGTCTGGGGATGTCGTATCGGCGGGCCTGGCTCCTGGTGGAGCAGATCAACGACGCGCTGCAGGAACCGGCGGTGACGGCCGCGATCGGCGGTCGTCAGGGCGGCGGCGCCGCGCTCACCCCGAACGGGGAGCGGGTCGTTGAGCTCTATCGTTCCATCGAGACCATCGCGCGAGCGTCGGCCAAGGAGGAATTCCGGGCCGTGGGCAAGCTGGTGCGGAAGGGCCGAGCGTTGCGCGCATAGCGCCTCACGTTACACGCGACACTCCCACAATGTTCGCGTCGCGCTGTGGACGAAATCCGAAAGCGACGTCTTTTCGATCGGCAGTGCCCCAAATGCCTACATCCTGTTCACGGTCATCCAACACCACAGGAGATCTTCATGAAGCTCAGCGCACGCAACCTTCTCCAGGGCAAGATCGTCGAGGTGAAGAAGGGCCAGACGACGGCGCATGTTCGCATCGACGTCGGGGGCTCGATCGTCACCTCCTCGATCACCAACGAAGCCGTCGATGAGCTCAAGCTGGCGGCGGGCCAATCCGCCTATGCGGTCATCAAGGCGTCCGACGTGATGATCGCGATCGATTGATTCTGACGTCGCCGCTTGGAGCGCCGGCATCCGGCGCTCCAGCAGGCGTCCTCCCGAGCCTCCCGGTACCCCTTTTCATCGACAGCGTTTTTGGCCATACTCGCTATATCTATTGGAATATAGCGAGAGTGGCTGTGCCTTCATCGCTGCGTACTGCGCTTCCGACCAACCTGCTTGCGGCGACCGCGTCGGTTCCGCTGATCAAGCTCGATGGGCGGTCGGACGTCGTGCTCAGGCCGCCCGCAGCCTCCGAGGCACCCTCGCCGCAGCCCGCCAGGCGCGGCAAGATTTGGGATCTCTCCGACACCCTGCACTGCTCGATCATCGGGACCTGCCTCTCGAACGCGGAGCTCCGCCACGTGCTCGTGCGCCTGAAGGTGACCGGAGCGGAGACCGCCGACGACCACGACCTGCACGTCATGGGGGTCATGCTGGCCAGCCGCCGCGAGGCCGGGGCGAAGCTGTTGCAGCGGACGCTCGACCGGCGCCACAGCCTATCGATCAAGCAATTCGCGCGCGCCAAGGATGAAAAGACGCTGCGCCGGATGTGGGAAGCGTCGGTCCAGAGCGGCGACATCCCCGGCGCGTATTGGGCCGTGTTGAGCCACCCGATCGCGACCGACGCGGTGGTGAAGAAGGCATTCCGCGACGTGCACATGCTGTCGCATCTCGTCGGCGCCGCCAATCGCGCGGACATTCGCAGGCTGCGGCAACTTGAAGAGCAGAACGGCGCGCTGATCGAGAAGCTCAACCGGCAGCAGCAGCAGTTGCGCGACGGATTCACCTCGCGCGACGAGACGATTCGCCGGCTCAACGAGATGCTCGTCCACCAGGCCGGGCATTCGCTCGCCGGCCAGGCCCCGGACAACCCGAACGGCGGCGAAGTCGAGACGCTCGGAGGCGTGATCGCGGAGATGAACAGGAAGCTCGGGCATGAGGTCGCGCGCCGCGAGCGGCTCGAGCAGCGCCTGAGCACGACATCCGCTGCCTTGCAGAAAATGGAAGCCACGCTGCAGCGGACAACGACCGAACGCGATGCGCTTGCCCGGGAGGTCGAGTCGATCGAGGACCACGTGGCCGGCCTACTCGAGCCAGCAACCGCCGGCAACGGAACGCCCGAGTTCTCCGGCCGCACGATTCTCTACGTCGGCGCGCGCGTGCATCAGATCCCACAGTTCAAGGCGCTGGTCGAACGCACCGGAGCGCGCTTCCTGCACCACGACGGCGGCATCGAGCACAGCTCGACACTTCTTCCCGGCCTCGTCAGCAGGGCCGACCACCTGTTCTTCCCGATCGACTGCATCAGCCACGATGCCGTCGCGACCATCAAGCGGCTCTGCCGGCAATTGGAGAAGCCGTACCACCCGTTGCGAACCGCAAGCCTCGCCACCCTCGTCTCGGCACTGATGCGGACGGCCCAGGAGTGTGCGACCGCAGTCGCGGCGGAATAGCAGGGGTCTGCGGGGGCAATGCCGCTGGCCGGGTTGCGGTCGCG
>Ga0081455_10005379_pt1 | contig 14055 bp, 9 predicted proteins | sample TabmetS3T2R1_FD_70207 | JGI IMG/M metagenome (GOLD analysis project Ga0081455, IMG submission 70207) | Tabebuia heterophylla rhizosphere microbial communities from the University of Puerto Rico - S3T2R1 | ecosystem: Host-associated > Plants > Roots > Rhizosphere ... | reverse complement strand
TTCGGTATTGGGCGTGGCGCCCGCGCACGGACGGAATTTTCTGCCTGAAGAAGACCAGTCCGGGCGCAACCATGTCGCCATCTTGAGCGATGGGTTATGGCGCCGGCGCTTCGGCGCCGATCCAAACTTGATTGGGCGGCAGATTCAGTTGAGCGGCGAGAGCTACACGGTCGTGGGCGTGGCGCCGCCGGGCTTTCAGCTTACACAGGGCACAGAATTATGGGCGCCGCTGACTTTAAACCTAAATAGCAACGGTCATAACCTATCCGTTATTGGGCGACTCAAGCCCGGCGTCAGCCTCGCGCAAGCGCAAGCTGCGATGGATACCATTGCGCGTCAGCTCGAACAGCAATATCCGGAATTGAATGCCGGCTGGGGCGTGCGGATGAGCGCGTTTTACGATTGGATAGTGCCGGAACAAATCCGACGGTCTATGCTCACGCTCTTTGCAGCGGTTGGCTTCGTGCTCTTGATCTCCTGCGCGAACGTAGCGAACCTTTTGCTGGCGCGGGCTTCGGCGCGGCGACAGGAGATGGCGATTCGCGCCGCGATGGGCGCGAGTCGTTGGCGCGTGACGCGGCAATTGCTGACCGAAAGCGTGTTGCTCTCGACGCTCGGTGGATTGGCCGGATCGTCGCTTTCAGCGAGCTCTCTGGATTTTTATCATAAGCATGCCCAGACAGCTCGCTGAAAGCTCGGCGCAGGGGCGGAATCACTATCTGCTCGTCGAAGCGGTATATCAGGTCGTCGCGGAACTGTTCGGAGGCCACCATCGCGTCCAGGTCGCGGTTGGTTGCCGCGACCACCAGCACATCGACTTCGATCGGCCTGGTCGATCCTACGCGCCTTATGCAGCGGTCCTGTAACAAACACAGTAGCTTCACCTGAACCCTCTGCGGCAATTCCCCAAACTCGTCGAAGAACACTGTCCCGCCCTGAGCTTCTTCTATCAGACCGACGTGTCGACTGCCGGCGCCGGTATAGGCCCCCTTCTCGTGTCCGAACAGCTCGCTTTCGATCAAGGACTCCGTCATCGCCGGGCAATCTACTTTGACCAATCGCCCGGACCTCCCGCTGAGGTCGTGCGCCAGGCGCGCCATCAGATCCTTGCCAGTTCCTGTCTCCCCCCTGAACAGGATGTCCCCGCCCAAAATCATGCGCATAATGATGGCGTCAATGACCCTCTGCATCTCGCGCGACCGAAACTCCAGCCGACTGCCGTTCGACAGTGTGACGCTGGCATCGTCACTCGTCAGCCTCGGCGCGGGAACGCTGAGGGGAACAATCCTGTGATGTTCAGCTTGAGTGAGGCTTTCCTGGTTTTGCGCGTCTACCAATGTAGCCTCATCCCTTTGGATGGCGACCGAGCTGCGAGGCTTTGATCGCGACTGTCAGCCTCAAGACGGTCGGGAGCTAGGAACGGGTCGTATGGTCAAGGAAACTGAATCGCCACCCACGCGCCGTCATAAGGAAAACAGCGTAAGAGGCTGACACGCTGTGACCAAAAGGTATGTGGTCGGAATGCCGTATTTTTGGTCCGGCATCGTGGACGAACGGCCACCGGCGTCAAGGCGAGACCTAACCGATCCTGTGATTGGTCCGGAACGTGGTAAGCCCGACCTTCTCCGCCGCTGGCGGAAAGCAGACCGCAAGGAACGCCGATGGAAGGCCGGGTAAAGGATCGCGGAGAAAGCAAATGCCTGATTGTAATGATCAGGATAGCCGCTGCGGCGGCACGGGTAACCGCGCTGACTTCCGCGTGGTCTTTCGGCACGAAACACTTTGACAATGACGCAACAATCAGGAATTCGTCGAGAACTTGAGGTAGTCCGAAAAACTGCCGGCGCGAGCCTGCGTCCAGCCGTTGACTGGCACTCCATCGATTGGAGGCGAGCCAACCGCAACGTGCGTTGTTTGCAAAGACGAATCGTGCAGGCGCAACAACAAGGTCAAAAGCGCAAAGTCCGCGCCTTGCAATTCATTCTCACCCGCTCGTACAGCGCGCGATGTCTCGCCGTACGACGCGTCACCGAAAACTCCGGCAAACGCACTCCTGGTGTGGACGGAGAACTGTTCAATACACCAGCCAAGAAGGCGCAAGCCGTTGAAAACCTCACCGCAGAAGATTATCAACCTCAACCTCTCCGACGAGTTTTCATTCCGAAGCGCGACGGAAAGAAGATGCGCCCGCTCTCAATTCCTACGATGCAAGACCGGGCGCGGCAGGCGCTGCACTTATTAGCTCTCGACCCGATTGCCGAAACCAAGGCCGACCCGAACTCCTACGGCTTTCGGAAAGCGAGGTCGGTAGCCGATGCGATCGTGCGATGCCATAACATTCTTTCTCAATCAACTTCGGCGCCCTGGATACTCGAAGGCGATATTCAAAGTTGCTTCGACGCGATTTCGCATGAATGGTTGCTATCCCATATTCCAATGGATCGCACAATTCTACGGAAATGGCTTAAGGCCGGTGTCATGGAGCAACTAGTCCACCACCCCACCACCATCGGGACGCCGCAGGGCGGAATTATCTCGCCCGCCCTGATGAACTTGGCTCTCGATGGAATGGAGTCGCTGCTCAAAACGGCCTTCCCTCAACGCAGCGGCAAATTAGTTAATCTCGCGCGTTTTGCGGATGACTTCGTGATCACCGGAAAATCAAAAGAGATTCTGGAAAACGAAGTCAAACCTCTGATCACGGCCTTTCTCAAAGAACGAGGATTACAGCTATCAGAGAGCAAAACGCGCATCACCCACATCAACGATGGATTTGATTTTCTAGGCACGCACATCCGGAAATACAAGGGCAGATGTCTCACTAAGCCTTCGCGTCCCAACGTGCGCGCTTTCCTCACAGAAATCAAGGCCACTTTCAGAGAGAACCTCCATACTCCGGTGGAGGTACTCATTCGACGACTCAATTCAAAAATTCGCGGATGGGCATTATTCCATCGATCCTCTGCCAGTAAAGAAACTTTCAACTATGTGGACCATGAAATCTTCTGTCATCTAAAACGCTGGATGCTGCGCCGCCACCCCGGCAAGCGCCGAAGCTGGTGCTACCGGAAATATCTCACCAGAATCGGCAGCAGGGGTTATGTGCTAGAGAGCGCCTACCTTGACCGTCGGGGAAAACCTCATCCCATCCGTTTGGTCAACGCCTCGGACATTCCCATCAAACGCCACATCAAAGTCAAAGCTGCAGCCAACCCTTACGATCCCACCTGGGAGCCATATTTTGAAGAACGCCTAGCCCTTCAAATGAAAGACTCTCTTAAAGGGTACGAAAGACTCATCAAGTTGTGGTTCAACCAGAACGGAAGATGTCCGTCATGTGGTGAAAAGATCTCTCGCGAAACGGGCTGGCATCTCCACCATCGGAAATGGCTGGTCAATGGCGGAGACGACTCGTTTTCCAACCTGAGCTTAATGCATCCAACCTGTCACCAACAATTGCATGCGCAGACTCGCAGAACGAATGACCCTGATTGTCATACCGCGTCCGCCGAAGCGGGCGTTTGAAAGGCTTGAGCGTACTGCCGGGAAACTTGCACGGTACGTTCTTAGGGGAGAGGATGATGGCAACGTCATCTTCTTACCCGACTTTCATCCGATTCCAAAATACCTCGCCTGGGTCTCATGTAATCTAGCTCCACGACGTTACATCACATTTCCCAAATTGTTGAAACTAAAGGTGAACGAGTTTTGGCGAAATCGCCATCAAAACGAAAGTTTCAAGCCGAGTTGAATCTGTCGCGGATTCGTCCCCGGCTTTGTGGCGACGACACTGCCAAAGCGCGCATCGGTCAGCGTGAAAACCGGTTCGTTGAAGTTTGCCCGATTGAGCGCATTGAACGCGTTGACCTCAAAGCCCAGCCCCACCCCTTCGCGTAGAGTGATCCGTTTGAGCAACGAAAGGTCATAAACGCGCAGGTTCGGCGCGCGCAGACTGTTGCGCGGAATGGGCGCGAACGGATCCTGCACATTCGCCGGCGCGCCCAGCAATTGATCGGCGGGCGTCTTGGAGACGAGATATTGAATCTTCCCCTCGCTCCCGTTGGAATATATGTCGGAAAGTTTGCCCCTGAGCAGCGCGGGTCGCAGCGTATTCTGATCGCCGATGTCAGCATAATCGCGCCCGGCGCGAACGGTGAATGGCTCGCCCGAACGAAGCGTGATGATCCCCGACAGTGAATACCCGCCGATCAACGCATTCACCCAACCAGGGCTGTCTTTGAGAAGCCATTTACCGCGTCCGAAAGGCAGTTCCCAGATGTGGCTGATGACCAGGTTATGCGGCACGTCGAAATCCGAGTAGCCCCAGTCGGATTTGACCGGGCGTTCGGCGATATTGCGCCCGCCGCCCTGAAAGCCCGCGGCGGAACTCGCGCCGAGGTTGATGAGGGTTGGGAATTGCTGCAAGCCCGTCGAGCCGGGGCGATCCGCGAAGGCAAATGAAGAGTCATCCAGCGAACGGCTGAACGTGTAAGCGACCGTGAAATCCAGCGAGCCTGAGAAGCGATGCCGCGCGAAAATTTGCAACGCGTCGTACTCGGATTCGCTGCGGTTGGTCACCATCCGATAGCGCGAGTAGCGCGGGTCAGGCCGCAACGGCTGCAACCATTCCGCCTGCCCATTCGGCTCTTCAAAGCGAAACAGCCCGCGTCCACGCATCCCGACATACGCCGCCGTCACGCTGGTATTGCTGGCCAGGCGCCTTTCAACGGCGAAGTTGAAGCGGTAGCTGTTCGGATTTCTGAGTGTGGGATTGACGAAGCGCCCCTGCGGCTCGGCGCTGGCCGTCAGCGGCAATTGCGCTTTGGCTGGAAAGGGAATGTTACTGTAAACGCCGGAGATGGCGAAGGGCGGATTGAGCACGCCGAAGTCAAACAACCGTTGGAAGAAACGATCCACATACACGCCAAAACCGGCGCGCACAACCGTGCGGTCTTTGCCGCCCAAATTCCAGGCTACGCCGATACGCGGCTGGAAATTGTTCCTGTCGGGCTGATGAAGCGGGCGGTCGCCGGTAACGCCCGCGATCACGTTGTCGAACGGGCCGTAAAAGTTGTAAGGCTTGTCATCTTGAATCTTCCCGCTGCCATCCACCGCATAAAGATTGCCCAGCGCATTGTGTACCTCAGAAGACGGGCCGAAGTAACTATAGCGCAACCCGAGATTGAGTGTGAGATCGCGCCGCACGCGCCAATCTGCCTGCGTGAAAGATTCGTGTTCGGCTGACCGCAATCCGCGCAGCGGCGTAGTCGGGCCGCCGTTGAGGCCATAGATGGTCGAGTTGGCTTGCGATGAAATCGTCTCCGCCTGTGCAGGGCCGGCGCCGATCAGTCCGCTGGCGCCGATGCCGTTGAACTGAAAGAAGGTCGCGTTGCTGATGAGTAGCACGTTGAGATTGACGCGCTTCACGTCCGCTCCGGAACGCAGCGTCAGATTGCCGTGTGTCCAGGTGTGCAGGAAGGAGAATTGCGGAATCGTCTGATTATCCAGGAAGCCGGTCGAGCCGTTGACTTGCAACGCGCTCAGGCCGGAACCGTTGGCGCGTATCTGTATTCCCGTCTGCGGATCCACGCCGAACGCGATGAGCGCCGGATCAATAGGGTCACGCGGCTTATCGCGCATCCGGCTGCGCAGCAAGGAAACGCGCCCCTCGAAGATTTGCGTGGTCGAAGCCGTGAAGATCACTTGCGCTTGCCCCGATTGCCAGCGCCGTAAGTTCTGTTGCGCCACGCCGGCGACTGCGCGATTATTGACTTCAGCGCTTGGCTGCGCGAAGCCGTAACGGAACGACGCCTGCCAGCGATTGCCTAGCCAGTGATCGGTGCGAACGAGAAAGGCATCCTGGTCGACGTTGCGTGTGTTGGTCGTGCTCAGCAGCAGCGTTCCCGCTTCGCCGTCCGCCTGATTGCCGTTGAACAAAGCCGCCGGGAAACCGCCGTTCACCGCCGCCGTGCGGTCAGCCGCCGAGAGCGTGCTGAAACTCGCGCCGATCGGCGCGCCGTTCGCGGGCACGACACCGCCGTCAATGTAAAAGATGCGGAACAGCTTGCCGGCTTCTCCCGGAATCAATCGGATCAAATCGCCGTTGGGGACGACGGCGCTGGCCGTCTGTTCCAGCCGCTGGCGGAATCCTTCGTAACTGCCAAAGAAGAAATCGCGGTCACGACGGATACGTCCGCCGAATGAGCCGCCGAACAGATTCTGTTTGAAGGGCGGCGCCACGGCGCGTCCCTCCGCATCGCGGAACGGCCCGAAGTTGAAAAAGTCGCGCGCGTCGAGCTTGTCGTTGCGCAGATATTCATACGCCGAGCCATGCCAGTTATTGCCGCCCGACCGTGTGATGGCATTGATCTGTCCGCCCGAACCGTGCCCGAAGGTCGCATCAGCGTTGGAAGTGATAATGCTGAACTCCTGCACGGCTTCAGTCGAAATCAGATTGGGCGAAGCCCCGCTGAATTCCGCCGCGCCGCCCCCGCCCAGCGACATGCCTGTCGTGCCGCGTTCATCATTCACCGTCGCGCCGTCAACCGAGTAATTATTGGTGAAAGGGCGCGCGCCGGCGACCGACGGATTGACGGTATAGCCGCCACCAACGCCCGGCGCGAGGTTCACCAATCGCTGAAAATTCTTGCCGTTCAGTGGTAAATCGCGAATGCGTTGACCGGTGATGATTTGCGAAACGTTCGAGGTTTGCGATTGTACGACCTGCGCGTCGGCTTGCACCGTGACAGTCTCGTTGACGCCGCCGACTTCGAGCGCCACATTGATGACGGCGGCCTCGTTAACCACAATCGTAACCCTCTCGCGCTGCGCCCGTTTGAAGCCATCTTTTTCGATCGTCATTCTGTACACGCCCGGCGAGACGCGGGCGAACTGATATTCGCCGCCGCCATCGCTGCTCGCCGTGAGCGTAGTTGCAGTCGCCTCGTTGGTGAGTGTGAGCGTCGCCCCGGGGAGCGCGGCATTGCTAGGGTCACTAATGCGCCCGCGTAAACTGCTGTTGATATTGACTTGGGCGGAAGCAGTGAGTGTAAAAGCGAATAGACTCAGAAAAACCGCCGCCGTCATGGAAAATTTCATGCGACCTTCTCCTTCTTGAGCGTCCAGGAAAATAGACATCGGATTGCAGACTTGTGAACGCAGATCGTTTCACAATGGTAGGAATGCCACGATTGAAATTTAATAAGCGGTAAGAATCAGCGGATGAATGGCTGAATTCAGAGAGGCGCACGAATGGGAGATTGAAGGTAGGGTTCCTTCTGATATTGAAGGGCTGAATCACCTAGTAGATCCGGCCAGTTTGCGCTACTTCCTCTCAGCAGACAGGCATTATTTCATTGTGACTGCGCCGGGCGCCGTTTTGTTGATTCTCGCGGCCATCAGGCGAATCAGCTCGGCGTTTGTGAAAGGCTGCCAGCCGTGCCCTTTCATCGGCCGCCCGTACTCAAAGACTGCTTCTGATTTAGGGTTGGTGGTTGACGTCAAGAACTCTTCAAGTCGATATACCGCTAGATTCAAATAGTAGTTATCCATATCGCCGCAGTAGACGTGAATCTTTCCGACGAGGTCGCGGCCGATTTTCAGCCAGTTTTTCTCGAGGTTGTATCTGAGATCGTAGCCGTTGTCGCGCATGTAAAGCGCTGCCTCTTTATCTATCTTGCCGGTCAGCGGATCCCAGAGCGGGCGGGGATAGCCATCCTTGCCGACCGGACCGTATGCGGCTTCCCAAGCGGCGAGTTGTTGGCCGGAACGGACGTTGCTTCCGAGCACGGCTTCGAGGCGGCTCATTTCCCGCATCGTCAGAGTGACCTGTCCGTCGGGGTTTCTTGAAAGAGGCCGGACGAGCTTGCCCCAATCGCCGTTCGGGACTTCGAAGGCGTTGTCGTCCTCATAGATATTGGACATTTGATAACGCCGGAAATCTACCGGGTCGGGATACAAAACCCAGGTCCCATTGAAGAACTTCGGATGAAAGACCTGCAGCGCCAACGCTTCCCAGCCTCCCGTTGATCCGCCCGTCAGCACACGCGCCTGTGGCTCCGCGCTGATTCTGAATTTTTCTTCCAAATATGGAATCAACTCCTGTGTCAGGGCGTCGCCGTATGGCCCATTGTTGGCGGAATTCACCGCGTAAGAATCGTCGTAGTACGGCGTCGGGTGTTGAAAAGTTACGGCGACCATACGCGGGAAATCGCCGGACATCCAGGACTGCGCGAACTCGTATCCCGGCTCCCGCGCGCTCCGGCTGAGCCTGGCTTTGCGCTGCTCCGCGCTTTCAGGCGTAGTGGGCGGTTGCGTTGTGAAGCCGAAGGGCGCGCCGAGTCCGAAATGACCCTGGATATAAATCACCGGATACTTTCGGCTCGCGTTCTGATCGTAGCCCTTCGGCAAAAGGAGCGTCGCGCCAAGGTAGATCGGATGACCCCAAAACTCCGAAAGCATCTTGCTTTGAAACTTCACCCGCTTGACCCATTCAGTGTCGGGCGGAATTTCGATGAGCGGTAATTTTTTTGTCAGACTGAGCTTCACGTCGAAACCCACATTTGGATCAAGACGGACGCGTTGCGCTTCGCTGACGAGATTGCCCGGCGAACGATTCCAATGTTGACCTTCCCATTGGTCAAGATGGACCCAGATCGTATGGCCGTCCTTACGGCGAACCTGTGTGTAGACGTTCATCAGCGCCTGAACGAAGTATTCGCCTGCCGGAAGCTGACTCAAGTTTTCGACCGGAAACCCCAGATCGGATGTGTCAACCACTGCCGTCTCACCCGGCTTTAACGCATGGACGTCACGGCCGAAAAACGGAACGGAGCCCCCATAAGAGCCTGCTTGCAGTCGAGGCTCGATCCGATCGGTCTTTGAAATCACCACAAATATACGGCCTGTGATTGGCCCGTTATCGAGCGATGAAGGATACGAAATCTCGAACCGCGCATTGGCCGGCTCCGTGTGACCGGTATGGACCGCCAATAGCGATAAACAAAGAGCAATCCCTGCGACGAACAAAACTCTTAGCCTCATTTGAGTCTTCATCATTGTTCCTCGTTCGAGTTGAATTGATAGTCAAAGCAGTATCTACATTACCGGCTCGACTGCAAAGAGTAGATTGAAGGAGTTTCGCCGTATGACACCGAGGATTAGGCTAAGCGTCTCTCTCTTATTCCCGGCCTACTCACTGCGCAGCGCAACCACTGGATCAACGCGTGCGGCGCGGCGCGCAGGCAAATAACAAGCGACGAGAGCGACGGACGCCAGCAAAATCAGCGCGCCAATGAACGCCGTCGGGTCGTTCGCGCTGACCCCGTAAAGCAGGCTGACCATCACGCGCGTCAGCGCCAGCGCCGCGGCGAGGCCAATCGCGCCGCCGATCGCTACCAGCTTCATCGCCTCGCCCAGAACCATTCGCAGCGCATCCAGGCCTTGCGCGCCGAGCGCCATGCGGATGCCGATCTCGCGCGTGCGTTGGTTGACCAGATAACTCATTACACCGTAAATCCCCACGCTGGCGAGCGTCATCGCCAGCGCGGCGAATAGTGTGAAGACGAAGCCGGTCAGGCGCTGCTGCCAGATTGCTTGCAGAATGCGCTGTTCCATCGTCCACACGTCGAAAGCCGATTGTTCGGGGTCGACTCGCCAGATGGCCTGTTTGACTTTTTGGACGAGCGTGAGCGGATCAACCGCTGTACGCACGGCCAGGTAACTTTCAGGCGTGTAATCCTGCTGGTCGCAAACGTATACATCCAACCCTGCTTCGCTCCCCACGCCGCGCTGACGCACGTCGCCCACGACGCCCACGACGGTCAGCCAGGGTTCTACCCGCATGCCTTCACCGGGCTGGAAATTCTGGCCGCGACCGCCGAGCCTCAACCGTTTGCCTGTGGGCTGCTGCCCCGGCCAGAAGCGAGCGGCCAGCCGTTCACTGATGAGCGCCGTACGTGGCGCTTTCTCCTGGTCGCGCCCGTCAAAAAAACGGCCTTGCGCGAGCGGAATCTTGAGCGCGCGGAAATAGCCCGGGCTGACAATTTGCGCGTTGACGAATGGGTTCCGCGTCTGCTCGTCGCGCGCCTGCCCTTCGATTTCAACGGACAGTTTGTTGGCTCCTTCGCGCACGTCCTGCCCGGCCAGCGGGAGCGAATCGTTGAAGGCGACGGCTTCGACGCCGGGAATGCGTTCGACCTCCTCGATAACTCGTTTGTAAAAAAGGGCGATCTGGCCCAGTTCGTTGTACTTTGCCCAGGGCGGGTCAATCTTCATCGTCAGCAGCCGCTGCCCGTCAAAGCCGAGCGGCGTCTGCCGCAATCGCAGTAGGCTCATCATCATCAGCGCCGCGCCGGCCAGCAGCGTCAGCGCCAGCGCCACCTGCGCAATCACCAACGCGCGCCGCGCGCGCAAGCCGCCGCCGCCGCCCGCCGCGCCTTTCACGCCGTCTTTGAGCGATTCGTTCAGATCAGGCTTCGACGCTTGCAGCGCGGGCAGCAGCCCGGTGAGCAGTCCTGTGAGCAGCGAAACCGCTAGCGTGAAGAGCAGTACGCGCCCGTCAATTTCGACCTTCATCCACGGCGGCAGGTCGAATTGCAGCAGGTGGCTTAGCAGCTTAGCCGTCACGACCGCCGACGCCAGGCCGAGCAGTCCGCCCGGCGCCGTCAAGCATAAGCTTTCGGTCAGCATCTGCCGCAGCAGCCGAGAGCGCCCGGCTCCGAGGGCCACGCGAATCGCCATCTCCTTGCGCCGCGCCAGCGATCGCGCCAGCGTCAGGTTGGCGACGTTGACGCAAGCCATCAGCAGCACGAAGCCGACCGCGCCGCTGAGCAACCACAAATACGCCCCGGCCCCGCCGATGTAATGTTCGCGGAACGGGCTGACCGCGAGTCGCAATCCGGTGTTGGTGTCCGGATAGCTCTGTTCCCACTGTGCGGCGAGGGCGTCGAGTTCGCCTTGCGCCTGCGCGATGGTCACGCCCGGTTTGAGTCGCGCAATGACGGAAGCTTCGCGGATGGCGCGGCTTTCGATGTCGCCAGGCGGCACGCGGCGATAAAGCTGCGCGTTTAGCGGGAAGTTGAAGCCGGGTGGCATCACGCCCAGCACGGTGTACGGCGCGGTGTCGAGGATGATGTTTTTGCCGACGATGTTCGGGTCGCCGCCGAAGCGGGTTTGCCACACATCGTAACCGATGACGATGTTGAAGACGCGCTGCGCTTCGTGGGATTGCGGCCAGGTATCGCCGAGCTGTGGTTTCACGCCGAGCAGGGAGAAGAGGTTGTAGGTGTTGACCGACGCGATGAGAGCTTCCGGCGGCCCGATGCCGGTGACGTTGTATTGAGTGCTGCGGAGCGAAGCGAAATCTTCAAAGAGCCGCGCCTGCTCCTTCAGGTCATAGACTTCGCGTACCGACAGCATGCCTGTTTCAGCCCCGCGCCGCGACATCACGCGCACCAGGCGGTCCGGGTCTTTGAAGGGTGGCGCCGAGAGCAGCAGTGCGTTGACGAAGCTAAAGACGCCCACGTTCGCGCCGATGCCCAGCCCGAGCGTCAGCGCAACGACCGCAGTGAAACCGGGCTTTTTGCTTAGCGTTCTGATCGCAAAGCGCAAGTCTTGCCGAAGCGTTCCCATAAGTTATCTCTCTCGGCTGTGGTTTATGGTTGGAAGTGAGCGGGCGCGCTGTCTTTGAGCAACACAACAGCGTCGAACCCGGCGATGACCTGCCCGAGTTACCACTCGACGTTCAGTTTCCCGTCGCGCAGCGGCTTGCGCAGTTCTCTCAAGTGGAAACGTCATCGTCGCATTACCGCCGAAACGCGGCGACAAGATTTCAATCAACGGCGCCTTTTGGCAGGCGGATGGTCTGTGCCGTCGGCTCGACAAAAACGAGTCGTCCGCTCACCCGGCCAAAAGAGCCGTCTGTTGAATAACCGTCGCCCACTGAGCCAAAAGTCCATATATTGGGTGTCTTCAACATTCGAACACGGCAAACGGGGACAAGGAGGAGAATGTCTTGAGTAGATCGGAGACAATGACTGAAGGAGACTGCCTTGACCGGCTGGGGGCGGCGGCTTCCCTAGCCTGCGCGGCGCATTGCGCGGCGACGCCATTGCTGGCCGGGTTGCTGCCGCTTATTGAAATGGGATTCCTGGTGAATGAGCAGGTCGACCGGTTTTCGACTCCCGGTCGGATTCATTGAGCGGTGGAGCGCTGATAGGGTCCGAAGCAATTGAATATACCGCTGCGTGTTGGAGAGATTATATGCTAAGAAAAGCCGGCCGCGTTGATCCATACACGCCGCCTTCGCCCGGAACCGCCGGCGGGAGTGCCAAATGTGCTCGGAAGACCCGACAGGAAGGCTCGAAATCCGCCGCCGGATCGACAGCGCGCGCTTAAGTGCGATAAGCCTGCCGGAATGACAACACATTACGAATCCGGCTTCTCGGCGCCGGGCCGGTCGTAGAACTCGGACTTGCCCGCATGGATGAGGATTCTGTTTTCCCGCCGCGCGCGGGCGACGAGGAAGACCATGCAGGCCACGAGCGGAAAGACGCCCACCCAATGTCCGAGCGCCAGAAACGAACCTTCCGCCATCAGGACGAAACCCGCGTAGCCTGGATGCCTAAGCCAGCGGTACGGCCCGTCGCCCACGATCCGGCGCGGCTCGCGGATCACAGGGAGGAAAAAAGGGTTGGTCCTGCGCGCCCAGATCACCATCGCGGCGCCGGCGGCAAACAGAGCCGCCCCGACCGCCCTCTCCGGCGCGGTCGAGACCGCCGGAGCCAGGAACCATGTCAGCGGGACGGCCCACCACAAGACGTTCGACACGTAATGGCCCCTGTCCTTCGGGCAGGACTGGTACGCGTGGCGGTGTTCGAACGGGATCAGGAGCGCGCCCGCTACCAGGTAGGCCAGCATGAGCGTCAGCCAGGTCATGAAAACGGCGGTGTGTGTCATATGAGATAAACGCTGATCTTCTGGACGGCGCCCGCCGACGTCGGCGACGGCGCTTGCTGGACGTAGACGTACTTGTGAGAGAGGTTACCGACTGGCTCGCGACATGGGCAGGCGCCGAAATCGGCCGCGAGGATTTGCCGAAGCCACTCGACACAGCGCAGATCTTGCCAGAGCGTTTGCATCAGGTTCTAGCCTCCGATGAAGAGACGGAATGGACGAGCGCAGACTATCGCAGGCTGCTGTAGCAACGATAGCCATTTCCGATGAATGGGCGGTTTGATACGGTGAATGGTTACGTGGCGCCTTGCTTGACAACGCTTTGGCGGCCGGTGTTATGGGTTGACGTCCTTTCCTTTGACATCTTGAGTCGTTTCAACTCCTGCTCGCGTTCCAGAAAGCTCACGCCCTCAGAATCTTTCTCTGACTCAACGAAAAACGGGATTCAGTTTGGAATGAGAAAACAAAGACTTCGGGAAGATCTTATGAATGGCTCGAATTAGCCAGTGAATGGATGTTTTCGCCGGACTGTTGTTCTAATCGTATTTTTTTCTCCTGTTTATCTTTTTTCCACTATAATCGCCCTACTTCTCAACATAGGAATAGACTTAATTCGTTGCACCCTAACTGGATCATTCGCAGCCGGGTGATTCATGCAGTTTGATAAACACAAGTTGACAAACAATAGCTCTTCTAGGGTTCGCTTCGCCCCAGGTATACCAAGCTGGCAGGGCGCCTTTTCGGGGATGAATAATGAAACAACGGTCGCATATTTATCAGATAATCCAGTTCGCGATGGTTATTGCGCTTGCTTGCTCAATGATCGTACCCGCCTCCGCCAAGAAAGACCGCAAACGTAATGCGGCGAGTGGCGCCGCGGCAGTCACCATCAACAACTTCGGACAGGTCAATGACCATATTTATCGTGGTGGGCAGCCAAAGGACGTTGAGTTCAGGCAACTGGCTGTGTTGGGCATAAAGACGGTGCTCGACCTACGCGGTGACGCTGAGCCGGACTCTAAAACCGAGGCGGAGCAAGCGGGACTGCAGTACATCAACCTGCCGCTCGTGCCCAAACGATATCCGCGAGACGACGCCGCC
>Ga0081455_10005377_pt1 | contig 14057 bp, 9 predicted proteins | sample TabmetS3T2R1_FD_70207 | JGI IMG/M metagenome (GOLD analysis project Ga0081455, IMG submission 70207) | Tabebuia heterophylla rhizosphere microbial communities from the University of Puerto Rico - S3T2R1 | ecosystem: Host-associated > Plants > Roots > Rhizosphere ... | reverse complement strand
CCGACGCGAATTTCGGTGACGTCCAAGGCGATCTGCAGGACGTTTCCTCCGTCCGCGACCTGCTCGTGCCTGGTGAGGCCGGGTCATTACCCGTGCGGATCTACAACCCGAACCCGGGGACGCTTCAGCCGATCGTCGTCTACTTCCATGGCGGGGGCTGGGTAGTCGGCAGCATCGACGTGGTCGACAAGCCGTGTCGCGAACTCGCCAACGCCGCGCAATGCATCGTTGCGTCCGTGAACTACCGACTCAGTCCGGAGACGAAATTTCCGGGGCCGGCCGAGGACTGCTATTCGGCGGTACGTTGGTTCGCCGAAAACGCTCAAGACTTCGACGCCGACACCAGAAATCTGGTGGTCGCAGGGGACAGCTCCGGAGGGAATCTCGCCGCGGCGGTCTGCCTCATGGCGAGGGACCGCGGCGGCCCCCACATCTCCCAGCAGCTTCTGATCTACCCCGTCATGTCTCCGACCCGGGACACTCAATTCGACTCATATGTCGAAAACGAATCCGGGTACCTGCTGACCCGCGACCAGATGGAATGGTTCTGGGGTAACTACGCTCCCTCTGACAGCGAGGCACGGCAACCGTATGCCTCACCCCTCCTTGCCGAGGACTTCGCAGGACTTCCGCGCGGCCTGATCGTCACCGCCGAGTTCGATCCGCTTCGAGACGAGGGACTCGCCTACGCGAGCGCCCTCAAGGAAGCTGGCGTCGACGTACGGACCACGACATATCCCGGGGCGATCCATGGCTTCTTCTGGTTCAACGGAATCATGGACCAGGGGCGTGAGCTCGTCGCCGAACTCGCCGGCCAGATCCGCGAGGAAACTGACTGAGGACTTCTTGACCTCAACTTTCTCTAGAACTTATCGAGAACAAGGAACGGTGAATAAATGAGTTCGGAAACCCCTTCAGTGGCCAGCGTGTCGGCGGCGGCCGCCCCCTCTCGAGAGGACGAGTTTGACATCGTGATCATCGGAGCCGGGTTCTCCGGGCTTGGGATGCTGAAACGGGCGCGGGATGCCGGCTTCTCCGCCTGCGTTTTCGAGACGGCGGACGACGTCGGCGGAACCTGGTACTGGAATCGATACCCTGGGGCGTGCTGCGACTCGGAGAGCATCGTGTACTCGTTCTCTTTCGACGACAATCTGCTCGACGAATGGGAGTGGAAGTCTCGCTATCCGTCTCAGTCCGAAGTTCTGGGTTATCTCGGACATGTGGCGGACAAGTTCGACCTTCGCCGCGACATCCGCCTGGAGACCCGCGTGACGGCTGCCACCGTCGATACGGACTCCGGCATGTGGACTATCGAAACCGACGCCGGCGAAAAGGTGACCTCCAGGTACCTCATCACCGCAGTCGGGTGCCTCTCCGCATCGCAACTGCCAGACATCCCCGGGATCGATAGCTTCGAAGGCGTTCATCATCACACGGGGCAATGGCCCCATGAGGGTGTCGACTTCACCGGCCAGCGGGTCGCCGTGATCGGGACCGGGTCGACCGGGATTCAGATCATCCCCGAGATTGCGAAAGAAGCCGAGCATCTTTGGGTGTTCCAGCGGACCCCGAACTTCAGCATGCCGGCTCGAAACAGGCCGCTCACGGATGCCGAGCGGGAAAGATTCAAGCGCGACTTTCACGCGATTCGCGAGGAAGCCAAGCACACGCCGACGGGCAATCTCTTCTATCTCGACGAGCGGTCTACGTTCGATGTCGACGAGAGAGAGCGCCAAGAATGGTTTAAGGCCGGCTGGGAGGCCGGTGGCCTGAAGCTGCTGTTCGCCGGCTACCACGACCTCCTCACGAACGAGGAGGCCAACCGGACTGCGGCGGACTTCGTCAGGGGGAAAATCGCAGAGATCGTTATGGACCCCGCGACCGCCGAGAAGCTGATGCCTCGAGACCATCCGCTCGGGACCAAGAGGCCCCCGATCGACACCGGGTACTTCGAAACCTACAACCGTCCCAATGTCTCCTTGGTCGATCTGCGCGAGACCCCGATCAAGGAGATCACGCCGACCGGCATCCGGACGGCGGCCGAGGACTTCGAGCTCGACGCGATCGTCTTCGCGACCGGCTTCGATGCCATGACGGGCGCACTTTCGAAGATCGACATCCGAACGGAGGACGGGATCAGGTTGGCGGACAAGTGGGCAGACGGTCCGCAGACGTACCTTGGACTGATGTCCGCGGGCTTCCCCAACCTGTTCACCATCACCGGTCCCGGTAGCCCTTCGGTCCTGAGCAACATGCCGGTGTCGATCGAGCAGCACATCGAGTTCATCGGCGACCTCATCGATCACCTGCAGGCGCATGGATTGACCAGGGTGGAGGCCGCGGTGGAGGCCGAGGCCGAATGGACCGAGTTTGTCGATCAGCTGGCCTCCGAAACCCTTATGCCCCGGGCCAACTCGTGGTACATGGGCGCGAACACCCCCGGCAAGCCTCACCGCTTCCTGCCCTATGTGGGCGGGGTCGGCGAGTACCGGGAACGCTGTGCTCAGATTGCCGCGGATGGATATCCGGGATTCACCTTCGCCAATGCCAACGCGGTGGCCGAGGTGAAATCGTGACCATCGGGATGATCGGACTCGGCAATATGGGCGGCAGGATCGCCCGTCGGATCCGCGACGTGGGTCCGCCAATCGTCGGCTACGACGTCAGTGCCTCCCAAAGGGCGGAGTCCGGTCTGAAGACGGCAGACTCGATCGCGGAGCTGACCCGGCAGGTCGAGGTTCTGCTCCTCTGCCTACCGCACAGCGGAATCATCGAGTCGGTTGTGCTCGGAAGCGAAGGAGTGCTTGAGAGCGCCGAGGCCGGCCTGCTGGTGGTCGACTTGAGTACCGCCGCGCCGGCTTCCACCGTCAGATTGTCCGCGGCCCTCGCGGAGAAGGACGTGGCCCTCGTCGACGGTGGTCTCACCGGCGGCGTGGAAGCAGCGACCACCGGAGAGATGACCGTCATGGTCGGCGGATCAGAGGGCGACGTCGACGGAGCGCGTCCGGCGCTCGATGCCTTCAGCAGCGCCGTCTACCACATGGGCCCTTCGGGATCCGGGCACCGGGCCAAGGTCCTGAACAACTTCCTCAATGGCGTCAGTCTGGCGGCGACCGCCGAGGCGATGATCGCCGCGAAGAAGGCCGGGCTCGAGCTCGACAAGCTCCTTGAGGTGTTCAACCGAGGGAGTGCCGTCAACTGGGCGACGCGCGAGCGCTTTCCGCACATCATCAAAGGCGACTATCTGGAGGGCGGACTCTCAGTTGACCTGATGATCAAGGACATCAACCTCTACATCGACTCTGCCCGAGAACTCCAGTCGCCAAGTGTGATCGGGCCGGCCACTCTGTCGTCGTTCCTGACTGCCTCCTCGCTCGGATATGGAGATCAGATAAGCAACCACGTCGTCGACGGGCTGGGTGATCTGGCCGGAGGCGTGAGGTTGGCCGACGAGCTGTAGTTGCTCGCCCACGGCCGCGAGAGCTCCGAGCTCGCCGCCGTGGGTCCCTGGTTTAAGTGCCCAGTTTGAAAGGGTCGCGGGCGAGTTCTGAAAGCTCGACCATCGTGTTCTTGACCCGCATGTAGTAATCAAGCGCCTCGATCCCGCGCTCACGCCCGTAGCCGCTCATCTTCGTCCCACCGAAAGGAGCCTGGGGCGCGCTGGAGCGGTAGGTGTTGACCCAGACGTTGCCGCAGCGGAGCTCGCGTGACACCAGGTGGGCGCGGCTGATCGAGCTGGTCCAGATGCCGGCCGCGAGACCGAATCGGGTGTCGTTCGCGATGTTGACGGCCTCCTCGTCGGTTGAGAATCTGATCACCGCGAGCACCGGCCCAAAGATCTCCTCCTGGGCGAGGGGCATGCGGTTGTCGACGTTGGCGAAGATGGTTGGAGCAACGAAGCAGGCGTTTCCGAACCCCTCGGGGGAGTCCCCACCGATCACGAGCTCCGCACCTTCGGAGCGGGCGAGCTCGATATGGGAGAGGACCGCGTCCATCTGTGCGCGGTGTGCCATCGGGCCCATCTCGGTCTCCGGCTTCAGCGGATCGCCGAGGCGGATCTCCTGCGCACGAAGCGCCAGATTCTCCAGGACCTCGTCATAGACCGATTCATGGACCAGGAGCCGCGATCCGGCGACACAGGTTTGACCCGCCGCGGCGAAGATGCCGGCCACGGATCCGCCGACGGCGCGATCGAGGTCGGCATCGTCGAAGATGATGTTGGCCGACTTGCCACCCAGCTCCAGGGTGACCGGAGTTATCGACCGGGCGGCGACTTCGGCGATCCTGCTGCCGGTTTTGACGCTGCCGGTGAAGCTGATCTTGTCGACCTTCGGGTGGGACACCAGCGCCTCCCCGGTCTCGCCTGCACCGCAGACGATGTTGATGACGCCGGGAGGGAATCCCGCCTCTTCGCAAAGGGTGCCGAACTCGAGAGTGCTGATCGAGGTGTGCTCGGAGGGCTTGACTACCACGGTGTTTCCGGCAGCCAGAGCCGGAGCCAGCTTGTTGGCGAGCAACTGCAGCGGAGAGTTCCACGCGGTAATGAGGGCGCACACCCCGAGAGGCTCGCGGGTCGTGTAGTCGAACACCGTGTCCCGGTCCAGGGGCTTGGTCTCTCCGGTGAGCTTGTCAGCCGCTCCCGCGTAGAACCGATAGTTGCGGGCCGCGAAGATCAGCTGGTTGCGCGTCTCGCGGATGATCTTGCCGTTGTCTTCCGTCTCGATCGTTCCGAGACGCTCGCTCTCGGCGACGAGCAGATCGGCCAGCGCAAAGATGCATTCAGCTCGCTTGTAGCCGCTCACCCGCCTCCAGCTTTCGAAGGCGTCCGCGGCAGCGGCCACCGCGGCATCGACATCTGCCGCGGTGGCCGTGGAGAACTCAGCGAACGTCTCGCCGAGATATGGGTTGACGGCCGGCAGGACCGGCCCGGAGCCCTTCCTGCGCTCGCCGCCGATGAGCAGGTCGAGGCTGCTCATCGGACGGGGTTCGGGACGCCGCCCGTCGGCTCGTAATCGAGCAGTTCATAGAGCTCTTGGCGGCTTCGCATCTGGTCGAGGAGGCCATCCTGGGTCCCGCTGGTCCGGATATGCGCGAGTCCCTCGTCCACCGCACGCAGTGCGAGTCGAAGTGCGGTCATCGGGAAGATCACGGCCGCGTATCCGAAGTCCTGGAATTCGTGTGCCGTGATCAAGGGCGTGCGACCGAACTCGGTCATGTTCGCGAGCAGGGGAAGGTCCGGCGCCTCCGACGCATACCGTCGGAAATCGTCCCTACTCGTCAGCGCCTCGACAAAGATGACATCTGCCCCGGCCTCGGCATAGGCGTGCGTGCGCTTGACCGCCGCGTCGTATCCCTCGGGACCGACCGCATCCGTGCGGGCGATGATGGTGAAGTCAGGGTCGGTCCGGGCGCTCACGGCCGCCTCGATCTTCGAGCACATTTCCTCGGATGAGACCAACTCCTTGTTGGCCAGGTGTCCGCAGCGCTTGACGGCAATCTGATCCTCGATATGGAGGCCGGCAGCCCCCGCCTTCTCGAACGAGCGAACGGTGCGGGCGACATCCTGCTCGTTCCCGAAGCCGGTATCGGCGTCGCTGAAAATCGGGATGTCGACGGCGTCGGCGATCCGGCCGACGGCTTGGCTCATCTCGGTGGCCGTGATCAGTCCAATGTCCGGCAGGCCATATTGAGCGTTCACGGTACCGCCCCCGGTGACGTAGACGGCACCGAAGCCGTTGTCCTGAATGGCTCGTGCGCTGAGAGCGTCGTAGGCCCCGGGCGCCACCAAGATCTCGGGTGCCGCGAGTCGCTCGCGGAACTGACGGGCCCTGGATCCTGATGTTGAAATGATCGGCTTCATTCTCTCCCTAACTGAACGTCTCTGCGTTCTGTTCCGATGTCGTCACCCAAAAGGTAGTGTATACCGTAGTATCCCGTCAGGTTTCAAGGTTCACCAGAGGAGGAGCACCGATGCAGGAGTCTGCGGCCGTGAGCCCGAGTTCACGGCTACTCGAAGATCGAATTGCGCTGATAACGGCAGGAGCGTCTGGAATGGGCCGTGCCTCGTCGGTGCGCTTTGCCGAGCACGGTGCCCACGTGGTCATCCTCGACATCGACGCCGCGGCCGCCGCCTCTACCGTCGAGGAGATCGAGGCCGCCGGAGGTAAGGCCGAATACCACGAGACGGACCTCACGCAAGAGAGCGCCGTTGAAGCCGCCGTCGAGGCGATCGAGCAACGGCACGAGCGCCTCGACGTCCTCTTCAACCACGCCGGAGTTCCTGCCAGTCCAGGCCTCGAGTTCTCGAACGCCGATTGGGACAGATGCATGGATCTCAATCTCCGCGCCCCGATGCTGCTGACCCAGAAGGCACTCCCGCTGTTGAAAGCTTCGGGCGACGCCTCGGTGATCTTCACCGCGTCGGTTTCAGGGCTGGTCGCCTCGCCCTTCAGTCCGCTCTACGCAGCGGCGAAGGGCGGAATCGTCCTCTTCATGAAATCGATCGCTGTGTCACTCGGCCCGCTGGGCATCCGTGCGAATGCGATCTGCCCGGGTCCCACCGACACTCCGATGCTCGCCACGTTCTTCGGAGGAACTTCGCAGGACGATCCCGGCGTCGCCGAACGCCTGAACAACTACCTCGAGACTCTCCCGCTGCGGCGAGTCGCCAGCCCCGCCGATATCGCCAATATCGCCCTGTTCCTTGCCAGCGATCAGGCCTCCTACCTGACCGGGCTTGCCGTGCCGGTCGATGGCGGCTTCACGGCTCGCTGAGCAAGCGAGATCGGGTAAGAGATGCGCTTCAACGTGGGCATAGACATAGGCGGCACCTTCACCGACTGTGTCGCGGTCGACGAAAAGGGCAAGGCCGTTTCGGTCAAGGTGCCATCGACGCCGCCAGAATTCGAGGTCGGATTCCAGAATGCCCTTTCAGCGATCTCGGCGGAAGTCGGCCTTCCGGTGTCAGAGTTCCTGGACTCCGTCGACCACGTGCTGCACGGGACGACGGTGGCCACCAACGTCATGGTGCAGAGGAGCGGGGCCAAGGTCGGACTCATCACGACGAAAGGCCACGGGGACGTCACCTTGATCATGAAGGGTCACGGCCGCGTGGCCGGACTCCCGACCGCAGCGTTGACTCATCCCCAAGGCACCGAAAAGCCGTCGCCGCTTGTTCCGCGTTCCCTGATCAGGGAAGTGGACGAGCGGATCGACGTCGCCGGCGACGTCGTCGTCGGTCTCGACAAAGAGGCGGTGCGTGAGGCCGGCAAGGAGCTTTTGAGCGCGGGCTGCGAGGCCATCGCAGTGTGCTTCCTTTGGTCATTCCGCAATCAGGCACACGAGCATGCAGCCCGGGAGGAGCTAGCCAATGTCCTGCCGGAGGGGTTCCCGGTGATTTGCTCCAGCGACGTCGTGCCTCGGTGGGGCGAGTACGAGCGATTCATGGCGGGCGTCCTCAGTGCCTACCTCGCCCCTGAGACGGATCGATATCTGACTCGGCTCCGCGATAGTCTCTCGGCCCTGCGCGAGGAGATCTTGGTCATCCAGTGCAGCGGCACGGTGGTTCCGCTTCCCGAGGTCTCGGCGGCCGCCGCCTATCTGATCGGCTCCGGACCGATCGGAGGCATGAACGGTTCGGAGAGCCTCGTTTCCCGTCATGGGATCACCAAAGCCCTTTGCACGGACATGGGCGGGACCAGCTTCGACGTCGGCCTGATCGTCGACGGCCGCTCGCTTCGGACACGCAGGACCGTGGTCGATCAATTCGAGTACCAAGTTCCCGCGATCGACGTTCGATCGATCGGAAGTGGCGGCGGATCGATCATCTCGGTCGATCCGCTTAGCGGAGCCATGAGGGTCGGTCCGCGAAGCGCGGGGGCCTTCCCCGGTCCTCCTTGCTACGGAAGAGGTGGGACCGAGCCGACCGTAACCGACGCGAACCTCCTGATCGGCTTCATCGATCCCGACTATTTTCTGGGCGGCAAACTCCAACTCGACGTCGGTCGCGCTGAAAAGGCGATGGCACCCGTCGCCGAAGCCCTCGAAATGAGCATCGAGGAGGCAGCGGCCGGTGCGATCCACATCGTCGAGAACCAAATGGCCGAGCTATTGCGGACGATGTCGCTCGAGCAGGGCCACGATCCGCGCGAGTTCACCGTACTGGCATATGGCGGCGCGGCATCCCTTCATGCGACCTCCTATGCCCGTCACCTCGGTTCGAAGGAAGTCATCGTTCCTGGCTCCAATGTCGCATCCGTGTGGAGCGCCTACGGGATTGGTACGAGCGATCCCGGCATGATCCTCGAGGCGGCCGTACTGATGTCCGAGCCGCTTTCGGCGCAAGGCCTCCTTGATGCGATGAACCAGTTGCGGGATGAAGCGAAGACCTCGCTCCGCGGCCAGGGTTGGAATCCTCAGGATGCCTCTTTCGACTTCATGTTCGACATGAAGTACAAAGGCCAGCTTCATGTGATCGAGGTTCCGATCCGAGAGAACGTCTCACTCGACGACGAGATCGACATGGACCTCGACGCGATTCTGGCCGATTTTGAAGCCCGTTACTCTCAAAAATATGGAGAGGGCACCGGCTTCCGAGATGCGGGTTTTGCAGTCGACACGGTGCGGCTTGGCGCCAAGGTTCCAATCTTCACACCGCAGCGGGCCGCCTCCACGACCAAGTTGCGGAGGGTCGAGAAGGGCCGCCGGGAGATCTTCTGGCCACATCTGCGCGAACGGGCGACGGTTCCCGTCTTATCCGGCCCGGAGTCCTCGCAGGCCGAAGGACCGGCGATCCTGGAGTTTCCGTTCACAAGCGTCGTCCTTCGAGATGGTGATCGACTTACGGTCACCGACGCAGGCGACGCGCAGATCGAAATCGGCATTAACCGGGCAAGGAAGGATGCAGATGCCTGACTCAACGTTGAATTGGGACGGTACGGTGCTGCCGTACCGGCCAAAGGCCGATCTCGAGCTCGGTGACTTTGCCGATCTTCACGACGAGGCAGCGCCGGAGATGGATCCGATCGATTTCGAGGTGATCCGAAACGCGCTTTGGAACGTGAATGAGGAGCACAGTCTCGCGATCATTACCGTGTCTCCGTCACCGATCGCTGCGATCGTGCACGATCTTAATTGTGCGCTCCTGACCGAGCAAGCGGAGTACGTCTACTTTGCGCCGTACCTCCAGCACCTGAACGCCGCCGCCGATTCCGCGATCAAATGGACTTGTGAGTTTCGAGTCCCCGAGATGGGGATCAGTCCCGGAGACGTGTTCCTGACCAATGACCCATGGATCGGGTCGAATCATCAGCAGGACATCTGCATGTACAGCCCGGTGGTCGTTGAAGGGAAGGTCTTCGCGTGGGTGACCAACTCCCTTCACCACTACGATCTTGGAGGCACGACGCCTGGATCGTTCTGCCCCGATGCGAAGAGCGTATTTGTCGAGCCTCACCCGGTGCCGCCAATGAAGCTAGTCGATGCGGGAGTATTCCGCAGCGACGTAGCGCACTCCATAGCGCGCCAGTCGCGCATGCCCCAGATGGTCGCGTTGGATCTGCGCTCTCAACTCGCCGGCATCAACGTTTCCAGGAAACGGATACTGGGGTTGATCGACTCCTACGGCGCCGGTGTCGTCAAGGGTGTGATGCGAAAGATCATCGACGACGGCGAGCAGGCTTTCGTAGAGAAGCTTCGGTCGATACCAGATGGTACCTGGAGCGAGCGGGTCTATCAGGAGGCCGCGACGGTGGGAGATCGTGGCACGTATCCGGTGCATTTGAACATCAAGAAGAAGGGTGACCAGCTCATCTTCGGGAACGAGGGCACGGCGCCCGCCACCGGTTCGATGAACACCGGTTACATCGGTTGGAAGGGTGGGATCACGGCCGGCCTTATCCCGCTCCTCACCTACGACCAGCATTTTGCCATCGGCGGTGGTCTGCGCCATGTCCAATTTGAGCCAGATCCCAACACGATCACCTGCGCATCTTGGCCTTCACCGATGAGTGCCGGACCGCCGACGGCGGTGCATCTGACGATGAAGCAATCTACTCAGGCGCTGAATCGAATGCTGCTCACGTCACCGAAGCTGGAGAGTGAGGTCTTGTGTTGGGGGTCGGTGAGCCAATGGCCGTTGATGTCGGTAGAGGGACAAGACCGCAATGGCCAGTACTACGGTAGCTCCCTGCTCGAGCCGATGATCGGCGGAACCGGGGCTCGCAGAAGTGCCGACGGCGTCGACAGCGGCGGCCACACCTGGGACCCGAAGAGCTCGGGCGCGAACGTCGAGGAGAACGAGCTGTTCTTCCCGATGCTCTACCTCTCGAGGTCAGAACTGGCCGACTCAGGTGCCGCCGGTGAGTTCCGCGGCGGTAACACCGTGGTGACTCGTTTCGTGCCTCATGGAACCGAGGAGATCAACCACTCGCTGACCTCCAGCTCGCAGGAGTCGCCTGCCACGTCTGGAGTCGCCGGCGCCTTCCTCGGAGCACCGAATCGCGTGCAGATCGCTCGCGGGACGAATGTGCAGCGGATGTTCGCAGACGGCGTCCTTGCAACCGCGATGGACGAAGTGGGGGGGACGATTGAACGAATCCCGGCCAAAGCTCGCGATTTTGCCCAGGGGCCCGACGACGTCTACGAGTTCATCTATAACGGCGGCACTGGATTCGGAGATCCGATCGATCGCGATCCCGTCGCTGTCGCCGAAGACGTCTCGGAAGGCAGCGTCTCGCCCGAGGCCGCCCGGCAACTGTATTGCGTCGTGCTCGACCAACAAGCTCCGTTCGATTGGGCCGTCGACAACGATGCAACGAGGGCGCTGCGAGCGGAAGTTGTCGCCGAACGCCGCGAGCTCCCTATCGGTGACGGCCACCACGAAGGGGCCGGGATGGTGGGAGACGACGTCCCGCGCCTGCAGTTGCTCCCCTCGTTGGCGATCGCGGAGCAAGACGGGAAATATGTCACCTTCTGTCAAGGCTGCCGTACCGTACTCGGCCCAGTCGACTCGAATTACAAGGAGTACTGTCGCTATGAAGAGCGCGCTCTCAGCGATACGAATCCATACTTTTTTGATGGACCAGTCTTTCTGGACGTCGAATACGTTCTGCGTCGGTACTTCTGCCCCAACTGCGGTTCGCTGATCGACGCGGACTGCTGCGAGTCGTCTGAGCCGCCGTTTCGGGATATAGACCTGAGCCTCCCGATCGATACCGCTCTTCTCGAAGCGACCTAGCGAACTACAAGCAGGCGGCGGGGATTGCCCTCGAGCATCTCGGAGAGATCAGCGTCCGAGACTCCAAGCTGGCCTAGAACCGGTACTACGTGGGCAAGGATGTGACCGTACCCCCAGCCGCCGAACGCGATCATCCGAGTTTTGACACATATGTCCTGCGAGAGGATCAGCTGCGATCGGTATCCCGCCTCGACCAATCGTGCGACCTCGCTGGCGACGTCGAAGTCACTGGGGGGATAGCGACCAACCCGGAAGAGGGAGTGATCGAAGCCGAACATGTCGTATCCGAGCGTGGCTCCACGCTGCAGCAGAGACTCGACATAGTCGGGGTCGTCGATATCGACAAAGGAATGGTTGAGGACGATCCGATCCGGCGCCACGCCCTCTTCGAACAGAACATCGAGGACCCGATGCCCCTGCTTTCCCCACGGATGGACGTGGACGGTCAGGCAAAGTTCCGTCTCGATCTGCGCCGCCGCCATAGCCCGCAATACGTGTACCTCGGCCTCGGTGACCGGAGCTCCGGTGCCGATCTCGCCGATGATCCCGGGTCGGATGCCGGTGTCGCCGACGCCGTTCTGAGCCTCGCTCACAAATTCCTGCGCGATTTCCGCAGTCGATTGTTTGAGGAGATCCCTCGGATGGCTTTTCTCGAGGTAATGGCCGCCGCCCATTACGATATTCGCGCCACTTTGCTCGGCGACAGATCGCAGGGCTTGGGGGTCGCGGTACCGGGAAGGGGTGCAGTCGACGACCGTCTTTCCTCCCAAGCGAAGGAACTGCTGCAGTTCGACCGCTGCCAGCTCCCGGTCGTCCAAAAGGTAGTTGTCGGGGAGCCCGAAGGGGTCCCAGCGGACCTCGGCGGCCGTTTGGAGCGTCACCTCGTCCGGCATCGACCCGCCGGTCCGTGGCGAGCCCATCAACGTGCGCATGTCGCAGATGACGTGCTCGTGAAGCAGGGTGGGGCCAAGGTCAGCCGCCGAAACTGGACCCAAGACCGTTTCGACCCGACCGTCCAGATCTTCCATTAAGAATCCTCAGGTTGTTATCTGCTAAAGTTTACTGACGGCATACTAGTGTATACAGAGGGTTGGGTCGGGAAGGTACTGGCTACGAGCCATCGGTCATTTGATCGGTGGCAGTGTGAAAGGTGCCTGGCGGAATCGGGATGATCGGTAGTACTGAAGAACTCGCGCACCATGTCATCGGGCTTCAGCCGGACGATCTGCCTGAGGATGTGCGCGAGCGTGCCCTCCGTTCCATCGCGGACACCCTGTGTGCCGGGATCTATGGAGGGTCTACGAAGCAGGGCCATATCCTCGCGGAGGAGGCAGAAGGTCGCTACCTTCCTGGCGACGCTTATCTCTGGGGTCGTCGAGGTCAGCTGGCGCCGGCGGGCGCGGCCTTGGTCAACGCAGCGCAAGCGCACGCCTTCGAGCTAGACGATTATCTTCCCGCCGGAAAGACACACCCGGGTGCGGTCGTCGTGTCCACCGCCCTCGCCCTTGCCGAGGCCCAGAGCTCGGTAGACGATCTTGTCGTCGCCATTGTGGCTGGCTACGACGCCATGAGCCGGGTCGCATTGGCAATGAATCCAGTTTGCGCCCGTCGACGCGGATTCCATATCACGGGCCTCAGTGGACCTTTCGGGTCAGCAGCCACCGCCGGGAGGCTGCTGGAATGCAACGTGGACGAGATGGTCAGCGCCTTCGGGATCGCATCGTCTTGCTCATCAGGCACCTTTGCCTTCACCGCGGAAGGATCCATGACCAAGCCTCTGCATGCGGGACGTGCGGCAGAGGCGGGGATCGTGGCCACCCAGCTCGCCCGTCGGGGATTCCATGGTCCCCGGGAGCCGCTGACGGCTTCCGACGGCGGCTTGTTGAAGGCGGTGAGCGATGACCCTCGCCCTGCCGAGCTCGTGACCGAGTTGGGTAGTCGCTTCGATATTGCCCAGGCTGCTATCAAGCCATACTCATGTTGCGGCTCGATCCACTCTTCAATCGATGCGATCTTCGAGTTGCGCGACGTCCATGGACTCGTGGCTAAGGACATCAGGTCCATCGTCGTCCACAACGCTGGCGGAGTCATCTCGCAATGCGGATTTCGGTACGTCGGGTCGGGCGGCCAGCTTGAGGCACAGATGAGCATGCAGTACTGCCTGGCGGCGGCCGCTTTGGACGGTCAGATCGGCCGCCGCCAGTTCTCGGATGTACGGCGGCAGGATCCGGTGCTGCTCGATCTTGCTCGGCGTGTCGAGTGCGTCGTGGATCCAGAGATCGAGGCGCAATATCCGCGTCGATTCCCTTCGCGGGTAGTCGTTCAGACTACTTCCGGACGGAGCCTTGAATCGAGAGTTGCGGCTCCGGTCGGCACCCCCGAGCGTCCGCTCGACGATGAGGCATTTCATGACAAGCTGAAAGACCTGATGGACGGTTTGATGCCCCCTGCTCTGGCTGGCGAATTGATCGATGTCCTAGATGGGCTTCGTGAGTCTCCGTCGCTCACCGGGCTGGCGACGGTACTCGAGGAAGTCGGGCGTGAGCGAGGTCGTGCTCAGATGGCGGGATTGATCGGCTGATGGCTCGTCAGTCGGCCGAAAAAGGTGTCAATGCCAGGGGCGCGGCCTCCCCCGCCTACTCCCCGGATGCCATCTATGAACGCCTGAAGCACGACATCAGTGTCGGGAACATCGCCCAAGGAGCGGCGCTGATCGAGACCCAGCTCGCCACGCGGTACGAGGTGAGCAGGACGCCCATTCGTCAGGCATTGATGGCGCTCGAGCAGGACGGCCTGGTGTCTCGAAACGGTAGGAGCCTGC
>Ga0081455_10005376_pt1 | contig 14062 bp, 7 predicted proteins | sample TabmetS3T2R1_FD_70207 | JGI IMG/M metagenome (GOLD analysis project Ga0081455, IMG submission 70207) | Tabebuia heterophylla rhizosphere microbial communities from the University of Puerto Rico - S3T2R1 | ecosystem: Host-associated > Plants > Roots > Rhizosphere ... | reverse complement strand
GCACTGGAAGGAGGAGAAAAGCACTCCCCGTGATCGTCACAGAGACGGCAAGCCGAGCGCGGCGCGTTCCTGGCATACGATTACCCTGTGCAGCATTTCCCGCTGGCTGATCCCCTCCACACCTTTCACCAATCAGCGCAGGGGCACGTTTGTGATAGGGTAATTGCGCGTGAGATGAAGTGAAAAAACTGCCGGGCTAGCGATGCAGCTTTGGCCGGCAACCATCGCTAGCCCTTTCCCATGAGGCATATGCGCTAGGCCATAGGACGGCAAGTGTTATCTACCACCCAAGCCCAGCACACAATATTATAGCAAGAGCAAATTTTATGCCAACCCAGCTGGGACTGAAAAACCAGTGGACGTTCGCCTGCAGCAAAGCGTTGAGGCTTTGCCTATGATAGAAAATCTCTCATAATGAGGGAGGCCTCTTATGTACAGTGGACCGCTCCACGCCGGAACAGCCTCTCGTCTCTATGGCCATTCTACACATTGCTGCGGGGTGGTGGCAGTCGCACCAGTGCCCTCCCCCAGTCCCTACCATTGGCTACTCCAATAAAGCTGCGCCGATTTGCCAGATCGTCTCCCCACGCAATGGCCCATACACAGGCATATGCAGGAGCAGCATGTTGCCATCGGTAGTCGGAAAGGTCAAGTAGGCGATCTCTTTGTGGGGGGGGTGACAGAGGGGGAGGGTGCCATAGGTGGCTTGCACGGCTGCTATGGTGCTTTGATAGTCACGGATGGCGCGAAACACCATCGGGAGATGCGGCAAGTCCGTCGTACTCAGGCGCGGGCGTTGCCGCCGGTCAGGTGGGAGCTGGGCCATGTCCACGAGCGTCTGCTCGACGGCGATCGTGTAGGCGTGTACACGGTCCTGTAGCTGAGGACAGTTGACGCGTGCATTGATGTCCTGGCGCCTGGCGTCCTGCTCTTCCAGTTCGGTCAGACGGGCCTGGGCCTGGGGCACCCAAACACTGTCAGGGTAGGCCCGGATGAAACGGGTATAGTCCGGCACCCCATCAACCTGTTGCACGACGACCCACTCCAATGCTTCGAGGCGGGCCCGAGCATGACGCGCAAAGGCACTAGTCGGGTACTGGGCCAGAAAGCGCTGATAGAAATATGGACTGTCAGCGAGGCGCGCTTCGTCCCAGGCTAAAGCGTCAGGAGGCTGGGAACGCACCAGGGGATTGGGCCCAGTACAGCTCACGAAACACGCGAGCAACCCCAGGACACCGAGGAGGAACCCCATCGTTATGCGCGTTTCCTGAACGTGCTGGCCTTGTGTCATAGGATATCGTCCCCACAGACGTCTAGGCATGAACCTCCTCCATGCTATGATAGCATCAGCAGCGGCGTGGTATGCGATAGTGTAGCATAGGGAGACAGATGGCAACAGCCGAGGAGAAACATGCTGGAAGGCAGAGGTTATTAGACACCGCGAGCGGGGGGCTCAGTATGAGCTGCCACGGTCTCATAGCCATTGTTCATGGACTGGATGACGAGAGTGGCATCAGCAGAACGCAAGTGTACGTCCTGCTGCGGAAAAGGAATGGCAATCGCATGCTGACGGAATACCTGGTCGATCTGCAGCAATAGATCATGGGCAGTAGCGGTCCGATCTTGCGGACGGGGCACAAAGCACGAGATTTCCCACTGCAAGGCATGATCGCCAAAGGCCCGCAGGAATATTGCAGGGGGTGGTGTCGTGAGTACGCGCGGATGACTGCCCACGGTCTCAGTGAGCAAGCGTTGCACGAGGTCCAAGTTGCTACCGTAAGCAACTCCCACGGATAACCCGAGACGAACGCAAGTGTTGCCGAGTGTCCAATTCGTGACCATGCGGGCAATAAATTCTTTGTTAGGAATGATGACGGTCTGGTTGTCGCCGCACTGGATGGCTGTCGCACGGATGGTAATGCGCTTGACGGTGCCGGTCTGATCACCCACAGTCACGATGTCATCGACGCGGATAGGCCGTTCAAGCAGTAAAATAAGCCCGCTGACGAAATTGCTGACGATCTCTTGCAGACCAAAGCCGACACCGACTGACACTGCGGCGACGATCCACTGAATACTCGACCAGTTCATGTGCACAGTGGACAGGCCCCACCACAGGCCCAGGAAGATACACACATAGCGACTGAGCGTCAGAAACGTGTAGCGTAAGCCAGCATCCCAGCGCACCCGCGGAAACAGGACCGCGTCACAAATGCTGGGGAGATAACGCACAAAAAAGCCAGTGCCCACGAGAATCAGCAGCGCCGCTGCGATGTCTTTCAGGGTCAGCCACAGGAGTTCCCCCTCCTTAGTCCGGCCTACCTCAAACACATGCACATGATCCAGGATACTGAGCAGCCCTGCACTGATCCCGTAGACATGCTCGAGTACCAGGAGGGCCAGTAGTACCAGGGCCACACGCCCAAACGGGCGGAACTTATGCAGCGACGTCCACACGCTCAGCGGTAGCGGTGCAAGCGCGCCGTCATGCACTGGCTGCTGTCGTGCGATAAGACGATCGATCACCGTGTTAATGGCGTGATCAACCCAGGCCACGGCAAGGAGGATCAGCAAGGCCTCACCCGCCCTGAGCCACAGCGCTTGAGAGGCATAATTGTATCCTAAGAAGTCCAGCCCTAAGGCCGTGCTGACGCCGACCAGGATGAGCAGATAGACGAGCGGCCAATAACGCCAGACTACGCCATGCGCCTCACGACTGCGCGTGAGCACCGCGGTCATCAACTGACTCCCACGGCGGCCTATAACCAGCACCAGTCCCAGGAGCACAACTTGGAAGGCGGTAAAGCACAGCCGGGCTAGCGCCAGACTCCCCGCCACTGCCTCCGGTCCCCCAGGAGCATGCACCAGGATGTGGCGTGGCACCAGAAAGACCAGCGTCGCCAGACATCCTACGGTGACGGTCTGTTGCAACGCCTTCCTCACCTCAGCACTGAGACCCCAATAGCGCTGCATCCAGCCCTGGGGGCGTAACAAGGCCCGCGCCACTAACCAGCCCCACAGCACCAGGGCGCCCCATTGCATGCTAGCCAGCAAAGACAACTCCTGATCGAGTGCCGGCAGTTCTGCGATAATGATCCGTGGCCAGGCCCAAGTCAGGAGCATAAGATACGCTGGCCAGATGGCGGTCTGTATGACAATGAGCGTGGCTACGGCACTGCGCGTCCCGAACGCCTCCGTGCTGTCCATGGCCAGGAACGAAGCAATCCAGGAACGCAGCCGTGTACTTACCCTCAATGCCACCCACGGCAGCCCGATCCCTACTAACGCTACGAGCACCCAGAAACGCACGGCACCAGCCTGCCCCAGAGGGATGCGTGCCAGTGCAGCCCGCACCGACGCCTGTACGCGGTTGGCAGTGATCATGACCCCAGATGCAGCGTCTCGCAGTGTGCGCATTCCGATGGTTTGCCCATCCCGGAGCCAGAACAACTTTGCCAGGACAAAGCGATCACTTTCTTCCAGGATACGCTTATAGTCGCGACGCAGCGTGAGCAGCTTCGTTTGCTCCTGGACCAGAGCATCCAGGCTTTGCCTGTACTCACGCAGCGCCGCTTTTTGCTCGTCTAATACCTTTTGGACCCTGGCACGCTGCGCCTCAGCTACGTCGCGTAAGCGCGTCTCGGCACTATGATCAAATTCGTACAATTGCTCGTCCAGAGTGAGTTCCTGTTCGGTCAGCGCCTCCAGGTCCACTTCCAGGGCTTTTGTCGGCTCCGTAGCAAACTGCGCCTGCTCGCGCCGCAAGCGTGTAAAGGCTGCCTGCAGACGCTGCGCGATGCGTTCGCCACGGGCATATTTTTTGACGAGCGCCTCCAGATGTTCTGCCTCTTGCTGCTCGCGCTCATTGCGCTTCGCTTGCGCGCTTATTTGGTCGCTAAGCACATTGACCTGTTGACGGTAGGTCGCGGTGCTCTTACGCAGCTTAATCGTCTCTAGCTGCACTTTCAGCATCAACATCTCGACGGGGTCCGTCGTCCGCAGCAGCCGACGTGTGATGTCTTCTTCAGTACTGGTCAGGGTCAGGCTCTCTTGCGACATGGCCTGCCCCAGGGCCGCTCTAATCTCCTCAAGATCCTGCTGAAGCACAGCGTAGCGGGTTTGTGCCAGTCCAAGCTGGGCATCACGCAGGGGGCCCTGCTTGGTGAGCCATTCGCGCTCGACCTCCAGCATGTCAATCTCAGCCTGCTGCAACTGCTGTCGCAGATCTAACAATTCCAACCGTTCCAGCAGCAACGGCGTCTGTTCCGTAGCATTGGCGACGTCGTTCCGCAGCGCCAGCAGATCTTTCTCGATCTGGGTACGAGCGATAACCCGCTGCTCGATCTCCTTGGCGATAGTCCCCAGGCGGAACTCTCCTGCAGCCAACTCCTTACGCAAACTCTCGAGTTCTGTCCGCGTTGACTGCAAGCGTGCTTCGTAGTCGAGCCGTAGTTTTTCATTGACCTCCGGGAACTGGCGCGGTGGGCGCACAGCAAGTTTCTGACGTTCGGCGTTCAGTTCTTCGACCTGGCGTGACAGGGTTTCAAGTTGCGTCATGTAGGCCGTGCGCTTCTGAAACGCCGTCTCCAGCGCCGCCAGGACTTTGACTTGTTGCGCCAGCGTCAACTTCATCGTCTCCGCTTCTTCTGGGGAGAGGAGGAGGTGCTCCAGCATCTCAAGTCGCTTCTGGACGGCGTCTTTCCGCTGCGCCACCGTCTCAGGCCGTATGGGCCCTTCCACATCCTGAGCCGGTGCAGCGGGGACAGGTGTCTGTTCAACTGGTGCGGCGGGCTGGGTAGGAGCTGGAGTCTGGGCTGGCGACAGACTCACTCCGAGGAGCAGAGACACGGCCAGCATGGACAAGGCAAAGCGGCGATGTGGGTACACAGTTTGAGCCTTTGTGCTTCTCATGGGCTATGCACTTGGCTGGCTTGGATAACTAGCCAATGATCTGTACTCCCTCTCCCGCAAGAGAGGGAGTAGTCTGTGTTCCTGCTTACCCCATTCAGCGCGGCGTAGCAAGCTCCCCGCGCTGTGTCGATGTCGTAAAACGTGCCAGATGCTGAGCAACCAGCTCCTGGGTTTCAGCCAGACGACGCAGCTTAATCTCCTCGTATCCGCGAATTGCATCCGGGGCGTTGGCGATGACCACGGCTAGAGCATGGTTACTGTCGTCGAGGTGCGCCAGCACCTGTGTGATGGTCTGGCGATACCAGGGGATGAGCTGGCGCTCCACACGGCGCACCTTGGCGTAGCCAAAGAGATCCCAGCGGTGGCCACGCAGTGTCTTGAGACGGCGTAGCAAGCGCAAGGGCTGCGTGAACCACGGGCCGAGTTTCAGCTTGCGCTGCAGGCCCATACTGCGGAGCAAGGGGGGATGCAAGTGGTAGTAGATCTTCCGCGGCTGTGCGAACATGCCCGTGAGCCGGGTGTGCCAGGCCTGCTTCAGATGCAAACGGGCTACTTCATATTCATCCTTATAGGCCATCACCTTGTAGAGCTGGCGAATGACCGCATGCGTGAACTCCACGCGCCCGGGACAGGCAGTCGCTTCGCGCGCGGCGACGTCAAGCACGAAGTCGACGTAAGACGTGGCATAAGCCACATCTTGATAGTCGATGAGCTCGCCAATGCGGATGGCCAGCAGACGCTGCGCTTCCTCATCCAAATGCTCGCAGCGTTTCAGCAAGTAGAAATAGGCTTCACGCTCGGTCTTGCTGTACTGCTCCTCCAGGTAGAGCAGCATCGCTGCACGCTCTTCATTAAAATCTTTGGGCGGTGGTACGGCGAGATCCAGGACCGCCTGCGGCTCGCATACATAGCGGCGACCATAGCGGAAGGCTTGCTGGTTCTGCTGCACGGCCACGCCGTTCAGGGCGATGGCCTGTTCAATGCTGGTCGCCGCCAGGGGAATGAGCCCAGACTGATAGGCAACCCCCAGCATAAACAGGTTGGTGGCCATATGATCACCAAACAGTCCTTCGGCAATAGTGCCCGCATCAACGTACAGATTTTGCGCCGCCTTGGTATAGGGATCAATGTTGCGTCGAATGGACGACTCAGTCGGAAAGAGTATGCTGTTGTTGCGGATCATTTCCCCTGTTGGAGTCGGCGTGGTATTCACCACCGCCACCGTGCGCGTCGGATGCGTACGGTCGAGGTTCACGGGCGTGACCCCACCCAACGCGTCCAGCACCAGGTACAGATTCGCAGTGCCCATTCCCACCTTGTTGGCCGCGACCGTCTGGCCCTCGGTGAGAATAACATTCGACAGCACCGCACCGCCTTTCTGCGCCAGCCCCGTTTGGTCCAGGTTGAGTAAGGATTTGCCTTCCATGAGCGCCGCATAGCACAGCAGGGCGTTCACAGTGACCACACCAGTGCCACCCACACCCGGAATATAGATAGCATAGCTGCCATCAATGGAAACTTTCTGCAGCGGCTCCGGCATGACTGCAGCGTCCAGCACCGGGGGCTTTTTTAACGCTAAACCAGTGCCAGGTGCTACCTCCACGGTCACGAACGAGGGGCAATCACCTTCGAGACAGGAATAGTCCTGATTACAGGACGACTGATGGATGCGAGTCTTCGGGCCAAATTCCGTCTCCACCGGGTGTAAAGACATGCAGTTGCTCACCTCACCACAGTTGCCACAGCCCTCACAGACCTCCTCATGAATCACGGCAAACACGTTTGCCTCAGCCTGAATACCACGTTTACGCTCGCGCCGCTTTTCTGCCGCACACTGCTGGTCGTTGATGAGCACGGTCACCCCTGGCGTGGCCTCAAGCTCGCGCAGGGCGTCAAAATATTTGTGGCGCGGCCACAGCGTGGTAATACTCGAAAGAGGCGCACGACGCCAGCGCTGCGGCTGCTCGGACACGACGATGATCCGTTTCACACCCTCTGCGGCCAGACTGTGCGTCAGGGCGGGAATGGCCATGCTCCCCTGCGCATCCTGACCACCCGTCATGGCGACCGCGCCATTGTAGAGCAGGCGGAAGGTGATGTTCACCCCTGCTGCAACGCAGGCACGCAGGGCCTGGCTACCGGAATGGAAGTACGTGCCATCACCAATGTTCTGGACGATGTGGCGTGTCTCCGTGAAGGGTGCTGCCCCCACCCAGGGCATGCCTTCACCACCCATCTGTGTTAGATAGCTGGCATGCCGAGCAGGCTGCTCGATCAAACCGCTCATGCCGTGGCAGCCGATGCCCCCGCCGATGATCTGGCCTTCCAGGGCCCGCGTCGAGCGATTGTGCGGACAGCCGGAGCAGTAGTTGGGCTTGCGTGACATGAACGGATCGTAGCGGCGCCCACGGATGGCCTGCAGGACCTCCAGACGCGCGGCAATGTCTGGCGCCTCACCGAGGCGCTGCAGCCGTGGTCCGAGCCGTTCAGCAATCACGTCAGCATCAAGCTCACCGTGCATGGGGAAAAGGGGCGCGTCATGCTCGTCATACTTACCCAGCACACGCGGATGCTGCGCCATATTATAGAGGCAGTCACGCAGCTGCGTCTCCACGAACGCACGCTTTTCCTCAACCACAATAATCTCTTCCAGGCCCGTGGCAAAGCGCCGCACTACCTCAGTATCGAGGGGATAGATGATCCCCAGGCGCAAGACTCGGATGCCTAGGTGCTGTAACGTTGCGCTGTCCAGGCCCATGTCATATAGCGCCTGGCGCAGGTCCGCATAGCTCTTGCCGGCACTGACCAGCCCGATACGGTCGTCACCCGTGTGTTCTTCGATACGGTCGAGCCCATTCGCATGCGCATACGCCCGCACCGCCATATGGCGCTCATAGAAGAGCCGCCGTTCCATGTCGATGGTGCCTGGCGGTAGGAATGTCATGTCCTGAGATTTGTGGAACGGTTTGTCATCAATGAAGACGTCGGGAATAATGATCTGCGGATGGTCTGGCCCGACCCCAACAACACTCCCACCATCGCACAGGTTGGTCACCAGTTTTAAGGCCACCCAGCAGCCACTGAAACGCGACAACGCAAAGGCGTGCAGCCCAAGCTCGATAAACTCCTGGATAGTTGCAGGGTAGAGAATAGGAATACCCGCACTCATGTAGGCAAAATCGCTCTGGTGCGGCAGGGTGGAGCTTTTACAGTTATGGTCATCCCCACCTAGAATGATGGCGGCACTCTGAGGTCCGGTGCCACCGAAGTTGGCATGTTTAAAAATATCGCCGCAGCGGTCAACCCCTGGTCCCTTCCCATACCAGATGCTGTTCACACCATCGACTCGGGCACCCGGAAAGAGATGCACGAGCTGGCTTCCCATCATCGCCGTAGCGCCGAGTTCTTCATTGACGGCTGGCTGGTGCACGATATGGTGTGCTGTGAGAAGCTGGCTAGAACGCGCCAGCGTCAGATCGTATCCAGCCAGTGGTGAACCTTCATAACCTGTAATAAAAGCTCCAGTATGCAGTCCTGCCTGCGCATCACGACGCTGTTGATCGAGAGGCAAACGCACCAGAGCCTGAATACCTGTGAGATACACGCTTCCTGCGGTCACGGTGTATTTATCATCGAGTGTTACTGCCATAGAAGATCCCTTCCAGATACACACCCACCCCTGACCAAGTCCAAACTCTCCACACCGCCATAGCCACCACAGCTACGCTCTGGTCAGAGAGGGCATCTGATGCATATGGTACCTTACGCACAGCGTTTTTGTCAGGTGTAATAGGGACTGTAACGTGGAAGCCAGTTGGCGGCACTGCCGCAAAAGTGCGGGTGAATTCCCTATACATCCAGAGCTCAGAGGCGTAGACTGGGCAAGGCTAGCCCCTTCCCGCTTGCGCCCCTCGGTGATCTATACATATAGACTGCAAACGCACGCTAACTGCAGCATCGTGCCCATGAATAGAAAATAAACGTAACATCAACGCTTTTCCTCAATTATTCAAACGCTTCAGTGCTATACGTAAACGGTTCGCAGCGCCTATACTCATTCTCCTGGGAGAGGGTGCGCGGCGCACGCTAACCACGGCGCACGTGTCTGGGTTGGGCGAGACGGCAATAGTGCCGTCTCGTCCTGTCCCGAGGTGTAAGAGGAGGGTGCTCATGCTGACGGATGTGGAGTTGATCGTGCTTTTGCCGCTCGACCGTGCCACGCGGGCACTCGTGTGGCGCTACGTAGCGTGGTGTTACGCTACCAATGTCTGTATACCCGCGACGGCATGCCGAGTGGCGCCAGGGTGGCACGTGCTGGCGGGATGGCAGTGAGCCGTGTCATAGGATTATACCTTCACACAGAAGATGGTGAGAAGAGGAGAAGTTTATGGAAAGCAGAAGGACTGAACCCGATCGGGACGTCATTGACCAGCGCCGTGAAGTGATCCCCCCAGTGGCCCCACAAGAACGACCGGCGCGCGCCGTAGGGGTGTATGAGACCGAGGCCGAAGGGGTACCTCCTGTTGGGCCACGCGTCCGCTGGGGCGGGGTCATGAGTGGAGTTATCTTTGCTCTGGGGATCGTGCTATTACTGACTGCCTTAGGGCTAGCGATTGGGATCACCGCCGTGGGTGACCCGCGCGCTGCGACGGCCGGCACCGCTACTGGCCTGGGGATCGGTGCGGGCTTCTGGGCAGCCCTTACCCTCTTAGTCGCCTACTTTCTTGGCGGACTGGTGTCCACTATGGTGACGGACCGTCCGGACCGGGGTGGGGCACTTGTCCATGGTGCCTTGGTCTGGACCCTCGCCAGCGGGTTTCTGATCTGGTTGCTCGGCCAGGGGATCAGCCTGGGCGCCTCCGGCCTCATGGGCGCACTCAGTGGGTTGACCCACACGGCGACGACCGCGGTGGGCGCGACTGTGGCGGGTGGGGGCGACCTGGCGCATCAGCTGGGGCTCACCGACTCCACGCGGATCATCGACCGGCTGGACGATCCGCAGACCGTCTCCCTGTTCGCCTCCGTCACCGGCATGCCCACCACGGAGGCCCGGACGGCCCTCGCCCAGTTCCGTGCCAGGGTGGAAGCAGTGCGCGACAATCCGGACCGGGTGGCAGCCGAGGCGCGCAGCTTCCTCGCCCAGTACAAGGAGCGCGCGCAACAGCAGGCGCTGAAGGCGGCAGCAGCGGTGCAAGAGGGAGCCACTGTCGGCTCGTGGGTCACTTTTATTGTACTGGTGCTCACGCTAGGTGTGTCCATCCTAGGGGCGCTGGCTGGGATCCCGAGTCTGCGCACCTGGCGTACCCGGTGGACACACGCCGGTAGAGCGTAACAATAGGAGAGCTGCGTGGCGCTGCAAGCGCCGCGTTCGAGGGAAACTTGCCGCTGGCCCGGGTGTGGGCGGGTCACAAGGCGACACCCGAGATGCGCCATCCTAACTCGATAAGGAGAATCAACGATGATGAAGGGCATTATGCTGGCACTGATGGTGGTTGCGGGACTGATGGTCAGCTGCGCTACGGCACCATCCTCCAGTGAGGACAAGCAAGCGTTAATCACGGAGGCAGCGACAAGGATGCAGCAGATGAGAGCGGAGGATCCCGCGGTGGGAGAGATGGTCAAACAGGGCTACGGCTACAGCCTATTCCCCAAGGTGGGGAAGGGGGGCCTCGTCGTAGGTGGCGCCTACGGCCGGGGGGTAGTGTACGAGCAGGGGCGGCATATTGGCTACAGCGACCTGACGCAGGGGTCGGTGGGCTTGCAGGCCGGGGGACAGAGCTTTAGCGAACTGCTTGTGTTCGAGAACAAGGCTGCCCTTGACCGGTTCAAGGAGGGCAAGCTCGACTTTGCCGCCGACGCCTCGGCCGTGGTGTTGAAGTCTGGGGTCGCCACAAACGCCACCTTTGTCAATGGCGTCGCGGTGGTGGTGAGCCCCATCGGTGGGGCCATGCTGGAAGCCTCCATCGGGGGACAGCAGTTCACCTATCAGCAGAAGTGAGCAAAACAGCTCAACAGACGACGCGTCAGCGGCTGTGCCGGCCGATCTTCTACTGGGACTCCGGAGCCCGACCAATACGGCCGAGGAAAGCGAGTTGGAGTCCAAGGCCATAGTGATTCTTCAAGCTGGGTGAATGCAGAAGGAGCTATCAAGAAAATAAGGAAGACCATAGCAAGTCTTTTCATAGCATTGTCAACTGGTAAGGGAAACTTGCTCATCAGAGACTGCTGCTCATCATCAGTCCCTTCCAGGCGACGTTTGGGCGCACGCTCCAGGTTACGATAATCCCTTAAGCATCGCCTGAGCTGCTTGGAGATCCGCCGTATCATGCCCTTCGGTGAACCATCCATACAGGGGAGAGAGTAGGCTGCGCGCCTCCGAGCTTCTGCCCTGTTGCTGCCACAGCTGACTCAGGCTCACCGCCGTCCGCAGCTCCAACATCTTCGCCGCCTGGCGGCGGGCCACATCGAGGGCCTGCCGGAAGCAGTCCTCTGCCTGGGTGATGTTTGGCATCGGGAGTTGGAGCTGCAAGGCCCCCTGGAGCCGATGCAACTCGGCCTCCCAGCACCGCGCCTCGGTCGTGGCCACCAGCGTCAAGGCCTCGGCCAGGACCCGCAGCCCAACTTCGGGCTGTCCTGCTTGGCCATACGCCTCGGCCAGTAAGGCAAGCATAGCGGGGTGCCCCAGTTGCGGTACCCTCCCACGTTCGTACGCCGCCAACCCCTGGCGGATCTGCGCCACGCCTGCGGCGGCGGCTCCCTGCATGGCCAGTGCCCAGCCCCGCAGGATACGGCCCTGCTCCACCCGGAACCCCAATCCCTGCTCATCGGCCAGGGTCATCAACGCGTCGGCCTGGGCGTGCGTGGCCACCACATCCCGGCGGCCCTGGGAGAGCGTGGCGACAAAGTATGCCACATACACCACACTCGGAATATGCCCGACGTGCCGGGCGAGCGCCAGGGCTTCCTGGCTGCGCAGCTGGGCCTGGTCCGCATAGCCCAAGAGCCACAGGACGCGCATCAGCTTGGCGAGACTTTCGATCTGGGGATGCAGCCCCGTGGCGGCGAGAGAGGAGGCGGGCTGCTGGGCAGCGGAGAGTTCCAGGCTCTGTTCCAAGTGAGCACGGGCCACGACCGGGTCGCCATAGTCGAGCGCGGCGGTTCCCAGCAGCAAATGGCCTTCTTGCACCAGGACCGGATCGCGCTGGCGTTGTGCGAGGTCGAAGAACTGCTGGCCGAAGGCTCTCCCGGTGTGCAACCGCGCCTGGGCACTATGAAACGTAAAGAGGCCGTAGAGCGCTCGGAAGAGCTGTGGCGTTTCCCCCATCTGTTGGCAGAGGGCGTGAGCCCGGCTATAGGCTTCTCCCGCTGCTGCAGAGGCCATGCCATGCGTGGCCATCAGCAGCTCCCCCAGCGTGAGCTGCAGCGCCAGTTCGCGCTGGGTGCGCTCTGGGTTGTCCGGCAGCGTTGACAACAACGCGAGCCCTTGCCGCAGGGCGGCAATCGCTTCAGAATGGGCATTCCGTCGCACAGCGTTGTCCCCCGTCTGCTGCCAATAGTGGATGGCCCGCTGCACCTCACCCCCCCGACCGAAGTGGACGGCAAGTTGGGCTGCGACCTCCCCCACCTGCGTGCTATAGCCCTGCTCCAGGCGTTCCCCCATGCGGCGGTGCACCTGCATCCGCTGGAGTGCCCCCAGCCGCTCGGCCAGCACCTGGCGATAGAGCGTATGGCGAAACCGATAGCACCCGCTGACGGTCCCGTCTGGCCACGCGTCCAGGCCCACGTACTCCAGGAAGTCGTGCTGCCGCCCAAGCGTCGCACAGAGGGCTTCAACCTCGGCCACCGGGACGGCCAGCCCCGCCGCCACCGTGGCCGCGGCAAACACGTCGCCCGCCACACTGGCGACTTCCAGGACGTGCTGCGCCTCCGACGCGAGCCCCTCGAGCCGTTTGGTAATCAGCAACTGCGGGGCCTCCGGCAGGTAGGGGATGGCGTGCAGGGAGGACCGGAGCCGCCACTGGGCGCCCTCCTGTTTCACCACCCCTTGCTCGACCCAGTGCTCCAGCAGGTTCACCAGGAACAGCGCGTTGCCCTCCGTCTGGTGATACAGCAGCGCCACCAGCTCGGCCGTCACCTCCCCGCCCAGCCGCGCCGCCATATACGCCTCGACCTCGTCGGAGAGCAACAGCTCCAGCGCCAGTTCGTCGCAGACCCCCCGCCCCCGCAGCTCCTGGAGCATCCCCCGCAGCGGGTGCGCTCGCACCACCACATCCGCCGGCCGATACGTCCCCAGCAGCAGAAGCCGCGCGGGGTCGCGCCGCTGCGCCAGGTAGGTGAGCAGGTTCACCGTGGACACATCACTCCAGTGCAAGTCTTCCAGCACCAGCACCAGCGGGAGAGTCCGGGTCAACGCCTCCAGGGCCTCCGCCACCTCGCGCAGCATCCGCCCGGGCGTCACCCCCGTCAGCGGCGGCTGGAGGTGCTCGCGCTCGCCGTCGCTGAGCAGCGCCGGTAAGTGCCCCAACCACGTCGGGGCATAGCGCTGCAGCACGGCCCGGAGGGCCTCGCGGTGCGGGGACTGCCCGAGCTGCCCCAACGCTTCCAGCATCGGCAGATACGGTTCCCCCTCGCCGTAGGTGTCGACACATTGCCCGCGCCCGAGCCCCACCTCGGCCGGCGGGGGCAGGCTGGCCACAAAGAGGTCGACCACCGTGGTCTTGCCGACCCCCGCCTCGCCGCTCAGCATGGCACACTGACGCCGGCCCTCCCTGGCCCACAGCCAGCGCTCGCGCAGCCACTCCACCTCGCCCTGGCGGCCCACCACGGGGCGCGCCTCCGCCTGCCGCAGGCCTGGGGCCGCGCGCCCGAGCCGGAACTGATACCCCAGGCGGCCCACCGTTTCCAGATACTGGGGGGTAGCGGCCGTATCGGCTAACGCCAGGCGAATGGCGTGAATACAGCCCCGCAGCACCGAGTCGGTCACATGCCGTCCAGCCCACACGTGCTGGAGTAATTCCGCCTTCGTCACCAGCCGGTCCGCGTGCAGCACGAGATAGCGGAGCACAGCAAAGGCCTGGGGCCGGAGGGCCATCGGCTGGGCCTCCCGCCAGAGACAGTTCTGGAGCAAGTCCAGACGGAAGGGGCCAAAGGT
>Ga0081455_10005375_pt1 | contig 14062 bp, 11 predicted proteins | sample TabmetS3T2R1_FD_70207 | JGI IMG/M metagenome (GOLD analysis project Ga0081455, IMG submission 70207) | Tabebuia heterophylla rhizosphere microbial communities from the University of Puerto Rico - S3T2R1 | ecosystem: Host-associated > Plants > Roots > Rhizosphere ... | reverse complement strand
CCCCTAAACAAGCTCTTGCGCCGCCTGGCACCTACTTTCGACGAGGCCGAGCCCTAAACCTAAGTGGCGATTGGGGCCAGCCCCAGCAAGCTGGCCCGGCATAAGCTGCCCTGCAACAGGCAGTCCACTCAGCTTTGCGGGCTATGGTTTGCGGCCGATCACGGTGCCATTCGCAGCGGGTGCGTCGAACCAGACCGTCTCGATGTGCCGGAATCCGGCTTCCTCGAGCCACGCTGAGTATTCGGCTGGTGTGTAGTTTCGTCCTTCCGTTTCAATCAGCATGTTGAGGCTCATCAGTGCAGCCGGCGCTGGTCCGGTCTTTTCGTCATTGACGAGAAGCTCGCTGATGACGACAGCGCCGCCACTCGGCAAAGCCTCGAAGGAGCGGCGCAGCAGGGTGCGGTTCTTCGCCTCGTCCCAATCGTGCAGGATCATCGACAGAAGATGCACGTCGCAATCGGCCGGAATGTGGTCGAAGAAACTGCCGCCTGCGGTCTGGATGCGGTCGGTCAAGCCGGCCTCGGCAATCTTTCCCGCGGCGATCGCCGCCACATGCGGCAGATCAAACACGGTCGCGCGCAGCTTCCCATATTGCTTGCAAAGCTCGATGTCGTACGCGCCCGATCCGCCGCCGATGTCGAGGAGGCGGCGGAATTGTCCAAAATCCACTGCTTCGCCGAGCTTGCGCGCGGTCATCGTCGAGAGCGAATGCATCGCCTCCCAAAAGAGGGCCAGCACCATCGGATCCTCGCCGTCAAACATCGAGGATTGCACTGCCGGGTCCCACGTCGTTGGCCGGTTCGTGCGCAGCGCTTCGGCAAGTTTGCCCCAGCCCGTATATAGCCGCTTGTCGGCCATCTGCACGAAACCACCGAAGTAATACGGCTGCCCGCGCACGAGATAAGTTTCGCTTAAGGTCGTATTGCGATAACGGCCGTCCGTTTTCTCCAGAAGCCCAAGCGCAGCGCAGCCGGTCAATAGCATCTCAGCCGGGCGTGGATGCAGGCCGAGTGCTTCCGCCAGCCCGGCAACCGCGATGCTGGCGCCGCCCGCAAGGCGGCTGAAAAGGTCCAACTCGTGCGCAGCGGCCAGAGTCTTGAAGGCCCAGAAACCGGTCGAAAGCGCCATCAGCGGGACGGCGGAAGGGAGCTCTGGCGTGGCGGCAATCGGCTGGACGTTTGCATGCTTGGTCTGAGGCGCTTTCCGCAAAAACTGCCTGGTCATGATCACCTCTCTAAGAGCGGGTCACAGCCGCAACCGGCTGGCTTGTGGCAATCAACACGGCGAGCTGTGGCTACTGTCTGGTGAGGTGCGAATCTGAAGGTGCAGGATTACGTCACGATTTCAGAAGGAGAAAATTCGGTTACGCTTGAAACCTAATTTGCTTGGCCGGAGCCGATTGTTTTCTGGATCGTGCCGGCACCACGTTGCCGAGCTTCCTCCTCTGGCTCGCTTGGGTGCGGCCTTGCTGCCGCTCGATTGCTATGTCGATTAGCCATCAAGATCAGTCGTCCTGGGTAGATGCCCGTATTGCGCAAGGTATTCGATATGTCCCCGTCTCAGACCCATATCTTCGAGCAGGTGATCGTCGAGCACCATTAACTCCCTCACATGATGACACCGCCGTCGCCGAGACACGATCGCGGCAATCCTCCGCCCAATCTGCCTCGCCACTACTGCAAGGCTCGACGCCGTTTTTACTCTAGCGCTACGTGCCAAGCTGGCTTCAATCGTCGAGCTGGTCATAGCCGAACCTCTTCTGATCAAACCGAAGCGCCCTCGGCAGCCTGGGCAAATGCGTCCCGCGTTCACGAAGGGCACGGCCGATCTAGGATCACCCTGTTTCGGAACGATGGCTGGAAGGGCGAATCGCCCTACATTTGAAACGGGCTGCGTTTCGAAGTCAGGGTGGCCAATTAAGCGGCAGGTGCCGGACGCTCTGGCTTCAACTGCCGGGCGATCGCGGTGGCGATGTCGCTGGACAATAGCGGCTTCCTGAGAATCTCGCGGACACCCGGCCGCTTGGCATCGAGTGGTCCACCATGTCCGGTCATAAGTATGACCGGAACTTCCGGCTGCATCTCATGAAGTGCCGCAGCCAGCTGCGTGCCCGTCATTTCAGGCATGATCTCATCGGCCAGCACAAGGTCGAAGCGGCTTCTATCGGCACGAAAGGCCGCCAGCGCCCGCGTACTATTGTCGAAGCCGACTGCCTCGTACCCAAGTGCAGCCACCATCTCCTCACCGAGTTTCACCAGTGCCTTGTCGTCGTCGACGATAAGGATCGTCTCGCCGTTCCCGATCGGCAACTTCCCGTCGGCAGTGTCTTCGATGGGTGAACCTTCGTATTGCGGGAAGTAAACCTCGAAGGTACTTCCGGTTCCCGGCCGGCTCCGCACATCGATGCCTCCGCCATGATCAGCGACAATGCCATGTACCATAGCGAGCCCAAGTCCGGTGCCTGCGCCAATCGGCTTCGTCGTGAAGAACGGCTCGAAAATCCGCTCCAATATAGCCTCGTTCATACCAAGGCCGTTGTCGCGCACGCGAAGGCGAACGTAGCGACCAACGGTGAGGGTGCCGTGGGATAGTGCCTCCCCGGCCTCAAGCGCGACCAAGTCGAGAGAGAGATCGACGACGCCCTTCCCCTCCATCGCCTGTGCTGCGTTCGTCGCGAGGTTCATGACAACCTGCTGCAACCGCCCTGGCTCGCCCCAGAGAACGGCATCCCTGTCCGGAAGATGGAGCCGAAGGTCGATCGTTGCCGGTAGAGAAGCTCGCAACAGGCCCGTGGTCTCTTCGAGCAGAGGGCATAGGCGCACCGGACGAAGCCGTTGATCGGTACGACGGCTGAACGCAAGAATCCCGTCGACGATGTCGCGGGCACGCTCAGCCGCTTTTTTCACCTCCTGTACATGCTGCCAGTCGCGACTCTTCCCACGTAGCCGAGAAAGCAGCATCTCGGAGTAGCCAAGAATCGCGCTGAGGATGTTGTTGAAATCGTGTGCAATACCGCCGGCCAGGGTGCCGAGCGACTCCAGACGCTGGGCATGTCGAAGGCGCGATTCGAGCGCCAGTCGTTCCCGCTCGGTCCGCCCGCGGAACAGCGCATTCACCAGGATCTCGCCAATCGTCCGCAGTAGTGGGATGTCGTCGTCAGACCAACGCTTGTTGTCCGCAACGGCATCTAAACCGAGGATGCCGACTCCGGCTCCGGCGTGCCACAACGGAACGCAGAGCCAGGCTCTCACTCCACACGCCGAAAGTCTCTCCTTCTCCTCGCTGCGCGGCGGGGCGGCAACCGACGAGACCTCAAGGCATCCATAGCGCTCCCGCGGGGCGAGCCCCCACTTTGATGTTTGACGCAGCTGCAGTTCGCAATCGCGTGCCAATGCCAGCGCGGCGTCAGGCCAGCCAGGGGGTGGATCGAGGCCTTCACGAGACCAAGAGTAGCACTCGACTGCCGTATCATGGTCGGAGCCGTGGAGAATGAGATAGGCGCGATCCACGCCCACATGTCGCCCGAGGTGCTCTACCCCTTGGCGGACCACCTCGGCCGCGCGTTCGACGGGTGTATCGATCAATCGGCCTGAAATGCCGGCGATTAGGTGCTCGAAATCTGATCGTGCCCGGAGAGCGCGGGCGTTGGCGCGTAGGCGCACGTAGAGATAACTGAGATAGACCAGCAGCAGGACTGACGCAGCATAAAGGAGCAGGCGAAAGATCCAGGCGAGTGACTCGGCGCGGCGCTGTTCCGCCATGAAATGATCCTGCAGTTCGCGCGCCTGCTCCGAGACCCGCGTCGCGAGCAGACGCGAGAGGATCCCGGCCACCAATGGCTGGTCCTTGAGGATAAGGGCCCCGTGCGCACGCAGAGCGACGAGGTCCTCGTGCAATTTGTCCGGCGCGGGCTGCGCCGAAAGCTCTTCCATCGCGGCGGCGAGTCCTGCCGCCTCGGCCTCCGTCGACGTGGAGTCGACGAAGCGGAACATAGCGCTGACCAGTTTGCCGACAACCATCGTCACAGCCTTACCCGATTCTGTCGTGGGCCTGACGAGCCGGTCGCCCAAATAAGCAAAGTATGAGACCGAATTGCGCAGCAAGGCGTGGACAGACTTGAAGTCCTCAACCAGAGCCGCCTGCCTGTCGAGCTCAGCGGCAATGCCATCAATGAGCGGCGCCGGTGCGCCACCAGCGCGCAGTTGCCCGGCAATGGTGCGCAGTCTGTCGACGGTCGCGACAAGAGGATCGTAGTTCAGCATCAGACCGTGGCTCGCCTTGAGGACGTCACGGTGCAACGCAGCCTCGTTAAGAGTCAGGGCATCGATGGCGCGCAGCCGACTCTCTTGAAGCTGAGGGTCTGGCGTAAAGCTCCGAAGCAGGAAATAGGTCAGCACCAAGAGCAACCCGAGGGCGATGAGCACCATTCTGGCCGCCGCGCTGGTCATGGCGAGCCTGCGCTTTGCCCGGCTACCGGCCGATATTCGCCAGTGAGCGCATGCAGGAAGCGGACGATAAGGCGGATGTCCTCCTGAGGAAGCACGCGGCCGAGCTGAAGCTTCGCCATCACCTCCACCGCTTGCTCGAGCGTCGCCGCGCGGCCATCGTGAAAGTACGGTGCCGTCTCGGCCACATTCCGCAAGCTCGGAACGCGAAACACGGAGCGGTCTTCTTCCTTGCCCGTCAGCGTGAACCGGCCCAGGTCGGCGCCATTGGGGCGCCCGCTCACAGAGGGATCTCTAAAGATGCCGAATCGCTGGAATAGATTGCCGCCTACATTCACGCCTTGATGGCAGGCGGCACAGCCGTGGGACTTGAACAGCTCGTAGCCGCTCTTTTCTTCAGCGCCAATGGCATCGCTTTCGCCGCGCAGAAAGCGATCGAACGGCGCGCCAGGCGTGACCAAAGACCGCTCGAAGGCGGCAAGCGCATCCAGAACGAGCGGCCGCGCCGGCGGCTGGCGATAGGCCGAGGCAAACTCCTTTCCGTACACTTGATCGGCCCGCAACTTCGCTAGCAATTCCGGCCAGCTCGTGCCCATAAGCCGCGGGTCAAGCAGCACCGCTTCGGCCTGCTCCTCCAGCGTGTGGAAATTGCCGCGCCAGTTAAGCCTGAAGCTCAAAGCCGAGTTGAAGACTGTGGGTGTGTTGAAGTCCAGAGGGCCGCCATCGCGGCCGACCGACCGTGCTTGCCCATCGTCCCCGCCACGGTCGAGGCGATGGCAGGAGCTACAGGCGAATTTGTCGTCATGAGACAAACGGGCGTCGCGAAACAGACGCTCGCCGAGTTGTACTTTGATCGGGTCAATATTGGTCGCCGTAGGAATAGGTTCGATCGGCTCCCCGAGCAGAGGGGGTCGCTGCTGGGAAGTTGCTGTCATCATGGCACACACGATCGCCAAGCCACTCAAGATGGCCAGTCTCGCAACAGCCATGGACCTGATGTGAGATTGGCACCGCGCGCGCAAAACTTACCGAGCCTCGACCGGCGATGAGAAAATGTATCCCATGCCGCGCTCCGTCCGGATCAGCGCGGGCGCGCTGGGGTCGGTTTCGAGTTTGCGGCGCAATCGAAGGATTTGCACATCGATGCTACGGTCGAAGACCTCGTTGTCATGAATTCGGCTAGCCGCCAGCAGATGCTCCCGCGTAAGCACATGCTGCGGCGATTGCAAGAAGGCTGTGAGAAGTGAGAACTCGCCCTTAGTCAGTGGCACGTTTTCGCCACTGGGAGAATTCAACTGCCGCGTACGTAGATTGAGTTCCCAGCCCGCAAATCGGTAGCGTGTCCGTTTGGCGTCTTGATCATGACGCATCGCTGTCGTCCGTCGCAGGACCGCGTGAATGCGCGCCAGCAGCTCGCGCGGGCTGAACGGTTTAGTCAGGTAATCGTCCGCGCCGAGCTCGAGGCCCACTACCCGATCCACCGATTCCCGGCGATGACCGGTGAGTACGATGATCGGTAGATCGGACTCCGCTCTCAGTGTGCGAACGATCTGCAGACCATCCTCGTTTCTGAGTTTCAAATCGAGGATTACCAGGTCGATGTCGCCGGTGGCCAACGTGCGGCGCATTTCGCTGCTGTCGGCCGCGACACTCACTCGTACGTTTTGATCGGCCAGATAGTCGGCGATTAGGGTGCGCATCGTCGGATCATCATCGACAGCAAGAACGTGCGCGGGCGTCGCCCGCAATTCCGCTCCCTCTCGACTTTCCGGCTGGGTCGATTTTGGTCGATGCATCGTCTAGCCTGTCGTCATTGTGCGACATACACATGAACTCGGACTTTGAGGCTCGCCGCTCACATTCCAAGTCGACCCTGTTGTCGCAACGGCCACTCCACTTCGATGCGTGAGGCAATCGCTTGGCGAAGTCGCTACTTGTGAGCCGTCCCTAGCAGCAACGAGCTACGTTCGCCCGACTGGAATGTAAAGGGTCCGAGCGGGTGGAGTGTTCCATCCCTGCGGCATTTCTGCGCCTAGACTGCGAATAGCCGTGGCCCGGCATTTCAGCTGTAATCCGATTTCCCGGTGCCTGAAATCCTTGAGTAACTCGCGATGCCCAGAAATTGGGACTGGCGTCGCGACGGGGCTGCAATCCTCAATCGTTAGATGAGGCCATGTCTCAGCGCGAACGCATGGCGGTCTTCGCGTCGCAACTTTGCACCCGGATCAGTATCGCTCCAGAGGAAACATCCGATGAACGGCAGAACATCGCAACGCGCGCAGCTAGCTGCCTCCCGACTAGTTGCCTCCCAAGTCGGACCCGGTCCAGGCCGATGTGACTTTGAGATGTGCAAGGGGGATGTTGGAGAACGATTGCTTTTCGACATCCAGAGACTAGCGCCAGCAATCACAGCCCGCGCGCCCGAGATGGAGGCCGCGGGTCGTATCCCGCAGGATGTGGTGGACATACTGAAGGCCGTTGGTGTTTTCCGCCTGTTTCTTCCGAGAAGCCATGGAGGCCTCGAGCTCGACCTGCCGACGGGACTGCGGATCGTCGCTGCACTGTCGAGGCTCGACGGCTCGGTGGGATGGACGGCGATGATCGGCAGCGGCGGTCCCCTCTTCGCTGCCCTGTTGCCGCGCGAGATCTTCGATCAAATCTATCTCGATGATCCTGATGCGGTGATTGCCGCGGTGACGCAACCGGTTGGTACGGCGGAGGTAAACGAAGGCGGCCGGCGCGTAAATGGTCGTTGGCCTTTCGCCAGTGGTTGCTTGCATGCCGACTGGATGGGCGGACTTTGTGTCGTAACCGAGGGGGGAAAGCGGTTTCCCAGTCCGGACGGCAACGGACTGCTGATGCGCGGCTTTCTGATGCCGGCAAGCGACTGGCAGATCGAGGACACCTGGCAAGTCGCCGGCCTCGAAGCCACAGCAAGCCGCCATATCACCCTCCGCGACAAGCAAGTCCCAGCGGCAAATTTCTTTGATCTCGCGAACGGCGCACCGTGCCTATCCGGGCCGCTCTATCAGAGCATAAGAAATGTGCTGCCCCTTTTTCACGCTGCGTTTGCCGTCGGCCTCACCCAAGGAGCCCTCGCGGAACTCCTCGAGCTTGCAAACACCGGCCGCCAGCAGCTTCATGCGCTGACCTCCATGAGGGACTCGGAAATCTTTCAATACGAGCTTGGTCGGCTGTTTGCTGACCTGCGTGCGGCGGAGGCATTTCAAGAGAGTCAAGCCACCAGCCACTGGCGTCGCGCACTTGCAGGAACACTCAAAGATGACGCGCTGTTCGTCGAGGCCACCCAGGCTGGGGCGTGGATCGTCGCAACTTGCCTGCACGTCGTCGATGGGTGTTTTGCGTTGGCCGGCGGCAGCGCTGTGTACAAGAGTTCTCCGCTGCAACGACGGCTGCGTGACATGCACACGGCTGCGCAGCACGCGATGATTCAGCAGCGCCACTACACTGGCGCCGGCAAGCTATTGCTCAATGCCGCTGCCTAACGGCGCCATCTCACGTCGCTGAATTCACCAGCGGCCAGGGCGATGTCGTCCACTCGGGATATTCACCCTTTAACTTGACCCGAGGCGCTCAGAAACGTCCCGAACTGATGACCGGCCATCAGAAGAGATCCGAAGCCAGAACGTCAAAGACGGCACATTGGAGATGAGTCGATGAAAGTTCTAATCGCCGGCGGCGGGATTGGTGGATTGGCAACCGCCCTATGCCTCCATCATGCTGGGATAGAACCCGAGATCTTCGAGCAGTCCGAACAGATTCGCGAGCTCGGGGTTGGCATGAACGTGCTGCCCCACGCCATCGCTGTGTTGGCCGATCTTGGCCTGTTGCCAGCGCTCGACCGCACCGGCATCCGCACGCGGGAGCTGATCTATTGCAACCGCTTTGGCCAAACGGTTTGGCGAGAGCTGCGGGGCACCGACGCTGGATACGCGATCCCCCAGTTTAGCATCCACCGCGGCAAGCTCTTGGGGTTGCTGCATAGCGCCGTACTTGAGCAGCTGGGCGCGGTGCGGATTCATACCGGGTACCGGTTGACGGGCTTCAGCGAGCACAAGGATGGAATCACAGCTTTCTTTGAAAGCCGCAAGCCTGGCGAGCGCATCGAGATCTCTGGTGACGTTCTGATCGGTGCCGACGGCATCCACTCCACGGTGCGGGCGATCCTGCATCCAGGTGAAGGCGGACCAATCTGGAACGGGGCCATGCTTTGGCGCGGCGCGACCGAGTGGCCGGTCCACGTGGACGGCAGGACGATGTTCATCGCTGGCGGCAATCGAGCGAAGTTCGTCTTCTATCCCATCCACGATGATACGGCGCGGCCGGACACGCGATTGACCAGCTGGGCGATCATGGCAGACATGAGTGACCAGCGCGCGCCGCCGCGACGGGAGGACTGGAGCCGTGTCGGACGATTGGAAGAGGCGTTGCCGTTCGTGCGCGAAAAATTCCAGCTGGGCTTTCTCGACCCGTTGGAATTGGTCAAGGCTACACCCGTATTTTACGAGTACCCCAATTGCGATCGCAATCCGCTGGCACGCTGGTCGTTCGGGCGTGTGACCCTGCTGGGTGATGCTGCCCATCCGATGTATCCAACCGGCAGCAACGGAGCGAGCCAGTCCATCGTCGACGCCCAATATCTCGCGCGATGCCTGACGACGTCAGCATCCGTGGTAGAGGCGCTCGCCGCATATGACGCGGAACGCCGACCGGCAACCGCAGAGGTTGTGAGGGCCAACCGCATCGGCGGGCCCGAGGGTGTGATCGACGTCATAGAGGAGCGCGCGCCCGACGGGTTCGAGGACATCAATGAGATCGCGAGTCACGCCGAACGCGAAGCGATCGTGCGCGGCTACGCCTCGATGGCCGGCTATGCGCGAGAGCAAGTGAATACGCAGGCGGCGCAACGGTCATTGCCGTCAAGGCCAGGAGGCCGAACAACCCTTCGCAAAAAATAGCCACGCCTACAGCGGCAAGAGCAAGGAGCGCGTGATGAAAGCTGGCTTGGTGCCCTCGCTCGTCAGGGCGCAGACCTCGAGCGTGCCACTGCTCATCGGCAGCGGTGTCGTCGCTTCTGCGCAAATCGGCAAGGCCATCATATCAATCCCTTTGATCCGCGACGACCTTGCGCTCGGTCTTGATGCTGCAGGACTGATCGTGGCGGTCTTCGCGACGCTTGGGGCCACGATGGGAATCGGCGCCGGTGTCGCGGTCGGCCGATTGGGTGTACGACGCTCGTTGGTTGGCGGAATGGTTGCCGTAGCCGTCGGCAATGTCGTCGGGGCCAGCGCACCGGACGAATTTATTCTGCTCGCGGCACGCATCATCGAGGGCGTCGGCTTCTTTGGTGTCGTGCTGGCGATCCCCAGTATGCTCGCGCAATTGGTCAGCCGAAAAGCACGGGATACCGTGATGGCGGTTTGGGCCGCATACATGCCCGCCGGCATCATGTTGATGCTGTTCGTCGGGCCGTTCTTGCCAACCATCGGTTGGCGGAAGTTCTGGTTCGCGAATGCGTTGGTAGCCGGCGCCTGCGCGATCCTGCTGGCGATCTATGCGCCGACGACGTCGAACCCGCCGCGCGAGACTGCAAGTCGGTTCTTTGCCGAGGCCAGAGCGGTCGTGCGGCGTCCAAGCTGCCTTGTCCTGGCCTTCGCCTTCTTCGCCTATTCGTGCCAGATCTTCTCGCTCACCTTCGCGCTGCCGCTTCTGCTCACCTCGACGTACAACGTTTCACTTGGCGCGGCTGGCCTGCTGAGCGCCCTAGTCCTGGCCGTCGCGACGGTCGGCCATGTCTCATCGGCTTTCCTGCTGCGCGCTGGCGTGCCGATCTGGATCAATATCGCCGCAGCTTTCGCGTTCTTCGCGCTCTCCGGCTTCGCGGTCTATGGGGGTGTGCTTGCGCCGCAGGGAACCTCGCTCGTCGCCGCGTTGGCGCTGGGGATTGGTGGCCTTGCGCCCGGTGCGATCTATGCGGCCGCTCCGCGCGCGGCCCCCAATTCTTCGGCGGTGCCGACGACCATCGGGCTGGTGCAGCAGGCCAGTAACCTCGGCCAGTTCGCCGGCCCGGTCACGCTCGGCCTCTGGGTCGATCACCTCGGCTGGCAGGCGGCGCCGATCATCGTGGCGCCAGTGGCCCTGTGCGGTCTCGCCCTCGCGCTGCTCCTCCGCCATATCCTCGTTGTCGACCAACAGTGACCGATCAGGGAGACCCATCCAAGATGGATGCATCTACGCGTTTCTCGAAGCTGGTGATTTTCGGCGCTTCTGCTGGCATGGCTGCCGCCGTCGCAGTCCTCGCCTTCCAGCCGGACCTAGACACCGGGAGCATCGCTCTCACTACCGGCACTGTGGGACCGGTCCCAATGCCAGCGCCTTGCCGGCAGGCCGATCGGACAGCCGTCAGTCGGCTCGCGGCGTTTTTGGAGCGCAATGGCCCCACAGATGCGCCTGTCCTGGAACGCGCCACTCATACGCTCATCTTGGCCAGGCAGCACTGCTTCTCCGAGGGGGATGGGCGCGGACTGGACGACTATGACTGGCTAAGCCGGTGGCTGAGCGAGCACAGCTGAGAGACTGATGACGCAAGATTGCTCTAAGCTTCAAACGTCGGCGAAGACCTTCCAGACGTCGTAGTGCAACAGGATAAGACACATGAACCTCGACGAATTCCGCAGACATGGCCATGCCCTTATCGACTGGCTGGCCGACTATCATCAGACGCTAGGTGCAAGGCCGGTCCAAGCGCCCACGCGACCAGGGGCAGTGCGCGCGATGCTGCCAGCCGACCCTCCGGAAAATCCGGAAGGGTTCGAGTCCTGCATCGCCGATCTCGACACCGTCGTCGCACCGAACCTGTCTCACTGGCAGCATCCGCGCTTCTTCGGCTACTTCCCTGCCAACGCCCTGCTGGCGGGGGTGCTGGGCGATCTCGTGAGCACCGGTCTGGGTACTGTGGGTCTGTCGTGGCAATCTTCGCCGGCCCTCAGCGAGGTCGAGGAAGTGGTGACGGACTGGGTTCGCAAGATGGTCGACCTTTCGCCGCAATGGGTCGGCGTCATCAGCGACACAGCCTCCACCAGCACGTTGGTGGCGATGATCTGTGCGCGCGAGCGGACGACCAATTACGGGCTCGCCAAAGGTGGCCTGCAAGCCGAAGCCAGCCCGCTCGTCGTCTATGCCTCAGCCGGCAGCCATTCGTGTGTCGAGAAAGGTGCTCTTCTCGCCGGTTTGGGGCGCGAAAACATCCGGATGATACCGCTCGATGATAGCTACGGCATGCGGCCGGAGGCGCTAAGAGAATCGATCGAGCAGGACATCGCCTCAGGCCTGCGGCCGTGTGCGATTGCCGCCTGTGTCGGTGGCACCGCGACCGCGTCGATAGACCCGATCCGCGAGATCGCAGACATCGCGCGCCGCTACGATCTGTGGCTGCACGTCGATGCGGCAATGGCAGGATCGGCGATGATCCTGCCGGAATGTCGTTGGATGTGGGACGGCATCGAGGGTGCGCACAGTGTCGTCATCAACGCACACAAATGGCTGGGCGCCCCGTTCGACTGCTCGCTCTACTACGTGCGCGACGAACAGCACCTCATGCGAGTCATGTCGACTAATCCGAGCTTCCTGCAATCGAAAGTCGACGGCCAGGTCCGCAACCTGCGCGACACCGGCATCCCGCTCGGCCGACGCTTCAGGGCACTCAAGCTCTGGTTCCTGATCCGTGAGCAGGGCGTTTCCGGGTTGCAGGCCCGTTTGAGGCGTGACATGGCAAACGCGCGCCGCCTGGCCGAGATAGTAAGCACGACACCCGGCTGGACGGTCGTCGCCCCTGTCCACCTGCAAACAGTGTGTGTCAGGCATGAGCCTGACGGCCTTAGCGGCGCTGCGCTCGACGCCCACACGCGTGCCTGGGCAGACGCCGTCAATTCCTCGGGCGAGGGCTATTTGACGCCGGCCATGGTTGACGGTCGATGGATGGTGCGCATCTCCATCGGTGCTCCTACCACCGAGTGGACCGATGTCGCCGGGATTTGGGCCGCGATCCAGCGACATGCCGACGCGAATTCAAAGCGCACTCTCCACTCATCGACGGTCGCAGGAGAGTGAAAAGGCCGTGCTGGACGTCGTTGCCGCTGCAACTGGGGCTCGCCTTCCCACGACCGATATATAGCCGACGGCCCAACCTAAGGAACCACTGGCCGGCCCGCCGTGACGTGCGCACATATGTACGAGTCCATCCTTTGAAGAAATCGAGCCGCGACAGACCCGCGAGCGCTATCCCACGGAGCAAGATCTCAGCAACACGTCTCAACTCAAGTCTTCCGCCGCGCGGGTCTCGTCCGAATTAGACGAACCATCGGATGCTTCCTCGAATGTTTGCGTGCACTGGTAAGCGCTCGCTGGCCTTGGCCACTACTAGCGTCGCCTAAAAATGACGGGATCACGATAGTCGCCTCTACGATGGGGACGGCATCCGGCTCGATGGTTTGGTCGTCTCCGCCCCTTTTGCGGACTGCACGCACAGCCAAGCTGACCGATCCCAAAAGCAAAATCCCCAGCACCGTCGCAAGCCATGCTGGCACCACGACGGGGGTATTAGCGATACGAAGAATCGAGATCCCTGCATCTTTCGACCGATCCCAATGCCGGACAAGGATAACGAATAGCGCGCCCAGACCAGTCGTGATCCCACTGGCAATTACCTTATGCGCGGACAAGACTCCCGAAGCGTCGGCCATAGCAAGTGCTTGCGGGAAATCCCTTTGTTTCATCGATTATATCAGCGGAAAGATATCCCCTCTGTGCGAGGATTTCACGCAAGGCTCGAAGCATCTCATCGTCGGACAGATGATGACGGTCTCGCTGCTTGATGGTGGCCTGTCAGTTCATGGACGGCCTGTTGATGACATCGCGAATTTCACTCAACCTAACCCTGTCGGCCTGCAGCCATGGGAACAGCTATGCCGAGACCAACTGAGTCAGCCCATCTAGCTATGCTCGCGAGCTTATCGGCTCTGATAAGTCTTGGTGCTTGCACATGCGATACCGGCAATCCACCAGCAGCGCCCACCGCCTCCGATGCACAAGGTGATCTCGCTTACTGTTTCGAACTCGGCCGCTTGGCGCTGCGATACACGGGGCACTCCGGCGCCAACGGCGGACTCGCACCCGACTACACAACACTGGAGGCCATAGGCGACTGCAGGAGCGGCAACACCGCCGCCGGTATTCGGATCCTCGAACAAAAACTGCGCTGTAGCGGGTTCACGTTGCCAAAGCGCTGAGGCCCTCAATCAATCCACCATCCGCGGAGTTATTGGAAACGAACCGCGCCGATTTTGGGTCTGCATAACCTTCAACAACTCAATGCCTAGTTGGTCGAGCTGTCGCGGTACACAAGGAAGGGCCGATGGTCGAACATCTAGTATCCAAGGTCTGTTGGTACTAGCAGCATCTAGTGGCTTGATGTTCCCTCTTTGTTCTGACCAGAGTCCACCCCATCAGCAACGGAGATGGCCTTGGATATCAGAAGCCTGTTCATCGACCCCGCCCACGACTGTTCCCGCATGAGCGAGCGCCTCGAGGTTCACAGC
>Ga0081455_10005374_pt1 | contig 14065 bp, 13 predicted proteins | sample TabmetS3T2R1_FD_70207 | JGI IMG/M metagenome (GOLD analysis project Ga0081455, IMG submission 70207) | Tabebuia heterophylla rhizosphere microbial communities from the University of Puerto Rico - S3T2R1 | ecosystem: Host-associated > Plants > Roots > Rhizosphere ... | reverse complement strand
GATCACGGGCTTTCGCGATCCCGAACGGATGCGCCGTGCCTTCATCCGCGCCTTCGGCCAGCCGCCGCAGTCGCTGCGGCGCGCCGCGCGGGCCGGCTAGGGCGTGTACTTATAAGTCCGGGAATGCCGCTTTCGGGGAGAGCGGACATGGCCTGACCGAGGTCAGAAGCGTCTGCAAATGCCCCCTAGCGGACGTGGCGATGGGCGTCGGGCCACGTCCGCTTCTGACCCGAAGCGGACATAGAGGGCCTGGCCCCGTTCAGTGCAAGGTCTTGAGGCTTTTCCCCTCGCAGCCCTGCGGCAAAGTGCTAGGGTCTATTGGCGTGTACGCGGCTATCGTGGAGGGAGATGAAGCGGCGGGATTGCATCGCATTTCTCGGCGGCGTGGCGTGCTGGCCCCTTGCGGCGCGCGCCCAAGCTGAGCGCGTGCGCCAAATTGGCATGCTCAACGCCCTTGGATCGGACGATCCGGAAGCACAAGCAAGGATCGCGGCGTTCGAGCAAACTCTCGAGAAGTTGGGATGGGTAATCGGTCGCAACTTGAAGATCGAGGTTCGTCAGCTTGGAAGTGATGCCGATCGCATTCGCAGCTACGTGATGGAACTGGTCGCGCTCGCGCCGGACGTGATTCTCACCATAGGCAGTGTGGCGGTTGGACCGCTGCAACAGGCCACCCGAACTATCCCGATCGTGTTCGTGAATGCTCCCGATCCGGTCGGTGCTGGTTTCGTACAAAGCATGGCCCGCCCGGGCGGCAATATCACCGGCTTCTCGAATTTTGAATACAGCATGAGCGGTAAATGGGCCGAGTTACTCAAGCAAATCGCGCCAAATGTGACGCGAGCTTTGCTGCTGCGCGATCCAACGTCGGCGGCTGGCATCGGGCAATTCGCGGCGGTTCGGTCGATAGCGAAGCCCCTTGGTATTGAGCTAGTGCCAGTGGGCGTGCGCGATCCTGGCGAAATAGAGCAGAACGCAGCGGCGTTCGCACGTTCGCCCAACGGCGGCATGATCGTAACGTCAGGCGGCACCGGGTCTCGTCGCAAGCTCTTAATCGATCTTGCCGCTCGCCACAAATTGCCGTCGGTTTATCCATATCGCTACTACGCTAAAGACGGTGGCTTGGCGACTTACGGACCCAACACACTCGACCCGGTCCGGCGCGCCGCGGTGTATGTCGATCGTATCCTCAGGGGCGAGAAGCCAGCCGACATGCCGGTGCAGGCGCCCACCAAGTTTGAACTGGTCATCAATCTGAAGACCGCTAGGACGCTCGGCCTCACCATACCGCAGTCGCTGCTCGTTACAGCCGACGAGGTGATCGAGTAGGCACGATGTCCGCTTTCTGCGTGATAAAGCAGACATAGGATTGAGCCAGCGGACTTCCTATGATCGTTTGTTCCTGCAACATCCTAAGCGACACCGAGGTGCGAACTGTGGCCAACACTGCGACGCGCCGAACCACCAGCTATGTCTTTAGCTGCCTTGGCTGCAGAGCTCAGTGCGGTCGCTGCGCCCGCACCATCCGAGAAATCATGGACGAGGTATTTGACGGAGCGAAAGTCGGTCGTGCGGATGACGGCACCGTACTCTCCGCGCCGGCGGACAAGCAGTTCTAGCTAGGCTTCATGGTGCCGCCATCCAGTGGCATCGCGTGCTAGTGCTGCTGGGAAGTTCAGAGTAAATTTCGCTAATGGCCCATTGCTGACCTTCCACGTCGCCGCAGCAATGATCGCTTTCGCGGTACAGCGGACGTGCCGTCTTGGACTGGGCATGTCTGCAAATGACCCAAAGCCGACAGACGGGGCACATCCATCGAAACGGAAGGGCAGCGGCTTCGAGCCGGAAGTGGTGAAGTTGCTGCAGGGCTACGCCATCAAGGCGGTGAAAATCCCGCTGTCGGCATCGGTGGCAGGCTTCGCCGGCGACATCGGCGCGGTGCTGACAAGGCAAGATATTTCGACTAACCTTCAATGCGGACCATCAAGGCGGGGCAGGACAGGGCCGGCGAGAAGAGATCGATGAGCACAGTAAAAAGCGCTCTGGCCCAGAAGAGTGGCGCCCTTATCCATGTTCGTTCCGGCGACATGGTCGTCGAAGCCTTGCACCAGATGCGCGACAACCGGGTCCGGTCGGTGCTGGTCATCGACGACGACGTGCTGGTCGGTATCGTGACCCAGGGTGACTGCGCTATCAAAGTGCTGCTGCCCGGGCTCGATGCGAAGCAGACGCCGGTGGGCCAAGTGATGACGGGCAACCCGGTGACGGTCAAGCCGGACGATCGGCTGGAAGGCTGCATGGCAATGATGGCTAAGCGCAGTTTTCGCCATCTGCCAGTGGTGGACGCGGGCAAGGTCGTGGGCGTGATCTCGATCGGAGACGTCGTCAAGGAGATCATCCGGGATTTGGAGCACAACGTGGACGACCTGATGGGCTACATCATGAAGGACAGCCCCGGGGGCTGACAGACGAACCGCGGTGCCGTCGCACCCCGTCCGCGATCCTGCGGCTGGCCTAGTTCTTCTACGATTGAGAACCGCTCGCCGAGGTGGTCTAGCCGCCGCCACGCGAAAGGTAGTTTCCTCCTCTCGCGCAACAGACTTTGGTTCAGCCCGGACCCTGCGGCCGTGCGCTCGGCCTCAACGTCCCGCCGACGTTGATTGCCCGTGCCGATGAGGTGATCGAGTAGGTCCATTTTCGGCCCGGTCGCCGCCGGCACGACGTCGGCTTGTGGCCCAAAGCCGACGTAGCCAAGAGGAGCGTTAATGTCGGCTTCTGAGCCGAAGCGGACATATGCTCTTCAAAAACCACGCCGCTGCGTGCCAAGATGATATATTTCGGTCGCCCAAGCCCCTCTTGAATTCTGGTGAACGACCATGAGGCGGCGCGATTTCATTGCCTTGATGACGTCTGCGGCGGTGTCATTTCCGCGACTGGCACTCGCACAAAAAAGAGCCTTTCGGATCGGATGGCTCGTATTCGGCGGCGCATCGCTTGGCCCGATCGATCAATCGTTGAAAGATGCACTTTCGCAGGGCGGATTGGTTGACGGAGGTAATCTCCAAATCATTTACCGTTATGCCAACGGCGACTCGACGCGTCTCCCGGGGTTGGCTGAGGAACTTGTTGGCCAGAAGCCGGACCTTCTGCTTGCAGTAGGTGGTGACATTGTCAAAGCGCTTTTTGAGGCAAGCAAGGGCACCATCCCTGTCGTGGGCGGCGTCAGCGATAGTCCGGTACGGGCAGGGCTGGCCGTGTCTCTGGCCAACCCGGGCAAGAATTTTACCGGCGTGACGTTTCTTACCGATGAAATGGCAGCTAAGCGGATGGAGCTGCTAAATGAGGTAGCGCCTGACGCAAAGCGGGTCGCGGTCATTTTCAATCCGCAACATCTGGACGACGAGCTAACGTTTGCGCGGAAAGGGGCGCAATCTCTTGGTATCGATATAATGACGTTTCCCATTAACAATACTGACGAACTTGATCCCGCACTTCGCGAAGCAAGTAAAAGTCGCGCGAACAGTTTATTTGTCGTTGCGTCCCGCTTAACCAACTTTGTCGCCCCAAAAATTGCCCAATATGGGGTGGAGCAGCGACTTCCGGTCATAGCAGCCTGGCGCGAATTTGCCATTAGTGGGGCCTTGTTATCTTATGGACCGAATCGAATTTTTGAGGCCAAGCGCGTCGCAGGTTATGTGCAGAAAGTCTTGACTGGCGCAAAGCCCGCCGACCTGCCGATTGAGCAGCCAGTGAAGTTCGAGCTTGTCATCAATCTGAAAACCGCTCGCAGCATTGGATTGCCGATTAGCCGAGATTTGTTGCTGCGCGCAGATGACGTCGTGGAATAGCTATGGTGAATGCTCACCGTTGGTCTATAGCGGACTTCAGTGGCGTTCGCGCCAATGTCGGTTAGTGACCCCAAGCGGACTTACGGTGTCAAATCGTGTGGATCAACAGCGTCATTTCCAGAGCTCAGTAGCAGCAAGGCCGTCTCAGTTGCCGAGCCTGCGGCGCACAGCAACGAACCAATACGCGCTGCCTGCTAATTGAGCCCGCCACCCCGATCCCAAACGCAAGAGAACCGGGCTCCGCACCCCAGGTTTGCGCTGGCCTAATCAGGTCTGGCGCTGCAGCCGATAGTGCGGTCAACGTCGGCAACCGCCCCGTAGAGGCGCTGCCGCGAGAGCCAATGAAGGTCGTCCATGCGTTGCACGATTCCTACCGCAACCGGCACGTGGTGGCGTCGCGCAAGCTGCTCAAGCGAGAAAATGGACCACCAGGCGCGAAAAGCGACTCGCGTCCAAGCGCGCGCGTCCCAGCCGAGCAGGAGGACATCCGGCGCATACCTGCGCACCGCACGAGTCAGGTTCCACGGGTACATGACGATGATGCCCAGGCGCACCGGTCGCGCACCCTCCCACGGAAAGGATCTTGCGACGGCGGCAAAGGCAAATACGACCGAGCGACGGGCCACGTTGCTGGCAACCAGCCTCTCGATGACTCTAGAGACAAGTCCCGTCTCCTTCACCTCCACAAACAGTTCAAGGTCAGTCGGCGAAAGAAGCGACAGTGCCGCATCGAGGGTAAGCGCATTCTCGACATGACGCGGCGGCTCGTGTGACACCACCAATGTGTCGGAATCCGCTGCAAGGCAGACGTCGAATTCGACACCAGATATTCTGCCGTCACGGGCGGCACGTGCGAACGCGGCGAGCGAGTTTTCACCCCGACCCGCGGACCATCCACGATGCGCAATAAGCTTCATGACGAGGTCCGTAAAGCCAAGCTGCGCGCGCCATGCAATCTCCCCGTAGAGAGAAATGTCAATCCGTGGCCACGACGTTGACCCCTGATCAGCGCGGCGGCGCGGGCTTATTTGGATAGCGCGCGTGGGCCGTGGATCATCCCGGAAACGGTCATTTCCGGTGGCCCGGTCGCGCGCGGGGTCATCCCGGCTGCGATCAACGCCTCCTCGTTGAGTTTCCCTCCGTCGTCGCCGCGGTCGAGTGCGCCAGGGTCCCGCGTCCAATCCCTTTCCGTCGGGATTGCTCCCTTCCGAGGTATGGCGAAGCCTATCATCCCGCAAGTGCGAGATCGGGCCGAAGTGTTATGGGGACGCTACAGCCCGGAATAGGCCGCGAGCGCCGGTTCCCTGGAATGTCCGGTAACGGGCGCCCGAAACGGGCTTGCGAATGTCGGCTAAGGTCATGAGAGCTGATCGCGCCCGCTAGTGGAGCGGATTTGATGTTCGCTACCCTGCTTGTCGCGCGCTCGCAAAGCGAACGTCAAATCCAAAGCTCCACTAGAAACGATATTTTCTAGTGGTCCTTATGATTCCGACATTCGCAGAAGTGCTTGCCTCGACGGGATGCGAACGTCGGAATCGGACCACTAGGTCCTTGCTCCGGGCCCGATAACAACAAGCTGACGTTCGGAATCGAGAATGACCCTTGTGCCGAACTGCTGACATTCCCCATCCAGTGTTTGCTGGATCCATTCAATGTCCCGCCACGATGGATTGGAGAGACGAAAGTTCTTGATCTGCAGGGGAACCAGTTTGAGCGCATGGAGGCTTCCGCTGGCCGGATCCAGATCGGCGAAATACATCAACGTCAGGTCGTCACGGTAGCGCTCGTAACCACGGATCCCTTCATAGTCGTTCAGAAAATCGCCGCAGCCATAGAGAATGAGACGATCTCGATAGATTTCGATTGCTCTCGGATGATGCGAAGAATGCCCGTGAACAATCGACACGCCTGCCTGATCGATGAGCGCCCGTGCAAAGACCTTCTGCTCGTCCGGAATGCGATATCCCCAGTTGGATCCCCAATGGATCGAAACGACGATGAGATCGCCCGGCCTCCTGAGCGCCATGACTTGGTTGGCAACCTGCAACGCGCTCAGCTCGCATAGGTCAGGCAGCAAGTTGACGCCTGGAGCGTCTGACGTCGCAGCCCACTCGAACGGGATGCCGCTCGAAGTCGATCCGAACGAAAAGATCAGGAGCCGCGTTTTGGCAAGGTTCAGCACAGCGGGAGCGCGCGCTTCGAGATCGGTGCGTCCTGCGCCCGTCGCTTTGACGTTGAGTTTCTGCAGAACAGTCAGCGTCTCCAGTAGGCCGGTGCGGCCCCAATCGAGCACATGGTTGTTGGCCAATACACAGCAGTCGATCTTGGCAGCCACGAGACATTCTGCATTCTCGGGGCTCATACGGTAGTTGATGCCCTTGTTCGCCCGGTCATTGCTGCGGGTCACGGCCGTTTCGAGATTGATGATCCGCGCGTCCGGCTGCATGCGCTCCAATTCGCCCAGTGCAGCGCCCCAAACGTAAGACGGTCCGTTGCGCCGCGAAATGGGCCCGTTCGCCTGCTCGGCGAGCAGCACATAACGCTCTGCCGATCGTACGTATTCTTCGTAAATCTCGGAGCTGCAGGGATGCGCCAGCACCTGGTCGATGCCGCGGCCGCACATGATATCTCCGCATAGAAAGAGCCGCACCGATTTCCGATGCCCAGCCGTCAGATGTCGTTCCTCGGCCATCAAATACCGCCTGGTGCGGTGGATTTGACATTCGATGCCTTAGCTCGGTCAGGCGTGAGATCCTCTGAACGCCGTCATCACCTCGGCCAGCATCCGCACCTCGTCTCCCGCATAGCGCGGAGAGAAGTGAAACGGCTCGACGCGGCGCACATTGGCTTGCCGCGAAATTTCTCCTGCAGCCGTGGTTGTAAGATGGGCCCGGTTCCTCGCCAATGCGATGTCGGCCTCCGCAAATGCCGCCTCGATGAAGAGAATGTCCGCATTCTGAGCGAGCGCTGTGATGGCAGCACGATTGGCCGGCGTGTCGGCGACATCGGTAACATAGGCAATTTTCTGGCCGGCAGTGACCGTCAGGAGATCACGCAGGCTGCCAAGCGGGACAAGACGATCGTCCGAGGTCGCCGATCCGTCGATACGGATCAAATGATCGTCCGCGCGACGCTCGACAACGGCCTGCTTGAGCGAGCGCAACCACGGACCAACGGGAAGCCCATGCTCCGACAATCGGTTCTTCCAGATGTTCACATGCGCCGCCTCGCGCAGCGCAAAAGCAAGGCAGGGCGTGCCGTGTTCGAGGATCGCGGCTGACACGCGATGGGTCGGTTCGTCGCAGAGCACGCCGGCAAGGGTTTTGCGTGAGACTGACGGCTCCGCGGCAAAGGCGCGCCTCAGCCGGAACCGCGTGGTAGACATGGAATTCGGCGTTTCGAGTTCGCTCACAGCGAAAACGAGATCGCAAGGATAGTTTTCGACCAGATTCCACCGATAGGCCTGGAGTTTGTGAAAGACGCACTCGGCGAAGCCGGCCGGGCCGTAAATGTGTACTGTTTTCTCGTGTCCCACGAGCAAACGGAGCAGATGATCAAAGCCGACGAAATGGTCGATATGCGCGTGCGAGACGAAGATTTGGTCGACGCGTCGTATCTTCCGTGCTGACAGTGAGGCGATTTCTCCGACATCGAACAGCAGGCTGTGCTTTTCGAACAGCGTCTCCACATAGACCGTCGGGTCTCCGCAGCGACCGTTGACGAGGCTCGGATGGAAGATGGGGCGCATGGCAGTCTATTCTGCAGCGGGTTTTTCACGCATTTCGGGCGTCACTCTGCCTCCACTGCCCAAGGATACCCCTTTTACACCGGGTTGAGTTTGGGCATGCCCGACGAATTTCCGATTTGAGCAGACATTACTGATTCCGCACTGGGCAAAATCGAGCTATACCGCCGCGACCCGATCGCGCTCGCGGGCGATGTCGTCTGCGAACCTCATCCTCAGCGCAACCGATCTAGTGAGGTCGAGCCCGTCTCTGAGGAACTCGTCAAGCCCGAGCCAATGCTCCTGCAGCCCGATGGAGAGAGCCATGAAGCTCGTTTCAAGCGCGTTCGCCGACGGAGCAGCAGTTCCACGGCGCTTCACCTGCGATGGAGAAAACCTCTCGCCACCTTTGCAATGGTCGGACGCGCCGGGGGGAACGCGGAGTTTTGTCCTGCTCTGCGACGATCCCGATGCACCTGCCGGCACATGGCACCACTGGGCGGCCTACGATCTTCCGCCGACAGTCACGGAACTTGCTGTCGGTGCCGCGCAGAACAAGAACATCAAGCAGGCGGTCAACGATTTTCGCAAAATGGGGTATGGCGGCCCGTGTCCGCCTCATGGCCATGGATCTCACCACTACCACTTCCGGCTGCTCGCGCTCTCGACCGACCATCTTTCGGCAAAGACCAATGCGTCCTGCCCTGAGGTCGAGCGAGAGGCACGCAAGTACGCCATCGCGGAGGCGACCCTCGTCGGTTGGTATGAGAGATAGTACCGGGAGAAGTGCCGCTCACCCGTGCGTGAAGTCACCGGGTTTCAATCCGAGCGCTTTGACAGCGGCTTCGGGAAGCGTCCCCAACGCTTCGACGGTCTCATTCGGGGCCATGATTGCTGCGACAATTGCTTCGGCCTTGGCAGGATCTCCCTCGGCCACGAAATAGACCGAGCGAAGGGCTGTGCCGCCACCTCGCGGTTCAGTTGTTACCAGGACAACCTGACCATTCGCCATGGTTTGATATACCACCGTGGCAGTGCCGCTTCCATGTCGCATGGAGCCCCATAACCGCAGTGCGGCAGTGCCCCCTGCGCACCGAGGCGACTCGCCACGGTATTGCAACGTCGCGGCACCAGCACCAAGTGAGCTGTGGGGGGCGAAATCGCTCTCGGAGCGAGACCGTGGCCAGCAAAAGGGTGGCAAACGAAGGGCTCCCGGTGATCGCGCACTTCGAGGTGCGCCGCCGCAATTACCTCGCGTCAGACGGCTCTATAGATCGGCCGCTCCCTCCGTTCGCCACCGATGCCAAGCTGCTCGTCGGGCTTTATCGGGCCATGGTGCTCCTGCGGCTTTTTGACAGAAAGGCTGTCGCGTTGCAGCGCACCGGCCGGCTCGGGACCTATGCGGTTTCGCTCGGGCAGGAGGCGGTGTCGGTCGGCATCGCCAGTGCAATGCGGGAAGAAGACGTGCTGTTGCCCTCCTATCGCGACAATGGCGCGCTTATCTGGCGTGGCGTCAAACTGGAGGAGATATTGCTGTTTTGGGGCGGGGACGAACGGGGCAATCGTTTCTCCGGACCGGTCCACGATTTCCCGTTCTGCGTTCCCGTCGGATCACAGGCACCGCATGCTGCAGGCGTCGCCTATGCGTTCAAGCTGCGGAGGGAACCGCGTGTCGCCGTTTGTATGTTCGGCGACGGCGCCACCTCGAAAGGCGATGTTTACGAAGCGATGAATTTTGCCGGTGTGCACAAATTGCCGGTCGTGTTCGTCGCCACCAACAACCAATGGGCTATTTCGGTGCCGTTGCGACTGCAGACTGGCTGCGAAACGCTGGCGCAGAAGGCCATCGCCGCCGGGTTCGCTGGCGAGCAGATCGATGGGTGTGACGCGGTGGCGGTGCATGCCGCGGCTGAGGAGGCCATTGCCGCAGCCCGCGACGGCAAAGGCCCGCGCTTCATCGAGGCGGTCACCTACCGGCTCGGCGATCATACAACTTCCGATGATGCATCACGCTATCGCTCGGCTGACGAAGTACAAGCTCATTGGAAGGAAGAACCGATTACGCGCTTGAGGACCTATCTTGTTGGCCAAAAAATGTGGACCAAAGCGGACGAGGAGCAGCTTGCCGCCGAGTGCCATGAGCGCATCGAAGCGGCGGTCGAACGCTATCTGACAATGGAGCCGCGTCGGCCCGAAACCATCTTCGATCACCTGTATGCCGATCTGCCCGAGGCCTATGCCGTGCAACGCCGGGAACTCGCGGGAGAGAACGATGCCTGAGGTAACCTTGGTCGAAGCCATCAATCTGGCGCTTGCCCGCGCGATGGAGGATGATCCGGGTGTACTCGTTCTTGGCGAAGATGTCGGCGTCGATGGAGGCGTTTTCCGCGCGACCGTGGGCTTGCAAAAGCGCTTTGGATCGGAGCGCGTCCTCGATACGCCGCTTGCCGAACTCCTCATCAGCGGGCTCTGCGTCGGCATGGCGGTGCAGGGGCTAAAACCAGTCGGCGAGATCCAGTTCATGGGATTTCTTTATCCCTGCCTCGACCAACTCGTGAACCACGCATCCCGCATGCGCAATCGCACCCAGGGACGGGTCACCTGTCCCATGGTCCTGCGCACGCCGCATGGGGCCGGCATTCGCGCGCCCGAGCATCATTCGGAAAGCACGGAGGCGATGCTCGCCCATATTCCTGGCTTGCGCGTCGTGATGCCTTCCTCGCCGGAGCGCGCCTACGGACTTCTGCTCGCTGCGATCCGCGATCCCGATCCAGTGGTGTTTCTGGAGCCAACCCGCCTTTATCGCGCGGTGAAAGGCGAGGTGGAAGATAATGGCGAATCCTTGCCGCTGGATCTCGCTTTTGTCCAGAAGGAAGGTCGCGACATCACGCTGATCAGTTGGGGCGCCATGCTGAAGGAAACCATGGCGGCTGCCGATGCACTCTCGGCCGAGGGCATCGCCGCCGAGGTCATCGATCTCGCCACGATCAAGCCCTATGATGAAGATACCCTGCTCGGTTCGGTCGCAAAGACCGGGCGTTGCGTCATCGTGCACGAGGCGGCACGCACCGGGGGATTCGGAGCCGAGATCGCAGCACTTATCGCGGAGCGCGGTCTGTCCTCTCTCCTTGCGCCTGTGACCCGCGTCACCGGCTACGATACGGTCGTCCCGATGGCACGCCTCGAGCAACACTACATGCCTTCGGTCGAACGTATCGTGACCGCCGCCCGCAAGGTTTGCCAGTTCAGCTAGATTCCAACGGACTTTGTCCCATGCGCCAGTTCACGCTGCCGGATCTTGGGGAAGGTCTTGAAGAGGCGGAGATCGTCAGCTGGTATGTCAGCGAAGGCGATCACGTCGTCACCGATCAGCCGCTCCTATCCGTCGAGACCGACAAGGCGGTCGTTGAGATACCGTCGCCGTCGAACGGACGCGTCGCGCACCTGTTTGGCACCAAGGGCGATATCGTGAAGGTCGGCATGCCGCTCGTCGAATTTGCCGAGGGCGCCGAACGGGACACCGGCACCGTCGTCGGCGAACTCGGAGGCGGCGAAGCTGCGCAGGCCGCAGGAATCCATTCCGCGCGCCCTACCGGGCAGGAGCTCAGGGTGTTTCCGGCAGTGCGCGCGCTCGCGAGCAAACTCGGGGTTGCCCTTGAGCTCGTCGACGGCACGGGAGCCGGCGGCACCATCACGCGGGCCGATGTCGAACGGGCTGCCAGGAGCATGTCCCATAGCGGTCCAGCCGAGCCCCTGCGCGGTATGCGGCGCGCGATGGCGCAACGAATGGCGGCATCCCATGCCGAAATCGCGCCCGCCACTGTCACCGATGAGGCCGACATTGACGATTGGCGGCAAGGCGAGGACGCGACGATTCGGTTGGCGCGGGCCATCGCCGCCGCCTGCAAGGCTGAGCCCGCGCTCAATGCCTGGTATGATTCCGCGACCGGAGAACGGCGCCTGATCGAGCGCGTTGATCTCGGCATCGCCGTCGACACCGAGGGCGGCCTCATCGTTCCCGTGTTGCGCAACGTCGCGGAGCGGGGCGTACCGGATTTGCGGGCAGGACTCGACCGCCTGCGGGCTGACGCGATCGCGCGCTCGATACCCCCGGAGGAGCTACGCGGCGCCACGATTACGCTGTCGAATTTCGGGATGATCGGGGGTCGGTTCGCGAATCTGATCATCGTGCCGCCGCAAACGGCGATCGTAGGCGCTGGCCGGATCTCCCAACGGGTGGTCGTGCATCGGGGCCAGCCTGCGGTGAGGCGCACGCTGCCGTTGTCGCTCACCTTCGACCATCGCGTCGTGACGGGCGGCGAAGCCGCACGCTTCCTGGTCGCGCTCAAGTCAGATCTTGAGCGGATTTCGTGAACCAGCAGTTCGACGCGAATCGTGCACCGATTGGAGCACGATCATGAAGACCTTGTTGCAGCTCATGCTTTCCATTGTTGCCATCGCGCAGGAAGCGACCGCGCAGGACGTAGAATGCGTCCGCGAGCGCGCCGCCATGGTCGAAACCATCCGGGCCTATGCCCGGTCCGACAGCGGTGCCTTGGGACAGCAGGGTTTGTCCGAGAGGGTCCTTGAGGCCATGGGGCAAACGAAACGCCATCTGTTCATCTCCGAGCGATCTTGCTCCATCGCATACGCGGACAGGCCGGTTCCGATCGGCTTCGGCCAGACCATATCGCAGCCCTACATCGTGGCCTTGATGACCCAGTTGGCCGAGGTCGCACCCGATCATGTTGTGCTCGAAGTCGGTACGGGTTCGGGCTATCAGGCCGCCGTCCTTGCGCGCCTGGCGCGAAAAGTTTGCACCATCGAGATTGTCCCGCCATTGGCCGAGGCCGCCGCGAAAACACTTAAGGACCTCGCGTATGACAACGTGAGCGTCAGGCTTGGCGACGGCTATGGTGGCTGGCCCGAATGCGGTCCTTTTGACGCCATCGTCGTGACGGCCGCGCTCGGGCAAATACCGCCGCCGCTGATTGAGCAGCTCAAAGTGGGTGGCCGGCTAGTGATGCCGGTGGGGCCTGTCTACACCACTCAGCAACTCACGGTGGTGGAAAAAACCGGCCCTGGCAAGACGACAACGCGCGCCGCCGGCCTCGTGCGGTTCGTGCCCTTTACCCGTTCACGAGATTAGGATTCAGACGAATGTCCAGTTCGCCTCCCGATCTGGAGCCTTGCCGCATCGCGCTTAAGATGTCTGCATCGGGCGCTCTCAAGTGATTTGCCCGTCAGGCGGATTTGCGCGACCGGCTCCTCGTTCGTTGCGCCCGATCGCCGTCAAAACCGCCTGCGCGAAAATTGAAAAATATTCAAATCTTTCAACGCGATTCCATTCGTCCAGTCTGCGCGCGAAAAATATTCCGCTTCCCATCCGCCCCAAAACGATGGCTTCTCTTACCTGTCCCGCCTCAATGAGAGGGGCGTACGCGTCGTCACGAACGTAGAAGCGGGATGCGGTGGACGCGGGTGGTGCTGCAAGACGAGCAGCATCAGCGCGGACGGCGAAGTCGTGTGGTCCTGACGCCCCTGGGCTGGCGTTAAGTCGCGATGATGCTTTCGCATCACGCCGACGACGGTGACAACAAAGCCTGGTCACCGGGGAGAGCACGTATAAGCCGTAAAACCATTGCGCAGGGAAGGCCGGACGTATCAGGCTGAACCTGTGGTTCTGCCGCGTGCTTTTTTGTTGCACGCGGACCATGGGTGCCAGCCGGCGCCCGGTCTTCCCTGCGCCCTCTGTTTCGGAGAGGGACGGTTTGTTGGAAAAACTCGGGTGGTTTCACGCCGCGAGAATGAAGACTTGTGTCGCCTTTCGTTACTTGGCCCGTCCTTCGAGACGCCGCTACCGCGGCTCCTCGGGACGAGGCGTCATGTGTGGCACGAAGCCAAACCCTCATGGTGAGGAGCACGGCAAAGCCGTGCGTCTCGAACCATGAGGCCCGATGCAGCCAACACGTGCTTCGCTGTTTGAAAAATTGAATCAGAACGCCGCCGCGACCGTCATTGCGAGGAGCAACGCGACGAAGCGATCCAGCCCGTCTCCGCGGCGAGTTTCTGGATTGCGTCGCTATCGCTCGCAATGACGGTGGAGAGAGCTGCTTGAAAATAAAATCCGAAAACCCGCCCGCGCGATCTGCGCAGACTGTCGTCTCACTTCATTGCGGAGAAGCGGTTGTCGAACGAGTTGGACTGCACGATCGGCTGCGCGCCGGCCAAGACGCTTGCCGACTGCTGCTTCGGAGCGGCCTCGGATTCGGTCGATGGCTTCTCGGACTTCTCAGATGCGGCTGGCTTGAACGGCGGGCGGGTGGCGGCCTGCCTGGTTTCGGCTGGCTTCGCCGTGGCCACCTTGGGCTTGGCTTCGGCGGTTTTCGGCTTGGCCGGAGCAGGCGTGGCGGCCTGCGTGCTCGCTGTTGCGTCGGCCGAACCACCCATTCCCATCTTACGGGCGAGGTTGGAGAAGAAGCCGCCCGAGTCC
>Ga0081455_10005373_pt1 | contig 14065 bp, 9 predicted proteins | sample TabmetS3T2R1_FD_70207 | JGI IMG/M metagenome (GOLD analysis project Ga0081455, IMG submission 70207) | Tabebuia heterophylla rhizosphere microbial communities from the University of Puerto Rico - S3T2R1 | ecosystem: Host-associated > Plants > Roots > Rhizosphere ... | reverse complement strand
CGGAGGTCTGCAGCAGCTTCATTGCAAACCAGGCCGCCTGCGATGCAAACATCTCGACACCGATGGTAGAGTCGCGCAGCCGACCGATGACGTCTTATGAACTTTTTGATTCGGCGAAGCGCTAGTGATTTCATGAGCCTGGCACAGCATTCGAGTTTGAGATTCGGGATGTTGAGCGCGTCGTAGCAATGAAGCGTTTCAGGCTCGCTGCATTGCAATGCAATCAAAGCGTTTTGTGATGATCTGTAATCCGCCGTTATATCGCCATCTATTTTTCGTGAGGGCTCAGTCTTAAGTTGAAATGGGATTAATGTCGGCGTACGGTGCGACACATCGTCATACGATCCTTCGAGAAGCGACTAAAAATACATCCTCGCGTTCGGGAGGAGACGAAATGCTTCAAACGCGAACTCTGGTGTTAACCGGCATCGCGCTAGCGATGGCCGCGCTCGTACCCGCAGCAACGCTGCAGGCCCAAAACTCCAACTCATCCTCATCTGCTGCAAGCGACTATCGCACGACGTTGCAGCTCTACTGCGTCGGCTGCCATAGCGGTCCAAACCCATTTGCTGGACTCAATTTGGAGCCGCTGGATTTCGCCAATCTCGAAGAGAACGGCGAGATCTGGGAGAAGCTCATTCGCAAACTGCGCGCGCGTCAAATGCCGCCTGCCGGCATGCCGAAGCCCGACGACGCCACGCTTGACGGGCTCGTCAAGTTTGTCGAGAGCGGGCGCGATCGCCTGGCAGAGGTGAAGCCCAATCCGGGCCGCACAACGCTGCATCGCTTGAATCGGACGGAGTACGGCAACGCCATTCGCGATCTGCTCGCGCTGGAGATCGACGTTGCCGAGCTGCTGCCGGCTGACGACATCGGCTACGGCTTCGATAATATCGGCGACGTGCTCTCGGTCTCGCCGTTCCTGCTCGAGCGCTATCTGGCGGTGGCGGGCAAGGTCAGCCGTGCAGCCGTGGGTGATACCACGATGCCGGTGCAGTATCAGACCTATTCGGTTAATCGCGGGCTCAAGCAGCTCGATCGCATGAGCGAGACAACGCCGGTTGGCTCGCGCGGCGGCACCACCGTTCGCCACCGTTTCCCGGTGGACGCGGAATACGAGATTTCGGTCAACCTGCAGAGAGGCCGGAACGAAGAAATCCTTGGCATGAACCGGGAGCGCAAGCTCGATCTGCGGCTCGATGATCAGCGGCTTAACCTGTTCACCATCGCGGCCAATCGGAATGCGCGGTTCGGCGCTGGCAACGCCCCTGACGCGAATCTGAAGGTTCGCCTGCCGGTGAAAGCCGGCACGCGCGAAATCGGTGCGACCTTCCTGAAAGACAGCGTGCTCCAGGAAGGCATCATCGACCGAGTTCGCGAAGACCAGGTGCGGACCTACTTCGAAGGCGTCGGCACCATCACGATCGCGGGCCCGTACAATGTGCAGGGACCCGGAACGACCGCGAGCCGGGAAAAGATCTTCACCTGCCGCCCGGCGGCGAGTGCGGATGGCGAGCCTTGCGCGCAGAAGATCCTGTCGAGCATCGCCCGCCGCGCCCATCGGCGGCCGGTGACCGACGAGGACATGTCGCAGCTCATGGCGCTCTATCGACAAGGCGCCCAGGGTACCGGCTTTGAATCCGGCGTGCGGCTTGCTCTACAAAAGATCCTGGTGTCGCCCGACTTCATCTTCCGCGCCGAGTATGATCCAGCGGGAGCGAAGCCGGCCAGCGTCAACCGGGTCACCGACGTCGAGCTTGCCTCGCGGCTCTCCTTCTTCCTGTGGAGCAGCATCCCGGACGACGAGCTGCTCGCGGTCGCCGAGAGCGGCAAGCTTTCGGACAAGTCCGTGATGGCTGCGCAAGTCCAGCGCATGCTGAAGGATCCGCGCTCGACCGAGCTGGTGAAGAACTTCATCGGTCAGTATCTCTACTTGCGCAATATCGAGCGGATATTGCCGGACTCTGGCTCGTTCCCGACCTTTGACGAGAATTTGCGTCAGGCGCTCGGGAAGGAGACGGAGCTCCTCGTCGAAAGCACACTGCGCGAGGACCGCAGCGTCGCCGATCTGTTGAGGACGGATTACACGTTCCTCAATGAGCGGCTGGCCGAGCACTACGGGATCAAGGGCATCACCGGCAACGAGTTCCGCCGTGTTGCGCTGACCGACCCGAGGCGGCACGGCCTGCTTGGACAGGCGAGCATATTGACGGTGACGTCCTATCCCAACCGGACGGCGCCAACGATCCGCGGCAAATGGGTGCTCTTGCAGATCCTGGGCACGCCACCGCCGCCGCCGCCGCCGAACGTGCCGTCGCTGAAGGACGACGCGACCACGAAGAACCTGACCATGCGCCAGCGTATGGAGCTGCACAGGACCAATCCGACCTGTGCCGCCTGTCACCGGCTGATGGACCCGCTCGGGTTTGCGCTCGAGAACTTCGATGGCATCGGCCAGTGGCGTGACACAATTGGTCTTGGAAGCGCGGTCGACGCTTCCGGCGTTCTACCCGACGGCACCAAGTTCGACGGTCCGGCGGGCTTGCGTGATGTCCTGTACAGCAGACGGGACATGTTTGTTGAAACGTTCACCGAGGGCCTTCTGACTTACGCGCTGGGTCGTGGTGTGGAAGAGTACGACCGCCCTGTTCTTCGCCAGATCATGCGTGAGGCCCACCCGGAAGACTACCGGTGGTCATCCATCATTCTTGGGATCATCAACAGCGCCCCATTCCAAATGAGGAGGGTAAGCGATGCTAATCAATAGAAAATACATTCCCCGCCGGACCTTTTTGCGCGGCGCGGGAGCGGTTCTGGCATTGCCCATGCTGGACGCCATGACTCCGGCCCTATCGGCCGAAACTGCCCGTCCGATCCGCATGGGGTTCATGCAGGTGCCGAACGGCATCATGAATCTCAAGAATGAGTGGGCGCCCAAGGCCGAAGGGCCGCTGGAAGGGATGACCCGCATTATGGAGCCACTCGCAGACCACAAGGATCGCCTGGTGGTCATGTCGGGCCTCGACAGCCAACAGGCTGCTGGCCTCAATTTCGAAGTGGGCGGCGATCATCCGCGCGCTTGCACCGCGTGGCTGACCGGCACGCACTGCAAGATGACCTCGGGTGCCGATCTACGGGCCGGTATCTCGGTCGACCAGATCGCAGCGAGGGAATTCGGCAAGTACACCCAGCTCGCCTCGCTTGAGGTTGGTCTGGAGTCGCCGGAAGTCGTGGGCGCCTGCGAGTCCGCCTATGGCTGCGCCTATTACAACACGATTGCATGGCGCAACGACACTTCGCCGCTGCCGATGGAGAACCGCCCGCGCGCGCTGTTCGAGCGGCTGTTCGGCGATGCCGGCACCACCAGTCCGGAGGTGCGGATGGCGCTACGTGCTGAGGACCGCAGCATTCTCGATGCGATCCTGTCAGACGTGCGGCGTCTGCGTGGCAAGCTCGGCGGAGCCGATCGCGGCAAGATCGACCAGTATCTGGAAGCGATCCGCGATGTCGAGCGCCGCATGCAGCTCGCCGACAAGCAGGGCAGCCGCGACATGCCACAGATTGAAGGTCCAGCCGGCGCGCCGGAAGTCTTCTCTGAGTACTTCAAGCTGATGGCTGATCTCATGGTGCTCGCTTGGCAGACCGACATGACGCGAGTGATCACGTTCATGATGGGTCACGAGATGAGCAGCCGCGCCTATCCGGAAGTCGGGTTTGGCGATGCCCATCACCCCAACACGCACCACCAGGGCGATCCCGAGAAGATCGAGAAGACCACCAAGATCAACACCTTCCACATCAAGATGTTGGCCTACTATCTCGACAAGCTGAAGGCCACGAAGGATGGCGACGGCGGCTCGTTGCTCGATAGCTCGATGATCCTCTATGGCGCTGCCTTGAGCGACGCCAACCTGCACCTCTACACCGACCTGCCGCTCGTCCTCGTGGCGGGCGGGGCTACCGGGATCAAGGGCGGCGTGCATGTGAAATATCCCAAGCGCACGCCCATGACCAACCTGCTGCTCACCATGCTGGACAAGGCCAATGTCAAGGGCGTGGCCAGCCTGGGCGACAGCACGAAGCCGCTCGTTCTGCCGAGCTAAGGTGTGATCGACAGAAGGTCCCCGCACGTAGCGGGGACCTTCGGTTAGCTGCGGGTTGGATGCAGGCGCGCGAGCCTGGACGATGTGCTTTTGGTTATGGTGATGATCGACGCATGCTTGGTCGGTCGAGGGTTTGAATCATTGGAACTGGAATCAAAACGGTCAATCAGAACGGTCTCAAGTGGGAGAATGCCGATGAACAAGTGGGCCACCATTTTGGCAGGACTGCTAGGCTCTTCGATCCTTGCGGGCGCCGCGCTTGCCGCCGATACGACCAATGTGCCGCTGGTGACGGCCGCCAAGGCGGGCGATCGCGCCGCGGTGCGTTCTTTGTTGAACGGCATCCCGCAGAAAGTCATCGCCGGGCCGGAAGGCACGGCGGCGCTGGTCTGGGCGGCCTCTCGCAATGATGTGGAGATGGCTGAGATGCTGTTGCGCGCCGGCGCTGACGCGAAGGGCGCCAATGAATTCGGCGCCACCGCGCTCTATGCGGCCGCAGGCGCTGCCGAGCTACCGATGACGCAGAAGCTGATCGCCGCTGGGGCCGATCCCAATGCAGCGCTGACGTCCGGTGAAACGGCGCTCATGCAGGCGGCCCGCCGCGGCAACGTTGACATCGTGCAGGCGTTGCTGGCGGCGAAAGCCGATCCCAACGCGAAGGAAAAGAACGGCAGCCAGAACGCCTTGATGTGGGCGGTGGCGGCAAAGCAATCCGCGGTGGCCGACGCATTGGTACGCGGCGGCGCCGATGTGCATGGCGGATCAAAGAGCGGGTTCACCCCGCTGATGTTCGCGGCCCAGCAAGGGGATGTAGACAGCATCCGCGTTCTGCTGCGCGCCGGCGCCAAGGTAGACGACAAGCAGGAGGGCGCGCCGTCGGCACTGGTCATAGCCAGCGCCATGGTCCACGTGGATGCGGTCAATCTGCTGCTCGAAAATGGCGCCAATCCCAATCTGACCGACTGGCGAGGCTATAACCCCCTGCTTCTCGTCGTGCGGGATTCGCATTACGGGCTTGACCTCCAGAACAAGGACAGGATCGTCACGATCGTGAAGTCGCTGCTCAAGCATGGGGCGGACCCGAACTTCCGTCTCAAGCAGCCAAAGGCGATGACGGTCAACGAAGTGTCGCTGGACGGCGCCACGCCGGTCCTGCTGGCTTCCGAAGTGAACAACACCGAGGCGGTCAAGGTTCTGCTGGACGCTGGTGCGGATCCGCGCATCTCCACCGAGCAGGGGATGACCCCGCTGATCATGGCGTCCGGCGGCGGCACCGACATCCAACGGGCGAGACCGCCCGAGGAGCGCGCCCAGGCCATCGACACGGTCAAGCTCCTGGTGGAGCGTGGGGTCGACATCAATGCCGTTGGTCAGTATGGCTGGACGGCGCTGCACCAGGCGTCCTACCAGGGCCTGACTGACGTCATCGAATTCCTGGTCAGCAAGGGCGCCAACATCAACGAGATGGACGCTTTCGGGCAGACGCCCCTGAGCATCTCGCTTGCTGTGCTGGTGCAGGATATCGGCGCCCGCCGCCTGCAGATCCCGCGGCGCTATCGCAAGGAGGTTGCCGAGACTCTGCTCAAGCTGGGCGCGACCCCGCTTGACAAGTCCGGCGTCATCGTCGTGCTCCAGCGCACCGGGGATCTGGAGCTCGGTCGGGAAGCCACTCAAGAATAGCTCCTGACGAGCACCGCCTGTCGCGGTGCCCGCCAACTCTGACGCTTCGCGCGGGCCCCGGCGTCCTTCAAAGGACGATGAGGCCCGCGCAGTTGCATTGAGGGGGGACGAACGGCAAGCTCACGAGAGAGAGCATGATCCCGAAAAGTGGGAACCGGTTTTCGGAAAAAGATCATGCTCAAACAAAGAAGCCAGGGCATGATCTCGAAAAGTGGGAACTGGTTTTCGGAAAAAGATCACGCTCAAACAAAAAGATCACGCTCAAACAAAGAAGCCATGATCCCGATTCAACTTGATCGGAAATCATGATCCAGAAATCACAGGGAGAGTTGCGTCATGATCAAGTTGAGGTGGTTCGCAGTGGCGGGAGCGTCGGTGCTGGGCTTTGCTCCCGCGCTGGTCACAAACGCGCAGACTCCGGCGGCCCAGGGGCCTTCCTTCGCGATCTACTGTCGCGGTCCGCTGAGCACGTTTCGGACCGAGGGCGGCAAGGTGATCAAGACGCCGTTCAAATGGGCGAAAGAGGCGGCGATGAAGGAAAACCCGGGCGCCAGCGAATGCGCTTGGGCCGATCGGGCGCCGCAGGGCGACGAGAAGGCTGGGGAAAGCGGCACCATCCTGGGCAATCTCGGACCGTTCGACAACACGCCCATCGGAACAATCGGGAAGATTTGCGTCACCAAGGCCGGCAACGACCTCGTCGTGCGCCAGATCGTTCGTCAAATGGGCCACGAGACCGCGCCGTTCCACCGACCGCCATTTTCCGCCGAAGGCTGCCCGAGCTGACGGTCAGGCGTGACAAGAGCTCCGCTGCCATGGCAGTGAGCGCGCTCGCGGCCACTGCACGTATGAGAATGTGTAACCGCCCTCCCGCCGAACACCATGCCGATACGCGGCCCAGGCTTGCGCGGCCTAGGCTGATGCAATGGCTGGGCCGCATCGCCATTGCATTGGTAGCGCTCCTCATCGCTGCGCCGGCCATCGCCGAGAAGGGCAAGCTGCGCGAGCGCCTCACGCCTGAGGTGATGGCGGTGGTCTTTCCCGGCGCCGAGCGGCTCGGTCCGGAGGAGGGTACCCCGCCCGCGATCGCGGTGTTCAAGGGCGACAAGGTCGCGGCTTACGTGTTCTCGACCCTCGATATCGTAGCGGCGACCGGCTATTCGACGACGCCGTTCGATGTGATCGCGGGTGTCGATCCCGACGGCCGCATCACGGGGGCCAAGGTCGTCTTCCATAATGAGAACTACATCGTCCACGACCGCGTGCGCCAGCGCCTGCTCGACACCTTCCTGGCGCGCGAAGCTGGCCGGCCGGTGCGCGGCACGCCCGCGAATGCGCTGCCGCCGGATTTCGTCGCCGGTGCCACCATCAGCGCGCGCGCCATGCGCGCCGCCGTGCTTGCGACCGCGGCGCTGGTGCTGCGCCCGCGCGTGGCGGGCACTGCCGTGACGGTGCCGACGGTCGATGTCGAGAGCTACACCGCCAAGTCCTTCGATGAGCTCATGGCCGAGGGCGCGGTGGTGCGCCGGCGCGTGACCTCGGGCGAGGTTGCGGAGGTGCTCGCGCAGGCGGGTGCGCCCAATCCCAGGCTGGAAGTGCCGCTGCGGGCGAAGGGCGAGGATCTCTATATCGAGTTCATGACCGGGCTGTTCACGCCGGCGACCATCGGCGGCAATCTGATCGGCCTGCCGAAATTTGAGGACTACAAGCGCGACATGCCGAGCGGCGCACAGGCGATCTTCATCGCCTCCAACGGTCCCTACGACATTCTCGGCACCAAGTATTTTCGGGAGTCCGAGGGTCACCGCTTTGATCGGCTGCGGGTCGTTCAGGAGGGGCGCACGTTCGGGTTCGTGCAGGACAACTACACTTATGCCGCGGGCTTTCGCGGGCAGCAGAATGCCGGCGTGTTCGCGCTCGCGCCCGGGTCGGGTTTCGATCCGGTGAAGCCGTGGCGGCTCGAGCTCCTGGTGCATGGCACGGGCGCGACGCCCGCGACCGTCGCGTTCGGCATTGACTACAAGGTACCGGACGCGCTGGTCCTCCTGCCGGCGGCGTCCGAGCCGGAGGAGCCCGCCGCGGTTGCCCCCTGGGTCGAGGCCTGGAGCGACGCCCGTCTCAACGTTGCAATCCTGACCGTGCTGCTGGTGACGCTGACCTTGATCTTCGCATTCCAGGCAACGCTGGCGCGTCATCGCCTGGCGCATCGGCTGGTGCGCAACGGCTTCCTGGCGATTGTCCTCGTTTGGCTAGGCTGGACCGCCGGCGCGCAGCTCTCGATCGTCCACGTCATGAACTATCTCATGGCGCCGTTCAAACACTTCGAAATCGGCTTCTATCTCGCCGAGCCGCTGATCATCATCATCGCTGTTTACACGCTGATCTCGCTGTTTCTCATCGGGCGCGGCGTGTTTTGTGGCTGGCTGTGCCCGTTTGGGGCGATGCAGGAATTGCTCGGCCAGGTGTCGCGCGCGCTGCGCGTGCCGCAATGGAATCCATCGCACGCGTTGGAGAAGCGCCTGTGGATGGGCAAGTACATCGCCGCCGGCGCCGTGCTCCTGCTGGTGATGACCGAGATCGATCCCTCGGGCGCCACCATCGAGGTCGAGCCGTTCAAGACTGCGATCACCTCGAAGTTCACGCGCGCTTGGCCCTATCTCATCTATGCCGGCGCACTCTTGGCGATCGGGCTCTTCTCCGAGCGCGCCTATTGCCGCTTCCTCTGTCCGCTCGGCGGCGTGCTCGCCGCGCTCGACCGGCTGCATCTGCTCAATCTGCTCAAGCGCCGTCCGGAATGCGGCAGCCCGTGCCACCTCTGCGAGCGCTCCTGTCCGGTGCGGGCGATCGAGCCGACCGGCAAGATCAAGACCGCGGAATGCTTCCAGTGCCTCGACTGCCAGGTCGAGTATTATGACGACAAGCGCTGCCCGCCACTGGTGTGGGCTGCCAAGCTGCGCGAGGAGACCAAGGGGCCAAAGCCCGCTGCCGCGATGGTGGACCATGCATAACGGCAAGCCCACAGACCCGACGCGCCGACGCGCGCTGCGCATCGTGGCGGCAGTGGCCGGCGTGCCGCTGATGATCGCGGCAGTGCGCGCGAGCGCGCCAAAGGGCCAATTGCACAGCTGGCAGGGCGACGTGCTCGGCGCTGTCTCGGAGCTCACGCTCTGGCACACCGACGCGGCCTTTGCGCAGCGCACGATCCGCAAGGTGCGCCAGGAGATCGAGCGCTACGAGCGCATCTTCAGCCTCTATCGGCCGGAGAGCGAGATCGCACGCCTCAATGCCACCGGCCGCCTGGCGCGGCCTTCGCCTGAGCTGCGCGTGCTGGTGGAGGAAAGCCAGCGCATCGGCGCGCTCAGCGCGGGCGCCTTCGACATCACGGTGCAGCCGCTCTGGCGGCTCTACGAGGCGCATTTCTGGTCGCGCTCCGACGTGCAGGCGGACATCGCCGCCCGCGCGCGTGAGGTTGCGGAAGCGCTCGTCGATTTCCGCCGCATCGAGGCCGGCGCGGCCTCGATCGGCTTCACGCGCGCCGGCACGGCGATCACGCTCAACAGCCTGGCGCAGGGTTATATCACCGACGCCATCGCCGACATGCTGCGCCACGAAGGCTTCGACAGCGCGGTGGTCGATCTCGGTGAGTTCCGCACGCTCGGGCGCCACCCCGACGGGCGGCCATGGCGGATCGGCATCCGCAACGGCAACGCCGCGGGCGGCAACGGCCGCATGGTCGAGCTCACCGACATGGCGCTCGCGGTCTCGGGCGGCTATGGCACGCGCTTCGAGCCGAGCGGGCGCTTCCACCATATTTTCGATCCCGTCACCGGCGCGAGCGCCAACGGCCTCGCCAGCGTCGCCGTCATCGGTCCGCGCGCGACCGCCGCGAATGCGCTCTCGACTGCGATTTGTGTTGCCGGCGAGGGGCGCGCACGCGAGCTGCTCAAGGCCTATCCGCGCATGCAGGCGATCCTGACGCGCCAAGACGGAAGCTCAGTGACGCTCACGGCGGATGGGCAGATCGCGGGTTGAGACGTGATCGATTTGAATGATCAGCGCCGCAGGGATTGAGCCTGCGACTTCTCCCGTGCAAGGCGAGAGATCGAGCAGCCATTGGTTTAGGGCAAATATCCGATTGGGTAATGGCCAGGCGATAGGACAATGAACTAACAAAAAATAGCGCGCAGTTGGCTCGTCGTCATCGATGGCAAATCATCCCACCACCGGCAGCGTTCGGCAGCTAGACCAGTGGGAGAAGCCACAGAGTTCACATCGCGGGTTCCTCTCCAGGGCGCTTAGCTGGCTGACTAGAGGACTCCGGCTTCTCATCCAGACCGCGCTCGCGACGTGGGCCACGCTCGCCATCTACTATTCGAATCTCCCATGGGCCGGCTTGCGCTTGGGATTGGCGGGAGCCTTTGCGGCGTTCGCGATCTGGGCGCTCTGGCTGTCGCGCCAACGGCACATGTCTGTGGCGTTCATTGTGTTGCTTCTCGGCGTGGTTGTTTGGTGGAGCTCGATCAGCCCCTCGCACAATCGTCCGTGGCGACCGGAAGTCGCTGTGATGCCGCGGGCGGTGATCGACGGCGACCGTGTGCGCCTTACCGGTGTCCGCAACTTCGACTACCGCAGCCGGAATGATTTCACGGTGCGCTATGAGGAGCGCGAGGTGCGGCTGTCGCACCTGACCGGCATCGATTTCTACGTGTCCTACTGGAGCGAGGGACTGGTCGGGCACACGTTCCTGAGCTTCATCTTCGACGATGCGCCGCCGCTGAGCATCTCGATCGAGACGCGGCCGGAGGTGGGCGAGGGCTTTGCGCCCATCGCTTCCCTCTTCAAGCAATTCGAGCTGATCTACGTCGTGGGTAGTGAGCACGACCTCGTCGGCGTGCGCGCCACCCACCGGCGAGAGGCGATCTACCTCTATCGCCTCAACACTGCGCCCGAAAATGCGCGCCGGCTGCTGCTGATCTACCTGGCGCGCATCAACGAGCTTGCCGATCGCCCGGAGTTCTATCACCTGCTGAGCAACAGCTGCACGATCAACATCGTGCGCTACGCAAATGCCGCCGGCCGGGCCGGCGGGTACGACATCCGCCATCTTTTCAACGGTCTGGTCGATAGCTACCTCTACCATTCGGGTCGGGTGGACACGACGCTGCCGTTCGACGAGCTGCGGCGACGCTCCCAGATCAACGAGGCCGCGCAGGCCGCCGATGGTGAATCCGATTTCTCGGAGCGCATTCGCGCATCCCTGCCGACGAGGCTGCGCCGATAGGCCGATCGTTCCGCTATGCTAAGCCGGTCGCGTAAATCCGACATTGTCGCCGATGACCGTCGTCGGACCAATCGGTAACGGTTGCGGATTAGCGATGTCGAGCTTCATGAACTCGATCTTGTCCTTCCATACTTTCCTCAGCAAATCCGCGAAGGCGCTGATGGTGAGTTGCTCGCCCGGGCATCGCCTGTAACCGAATCCGAACGGCGCGAACCCTGCATAGTCGCACACGGGCAACGGCTTGCCTTGCACCACGCCGAACACGGTGCCGAATCCGCTGTTATGCATCGCCCCCGTTCGCCCGTCCTTGAGGTCGAACGCCGTCCTGTCGAACGGACATTTGGCGAAGCCGATCTGACGAGCCTTTGCTTCGTCGATCCTATCGCTCGTCGGCGCGCTTTCGTAACGCGACGGGTCGAAGGCCTTGGGGTTGGACCAATGAACCGGATCGAGGCTTGTCTGCGTATGCGGAGTGACGATGTAGCCGTGGCGCTCGAAACGCGGTGGCCTCGTTTCCGCGAGCGTGGATATGCTGCCGCCGTTAGGCGAGATCGTGCGGAACAGTTCCATGACGAAGCGCTCGAGCGGCGTGAAGGCCGCTCCCTTCGCGTCGTCAGGATCGCCCTCCATGGTCTTCTTGAACCAGGCACGGACATCAGGATCGCCCGTTTCCCGACCCAGCTTCAGCATGACGTTATAGAGCGTGTTGCCCCACTGGCTGAACGCAACGAAGTTGTGGAAGCATTCGAACACGACGTCCTTGCGATCGAAGTACTCGCTCTCCGCGCCATTCTTCAGCCAGTACCAGGCGAAGGTCTGATCCGGGTTCGGTGTCTTGCCCGATGCCAGATCGGCGAGCTTCTGATCGATCCATGACTTCAGCAGGTCGAGACGTTCACGAACCATCATGTAGTTCTCGTAAACGATCCGCTGCGTCGGATCGCGATAGGCCAGGACTGTGTTGAAGCTCTCGCCGATCTGGAGGACGGGGCGCGGAATGGCATCGGGCTTCACGCCGAGATGCAGATCCCAATACAGATCCCAATATGCATCGAGGTAGGGACGCATCAGCGGCTTGCCTGCATTCTGGCTGCTCAGCAGCTTGTCGAAAAACTGCACCACCTTGTCGCCGTACTTCTCGCGGTACAGATCCGGCGTCACCGCCGACATGTAGATTCGCTTGCGGCGGTTTTCAGGTCCGCGCTTCTCCAATCCCTGGAGGAAGACCGTCACCCCCTGCTCGGGGCTGGGCTTCCAGCTCCTGCTCAGCAGGCCCCAGAGGTCGTTCGGCAGAGCGTTCTCTTTGGTGAGAGTGACGTCGATCAACGGCAGCAGCGGCCGCTCGCCCACGTAAACGCTGACGAGAAAATGCGGAATGATGACGTTTTCAACGTAAGCCGGATCGAAGTCTTTGAGGAACTGCGCCCGTAAGCGGACTGCCGCCGACGCCAAGTCGCCGGTCGCGAGCGGCTGCCCGGGCACTGGCGGCGATTGCGACAATGCGGGCTGGCTGGATGCTGCCGCAACGGCGCTGGCACCGCCGATCAAGAACGCTCGTCTCTTCATGGCGACCTCCCGAGTTGCGCACGCAAGACTGACCCGGACGCGGTGCCGGGCAACAATCAGGCAAGTCCGAAAAAAACGAGGGTAGGCCGTGAGGAAGCGCTGGCGAAATTGCACCTTCAGATAACGCCCATCCACCAAAGTGCAATATCCGACGACGTTGCGGACGTATGAACTGATCACATGCGATCGGCACGAGGATCGTGAAAAGAGGAGGTAGCGATGCTCTTCGATGGAGGATTCAGTTTTTCCAACTTCCTGGTCGACGTGCTTGCGGTGTTCGTGTTCGTCCTATGGTTCTGGCTGCTCATCACCGTCTTTAGCGACTTGTTCCGGCGTCATGACATTTCCGGCTGGGGCAAAGCGCTCTGGGTCATAGGGCTGATCGTATTTCCGTACATTGGCGTGTTTATCTACTTGATCACCCAAGGAAGAGGCATGGCGGAGCGAAACGCGCAGTATGCGGAACGGGCACGCGACGAGCTGCGGCGAGTCGTCGGGTTCAGTGCCGCCGATGAGATCCAGAAACTCGATGGGCTCAAAAGATCAGGATCGATCAGCGAGGACGAATTCAGGCACCTTCGCGCCAAGCTGGTTCAATAGCCGGATCATTGCCGGCTGCGGCTGCGTGCATCCGTTCCTGTCTGGAAGGCGCGGCGCTTCTTGGGCTGAACTGTTGCACCGAGGACGGCAACGACGGAGATGAGCCATGAAAGCGCACGATGTCATGACATGGGGCGCAATTACAGTGAAGCCCGACGAGTCGGTCACACGCGCTGCGCGGCTGATGCTGGAGAACAAGATCAGCGGATTGCCGGTGGTTGACGACAAGGGCCAGCTCGTCGGCATCGTGACAGAAGGCGATTTTCTACGGCGTGGCGAGCTCGGAACTCAGCGTCAAAGGCCGCGCTGGCTGGAATTCCTGCTCGGCCCCGGCCGTCTGGCCGCCGAATACGTTCAGACATCCGGGCGAAAGGTCGCCCAGATCATGACTTCCGAGCCCAAGACCGTCACGCCCGAGACGCCGCTCGAGCAGGTCGTGGGCCTGATGGAGCGTCGTCGCATCAAGCGGCTGCCGGTTGTACAGGACGGCAAGCTCGTCGGCATCGTCAGCCGGGCCGATCTCCTCCATGCGCTGGGGAGTATCGCGCGCGAGCTCAAGCCGGCGGCTAGCGACGACGCCACGATCCGCGAGCAGATCGCAGTCGAATGTGCCAAGCAGCGATGGGCGCCCCACATCAATGTCGTGGTGCGCGATGGCGAAGTCGATCTTTGGGGCGTGATCAGCGATGATCGGAAGCGCGAAGCGTTTATCGTCGCCGCCGAGAATGTGCCCGGCGTGAAGGCCGTGCACGATCACCTCGCCTGGATCGAGCCGATGTCCGGCATGGTCGTTCTGTCGGAGGAAGACGAAAAGCGCGCCCGAGCGTCTTCAGGA
>Ga0081455_10005372_pt1 | contig 14067 bp, 19 predicted proteins | sample TabmetS3T2R1_FD_70207 | JGI IMG/M metagenome (GOLD analysis project Ga0081455, IMG submission 70207) | Tabebuia heterophylla rhizosphere microbial communities from the University of Puerto Rico - S3T2R1 | ecosystem: Host-associated > Plants > Roots > Rhizosphere ... | reverse complement strand
TTTCGTCTAAGCTTGCTCCATTATCCAACGCCAGAGAAATGTCCCTGTATAAATCATCCTCTACTTTCAGAATTTTCTCGGTGTCGGCGCGAAATGCTTGTTTATCGTCTGGGTCCGTCTGGTACGCCTCGTTCGAAACAAGGATTAGCCTTCGCGCGTTGATTTCAACATTGAACAGGCTTTGCCGCGCTGCTTTCTTATTAAGCCCGCCAAACATCTAGCCCTCCGATTCGGCTAAAGGGGCCGTGTAGAGTAACTCCGCATAGCTGGGTCGCACGATGATTTCGCTCAATGATGCACAGCTAAAAACCGTGATGACGGTTGCCGTGGAGCGCACAGCAACCTCGCGTGACCGTTAGGTCCTGGTCCTGCGTCCGGAGCCCGGCATCAACGGCATTCGGGCGCTACGCGCTGCGCTAAAAGTTTTGTTCCGCCGTGAGGCGCGCCGTCGGTATCCGCCGGAAGTTGGCTTCTTCGTGTTCCCGCTTTTTAATCAGCTGCTGCCGAATCTCCCAGATCCGGCCCAGCACGAAGGTTAGCGCGAGCATCGCCACTATGGTTATCGTTTCAAACGCAAACCGCATCATCACAATCATCCTCTCTGAGGCGACCGGTGCCGCGATCAGCTTCCGGTAACAACTCCTAACAATTCCTTAAACCCCCGTAAGCGTGGCGCACGCAAAAACACTTCCGTTAAAATCATCGCCATTTTTGCCATAGGCATGGCCGGTCACTACAACGCATTCTGCGACGAATTGGACCGACTTGACGATGTAGGTCTTACAGGTCACAGTTGCCGGCGCGTTTTTCCCTGCTTTGATCCGCGAATTACTCGAATACAAAATGGCAGAGCATGGCCTAACCTTTCACGACTTGCGGGAAATTCTGCTGAATTCCGAAAGACCTCGCGAGCAATAAAGTTCTCGTAAATATGACGCGTGTGTTCCAGGTTGGCGCGTGGCTCTGCCTTGCGGCGATCGGCGTGTTGTCGCTGGTGCCGTCGCCGCGCCCGGTGACGTTCCTGCCGCACAATGCCGAGCATTTTGCCATCTTCACGCTTGCCGGTCTTGCGTTCAAACTTGGCTATCCGAACCGGACGACACAACACATGGCCGGCCTCACGCTGTTCGCGGCCGCGATCGAGTTGGCGCAATTCTATGCACCGGGACGGCATCCGCGGATCAGCGACTTCGTGGTGGATGCGTTCGCCGCCTGCGCGGGTGTCGTCGTGGCGCTGATGCTGACGCGACTGAGGTGGCGCTAGCTGAACAGCGCGTCAAAGCGGACATGCCGATTGCTTCCTCGTAACAACCGCTTGAGACACATTCAAACACGCGGTGTTGGAAAAAAGGTTTCCGGAAACAGACTTGCCTCGTCGTCCCTCTCGTCAATTTGCGACGTGGCTTCGGAACGAATTTTTTCCTCGGTTTCAAACCGAAAGCCACAGTTACCGCAAGACCAGAAGTTTAGGACAAGTTGCTCCTCATTAAAAAATTCGGCCAATTCAGGAGCCAGCAGCGTATTGCCGCATTCACGACAGACCACTTCAATTTTGGAATTGTCGACTGATGCTTCAGTTGTCACGGCATAACCCCCGGCACCCGTTGCCCACGTCACGGTACCATTTTGCCTTTATATTTCGAGTCCGAATTGGCCGTAATTCTCGCTCAGGTCAACTGTTGGCTGGCCCGATTTCGAACCCGTTTCCAGTCAACAATGACGAAAAAAATAGCGCCCAGCGATTTCCACCGGGCGCGATTGGTGCTGGTCTATTTGGCCGGGATGTTGTTGCCGGACTGGCCGCGCGAGCGTGCCCATGCTCGCCAGTTTCTTCGCCTCGGTACTGCGCGAAGTTTGGCAATGGCGATTTCGATTTCGCTGACGGCTGCCGATAGTGTTTGCGGCTTCCTGCCGGTTGCGCGGCTGGCGACCGTCAGCAATTCATCACGGATTTCCGGGCTGACGCGGAAAGTCTGATAATATTTTATCGCGCTGTCGATCAGGTGGAGTGCTCTTAGGTCATTCATGGGATTTTGGCTCTATCGCGTTCGGCGTTGAGCCCTCAGGGTGATGATCTGTTTTTCAAGCCCGGCCAGCGCCGCTCGCAACGAGCCATATTTGGTGCCAGTCAACTCATGGACAGATTGCAACAACCGGGCGCGTCTATCCGGGTTCGTACCATTACGGGCATGATAGACGCGGATCGCACCGTGAAGTGCGGCAAGCCGGTGAAGTATTGTCGGTTCATACATGGCTGGCCTCCAGCGCACCGGTCTACAGGCTCGCTGAAAACCCGGCTTGTGAGTCCGTGCCAATGATTTGTTGGCTGCGGCCTTGGCGGTTATGTCGCGGGCAGGTTCAAACCCAACCGTGATGCCAAGCCCGCAGGCCAAAGGCGTGGCGGTTGAAGCCGATGGCGTGCGGCTGGTCAAGAAACGCCCACGCTAGGCAGGCTTTAAGCAGAAAGCCCCAATTGTTTACCCCGCTGTTTACCCCAGCGCGTTCTTGCGTCGGAAATATTGCGAAAGTGCCTGCGGCACAGGCACAAGTGCAAAAGTGTCTGACTTACCCCTAAAAGCAGACATGTGCGGTGCACTGGCTCATGTCTGCTTTGGGCCAAAAGCGGACTCATGCGCCGCAGCAAACAGCGTTGCCTACTCGATGACCTCGTCCACAGACGCGCGCAGCTTATCTGGCACAGTCAGGCGAGCGAACAGGTCAGCGTCTCGGGCTAAAGGAACCGTCTGAAGGTCCGATCGGCATTTGTGGCCGCGATACGTCATCCTGCGCCGGCCTCGGCGCTGTAGCTTGCGGAGGTGTCGAGTGTTTCGCTGGCTTCTGCTGCGTGAGTTTTCCGGCGCTGCCCTTCTTCCGCTCTCGTTGCTTCATGTCAGCCGGCGCCGAGGCCAAAGCGCTTGTCGCTTCAGGCACGGCCGTTGGCTGGGCCGTCACAGGCGCCTTTGGCTTGGGCTGGCCAGCCATTGGAGGTTCTGGCGTAGCCGCGGCAGACCTGGCTTGACTGCCGTACGGCCACGCAAAATTATCGGCACGGCCCGGCGGAGCGACTACTGTCTCGCCCTTCGCCAGAACTTTCGTGGCAATCGCGTCGCCGTGGATTGGGCTGCTGCCGGGAGCTCCAAGGAGTTTGTCAGAGTCTTTGTCCCTGTCCTTCGCCGTCCCGGTCAACGCGATCACGGGCCCCATCAGCGGCCGCTCGGTCGGCTTTGAATCGGAGGGCGCCGCCTCGATTGGTCCGGAAGGCAGCGCCACCGGCACGCGATTACTCATATAGCGGCTTAATTCCTGTTCGACGTAACGCGCGAGCTTGATCGCTCCAGCTTTGCTGAAGAAAACGCCGTCGCTCAGTCGCAGGCGGCGCATCTGCCCTTCATAATCGGGACCATAATTGGAATACTTGCCGGCTTCATCCACGAAGCCGTCCCACACGTCGACATACTTAATGCCAGCGCGTTCGGCGCGGGCGCGATAGAGTTCGTTGAGATAGGCTGCGTCACTCGAGGCGCGAGCGCCGCGAATTGGCGGCAGACCGACCCAGATGACCGGCACGCCCTTGCTTTTGAGAGCAGCAATCGTGTCGTCGATGCGCCGCGAGTAAACTTTTTCCCATTCCTCGCTGCGAAATTCGGCAGGGCCACCAGTTTTTTTGGCACGTTGCGCTGAGGGCGTGCCGTTCTCGTCCGTATCATTTGCCTTCGCGGGCTTCTGCCCATCCTTTTTTTCGGCTTCGCTTTTGGCCTGCCGATCCTTGGCTGCCTGATCTTTGGCCTGCTGATCCTTGGCTCTTGTATCAGCCTCTTTGGCAAGATCCTTTTCCCGAATCTCCTGGCGGTCGCCGATGCCCAGCATCATGACGACGTAGTCGGCCTTCTCTTTTGCCAACGTATCGCGCGCGACGTGCCACCAATCGAGATTGCCTTTCGCGTCGTAGCGCAGCAGGCCTGAGTTAGGTTTGTTCTTGCGAACGATGCGAATCTCCAGCGTATCGGAGAAGACATCTTCGAGACCATAGCCAAGCCAGTCGGCCATGTCGTCGCCCATCACCACGATCGAAGTCGTAGGCCCGGTCTGCTCGTCTTTCGCCTCCGCTTTTTTCGGCGGCGGTGCACGCGAGCTTTCGCTTGGCTGTTGCTGCGTGTGTTGATTTGGCTGTTGTTGCGTGTGTTGATGTTGTCGCCGGCGCGGTGGACGGTAGTAATCGTCGTCGCGCGGTCGCGAATTATGCTGGCCGCCGCCGAACCAATCGAAAAAGCCACCCGACTGCGGCCGGGACCGCTGCCTGTTGTACTGATCCTGCTGGTTCCAGTTCCAGAAAAATTGGGCTTGCACTGTTACGCTGGCCGACTGGGCTACCGCCAGAACGGCTGCCATCACAAGCCAACGCGCACGTACTCGTATTTTGCTAGACATATTGGCGGCTCGGCTAGCGTTGCATCCGCACGAACAGCACGGCAGCGCCAAACCCACCACTGTAAGAAAGATTAAGAGCTGGCATTGCCGCGTTCCAACACGGATCCCCAGCACTCTGAGCAGCAGTTATCGCGATTGGGACCGAACGTGCAATTGGACCAAGGTACATCCGGTCTATCCGAGTACCGACGACTTCTTAAAACTCGCAGAATGTTCAGCGCTCGTCTTTGCTCGCAACTCGGGAACAGGAGATGACGCGTCTGTACTTGGGCAGGCCGCTCTTACGCTTTTTGGATCAGGACATGAAACCAATGTGCAATGGCGTCGCGTGGGGCGATCATCCTAGCTTGCCGAGTTGCCGAAAGGCAGCGTTAGTATTGTTCGGCGGCCTCACACGGATTCCGCTGAAATGGTCGAATCAATAATGTACATAGGCATGGGCTTTCTACTTGCGGCCATCATCGCACTGGCCGTCATGCCGGCTGTTCACGACCGGGCTGTGCGACTAACCGCGCGCCGCCTACGCCTCCCGGAGTCGGCGGAGGAAATTTACGCCCAGAAGGATCTCCAACGCGCCGAATTTGCCATGTCGGTGCGCTGCCTCGAGATGAGTCTCGAAAAGGTTAGGGATGAGAGCGTCAATCGGGCGGTCGAGTTGGCCAAGGGGAAAGATCTTATAAATCGGCTAAAGGGCCAGCGCGATGGGCTGAAAGTCGAGGTAATTGCGCTCAAGGCCCAAGACGACAAGCTAAAGGCCGAAATCGGGAGTCTTCGGTCGGAAATCGATAAGCTGAAAGCCGCGCCAGAACCAAAAAAACGCGGTCGTCCGGGAAGCAAGAACAAGCCCAAGGCTCCAGAGGTCGAGGTGCTCATGGGCGCGGTGTAGTGGCAGTCACCGACACTGACGTTATCGGAAAGAAGTTTCGCAAATGCGCCGCCGCTGCACGAACTGCTCGAGCTCGCGTCGGGAAATGGCTGTCCACCGGTTCAATTCCCTTGGACTTGACCATGAGGGATACCGAAGCCCCAACCAAGCTATGTAAATACTGCAAGAAGCCGATGCCGCTTCAGGCCGTAATATGCACGGAATGCACCTCATGGCAAAACTGGCGAGGCAAATTGAACGTCAGTGTACCCGTGCTCTCACTTCTATTGGCTTTGGCAACGGTCATATTCTCGTCTGGTCGCGAGTTTTACCAAGCCATTACATATAAGCCTAACCTCGATGTACTACTGGCAAAAATGGATATCAATAACACTAGTGAGCCATGGAAGCCTGGCGATCTCCAAGTATCGCTTATCAATAATGAGAATGAAGACATCGTCCTGGCTACAAGAATAGAATGCACAGCCAAAAACCTAGAGAAGCCAACTGTAGCCCCTTTTCTGTTTACAGCTGTAAAGACAAACGTTCTTATCAGTGAGCAGAGACCTTTGGAAACGGGAAATTTCTTTGTTGTAAAAGCTAGGACGCAAGAGGCGGCAAAATTTAGCGATGTGCATTGGGACGGTGATGTGAAAGAAGTTGTTTCTGCTAATTATTCCCGCGTGCATCTGTCCTGCCGTTTGCCTTATTTTTTTAGGGGCGAACGTCGCATCCTACTAGCGGAAGATACACCCCTTGTATACGTGCCTCCAAAGCAGTTGGACCGTTGAGGCAATCGCGAAGGGGGCAGTGGTCTCATGATGACGCGCTGGTTTTCACGACACCAGGCCCCTCTGATAAGCTGCCTGACATGATGCGGGAGTTTTTAGTTGCGATCTTATTTCTCGTCGGCACAGTTTTGCTTCTCGGCGGCGAGCTATTTTTCGGCCATCTATTTAGCGTTCCAACCGTGGTGATCGGGATTGGTGCTGTGCTGTGCGTTCTGGCCGCAATCGCGAAGGATCGAATTGACGCAAGCCTGAATTAATTATTCCGAACAGAGTAATATTAACGAGGGGCACCATGTCGAGGCTGACAGACGAGCAAATCGCCATTCTCAAAACGGTGGCGCAACACGTCCCGGTCGAACGCGCGCGCTTTTCCGACAACAATGTGAGGCAGATTGTGGCGCCGGCGGCGCGCGGTTTGTCGCAGACGACAGCGGCCTGAGGCATGCCGCGCCGTCTGCTTACATAGTGCTTACACAGAAACGATCCAAAGCGCTGATGTCTGATAAGTCGCTGATTTTATGGTGCTGCCGGAGTGGATTGAACACTCGACCTCCCCCTTACCAAGGGGGTGCTCTACCACTGAGCTACGGCAGCAGGGCGCGAAGAAAATAAAGTCTCGCAAACGCGGCGGAAACTGCCACACGACCCCCGGTGGCGCAAGCAATGGATCAGGTTGGCAACGTCGTGCCGCAGGCCGATAATGCGGCGGTGACGCGCTCGCCCAAGGAGAACAAGCCCAGGAAACCTGCTGAACGCAGCCAACGCCTGGCAGTGGAATTGCGGGAAAATCTGCGTCGCCGCAAGGCGCAAGAGCGTGGACGCGCCACATCGGAGGCGTCGAAAGCGCCCCAGAAGCCCCCCGATTCCAAAAATGACGAGGTTCCCTGAGCACCCCGCAGGATACGGTCGGACTTTCGCCGCAATTGGCGACGGAAGGTGTTGGCAAAGGGCTGCGCAAGAGATGACGTGGCCCCTTGGTCGGACACGATGCAGGTGAAGCGCCACGGCGAGACGCGGGGGCAGGCATGGATCGAATACGAATAGTCGGCGGTCAGCGTCTGAGCGGCACAATCCCGATTTCGGGCGCAAAGAATGCAACGCTTCCGTTGATGATCGCGAGCCTGCTCACCGATGAGACCCTGATCCTCGAGAAGGTCCCGCGGCTGGCCGATGTCATCCAGCTTCAGCGCATCCTCGGCAATCACGGCGTGGACGTCATGATCGCAGGCAAGCGCTCGGGCGAAGATCCCAATCAGGGCCGCACGATTCACATTTCCGCAAAGCAGATCGTCGATACTACGGCTCCTTACGATCTCGTCTCGAAGATGCGCGCGAGTTTCTGGGTGGTGGCGCCCCTGGTGGCGCGAATGGGTGAAGCCAAGGTCTCAATGCCCGGCGGCTGCGCCATCGGCACGCGACCGGTTGATCTGCTCATCATGGCAATGGAGAAGCTTGGTGCCGAAATCGAGATCGAAGCCGGGTACGTCATTGCGCGGGCAAGGAAAGGATTGCGCGGCGGCGAGATCGCATTCCCGAAGGTAACCGTTGGCGGCACGCACACGGCCATCATGGCTGCCTCGCTCGCCAACGGCACAACCGTGATCGAAAACGCCGCGCGCGAGCCGGAGATCGGCGACGTCGCCGATTGCCTCAACAAGATGGGTGCGAAAATCTCCGGCGCTGGCACTTCGCGCATCGTCATCGAAGGCGTGCCGAAACTGCACGGCGCGCGTCACGCGGTGCTGCCCGATCGGATTGAAGCGGGAACCTATGCCATGGCCGTGGCGATGGCTGGTGGCGATGTCCTCCTGCAGAACGCGCGTCCGGAGTTGCTGCAGTCTGCGCTCGACGTCCTCGAGCAGACGGGGGCCACGATAACGCCGACCAACGAGGGCATTCGCGTTGTCCGCAACGGCTCGGGTCTTGGGCCTGTCGAAGTCAGTACAGCGCCGTTCCCCGGGTTTCCGACCGACCTGCAGGCGCAGCTGATGGCGCTGATGACCCGGGCCAAGGGAACTTCGCATATCACCGAGACCATCTTCGAAAACCGGTTCATGCACGTGCAGGAACTGGTGCGACTCGGGGCCCGCATCCAACTCGACGGCGAGACCGCGACGATTGAAGGCGTGGATCGGCTCAAGGGCGCGCCGGTGATGGCGACCGACCTGCGTGCCTCGGTGTCGCTCGTGATTGCTGCGCTCGCCGCCGATGGCGAGACCATGGTCAACCGCGTCTACCATCTCGACCGCGGCTTTGAACGGCTGGAGGACAAGCTCTCCCGCTGCGGGGCTGCGATCGAACGCATCAGCGCCTAGACGAAATCCCTGTGTTCGGCCACGATCCCGCGGCGAGGGAGGAATTCGTGGCTGGCATCAAAGTGATGAGCGCGGGCGCCGTAAAATCGATGGTCGCGGCGCTTGGTGCCGAATTCGAGCGGGAAAGCGGCAAGAAGCTCGATCTGAACTTCGGCACGGCGGGCTCGCTGCGCGAGCGCATCAAGAATGGCGAAGCGGCGGATCTCGTCATCTTGTCCGAATCGGCTATTGCGGAGCTGGCAAAGCTTGGGCTCTTGATCCCTGAAACCGTCACCGATCTCGGCCGGACCGTGACCGGCGTCGTAGTGCGCGAGGGTTCGCCCGAGCCGGATATTTCCACGCCCGAAGCGTTCACGCAGGCTTTATTGAATGCGCGGTCGGTGGCGTACACGGACCCGAAGGCCGGTGGATCCGGCGGCATTATGTTTGCCGCGCTGTTGCAAAAGCTCGGCATTGCCGAGGAAATCAACAGGAAAGCGGTGCTCGGCAAGGGCGGCCATGACGTCGCGACCTCCATTGCGGAGGGGCGGGCGGAGCTCGGCACCACCTTCATCAGCGAGGTTCTGCCCGTAAAAGGCGCCAAAGTGGTTGGCCCTCTGCCGGGCGAACTGCACAACGCCAACACGTATACCGGCGCCATTCATGTGCGCGCGGCCTTTCGTGACGAGGCCAAAGCCCTGCTGCGGACGCTCGTCGGGCCGGCGACCAGGCCCCGCTGGATTGCGGCCGGCCTGGAGCCGGCATTCCCGCGTGCCTGACCATCTTGCGCGGGCAGCGGGCCTTGCCTAACTAGGCGGGGGAGGGAGTGACACGCCATGGACGCGCTGAAATTCGTGGTCCTTGACGAGGAAGATCTCGAGGTCGCTTCGACCCACCTGCAGGACGCCGTCGTCAAGGTTGCCGATGTACATTGGCGGCCGAAAGAAAGACGTCTTGTTCTCGGGCTCAATCGTTTCGACTGGGAAAGCGCGAACGACGCCAGCAATGAATTCCGGCGGCGCCGGGCCGCGTTGCGCTTCGAGCGCGTTTTGTCCTGTAAATGCCAGCACGTAAACCCGGCTCAGAAGGACGGTGTTCTCAATCTTTTGGCGGTCGAGTTTGCCGAGACCGACGCTCCGGCCGGCACGGTGACCCTGGTTTTTTCGGGCGGGGCCACGCTCCGGCTCGAGGTCGAATGCCTGGAGGCGGAGCTCGCCGATATGGGCCCGAGCTGGTCAACGGCGGCTTGCCCCTGCCATGCAAATGTTGACGAGCCGGTCGTTAAGGCTGGCCGGACCTGAGTTTTAACTGCGGTGCTGCGTCAGGGTTGACGCCAAGGCCCGCATCACCCATTGACCTGTCCTCCGGCCGCGAGCCGGCAGGAAATAGGTCATGCCCGTCCGCCTGAACAGTCAAAACGCGGATTTCCCCGAACGGTTTCGCAGCCTGCTCGCGCTCAAGCGTGAGGTGGCGCAGGACGTAGAGGATGCGGTGCGCCGCATCGTTGCGGACGTGGCCGCGCGTGGAGACACGGCATTATTCGAATTAACCGCCAGGCTCGACCGCATCGATCTCGTCAAGGCGGGCCTGCGGGTTTCCGTTGCTGAAATCTCAAGCGCCGAAAGTTCATGCGAGGCGGAGGCGCTGGCCGCCCTCAGGCTCGCGCGCGACCGTATCGAAGCCTACCACCTTCGCCAGACACCGAAGGAAGAACGCTTCACCGATGCGCTCGGAGTTGAGATGGGAACGAAGTGGACGGCGATTGAGGCGGTCGGCCTTTATGTGCCCGGCGGCACTGCCGCTTATCCGTCATCGGTTCTCATGAACGCAGTCCCGGCCAAGGTCGCAGGTGTTCCGCGCCTGGCGATGGTCGTCCCCGCGCCGGAAGGGACCATCAATCCTCTGGTCCTGGCGGCGGCAAAGCTCGCCGGCGTAGATGAGATCTACCGCGTCGGTGGTGCGCAGGCGGTGGCCGCGCTTGCTTACGGCACCGAGACCATCGCACCGGTTGCCAAGATCGTCGGTCCCGGCAATGCCTATGTCGCGGCGGCCAAGCGGCTCGTGTTCGGAAAAGTGGGCATCGACATGATTGCCGGACCTTCCGAAGTGTTGATTCTGGCCGACAAGACCGGCAATGCCGACTGGATCGCAGCCGATCTCCTGGCCCAGGCCGAGCATGACACCAGCGCGCAACCGATCCTGATCACGGACGACGCTGCCCTTGCCGCACAAGTCGAGAAGGCCGTTGCCTCCCAACTCAAAACCTTGCCGCGTTCGCAGGTCGCCGGCGCTGCGTGGAGCAATTTTGGCGCAATCATTGTTGTCCCCGCCCTTTCCGATGCGATCGACTTGGTCGATCAGCTCGCGCCCGAGCATCTGGAGATCATATCGGCCGATGCCGAGCAGCTTGTCCGCCGGATCCGCAATGCGGGCGCGATCTTCATTGGTGCCCACACGCCGGAGGCGATTGGGGATTATGTCGCCGGTTCCAATCACGTGCTGCCGACCGCGCGCTCGGCGCGTTTTTCATCCGGTCTCGGCGTTCTCGATTTCATGAAGCGCACCTCATTGCTCAAGTGCGGGCCGGAGCAATTGCGCGCGCTTGGCCCGGCCGCCATCGCGCTTGGCCAGGCGGAAGGCCTTGAGGCGCACGCTCGCTCCGTGGCGATGCGTCTTAATCAGAAATGAGCGCTGCAAAAGCACCGCCTGCTGCGATGAAGCGGCGTCTCGTCGGCGTCGTTCTCGATGAGGAATCGATCGGCCGTTCCAATCCGGATGTCGAGCACGAACGGCAGGTCGCGATCTATGACCTGCTCGAACAGAATTCCTTTGTCCCTGTCGGTCACGAGGAAGGACCTTACACGCTTCATCTGAGCATCAACGGCAACCGTCTTGTCTTCGACATTCGCCGTGAAAGCGGCGAGCCGGTCATCGCGCACCTGTTCTCGCTCACGCCGCTGCGGCGAATCGTCAAGGACTACTACATGGTCTGCGACAGCTACTATCAGGCAATCCGCACGGCAACGCCCGAGAAGATCGAGGCGATCGATATGGGCCGGCGCGCGATCCACAATGATGGCTCGCGCATCCTGATGGACCGGCTGAAGGGGAAAGTGGCGGTCGATCTTGACACCGCGCGTCGCCTTTTCACTTTGATCTGCGTGCTGCACTGGAAGGGTTGAGAGATGGTCCGTTTGGGCGGACACCCAAACCGTTCGGTCCCGCGTAAGCGGGAATCCAGCTGCGCTTCGAAACATCCTGCGTCCCGGTCCTGGGTCCCCGTCGTCCGCCTTCGCGCTGCGCGGTTCAGCGGACCGCAATCGGGCGAAGCTCGCAAAGCGAGCGTAGGCCTGGTCGCGGCGACGAGCGGGTACAAGCATTGACCGCGCCCGAGCGCTCGTCGCGCCCCCACGCGATTTTATTCGCCTGCGGGATGAACTCGGTGCGCTCGCCGATGGCTGCGGGGCTGCTCCGACAGATGTTCGGAACGAACCTTTATGTTGGCTCGGCCGGAGTGCAGAAAGGCGAGCTCGACCCGTTTGCTGTCGCGGCTATGGAGGAAATTGGCATCGATATCTCGCGTCACAAGCCAATCACGTTCGAAGAGCTCGAGGACCTTGAGGGGCTCAACTTCGATCTGATCGTCACGCTTTCGCCGCCTGCCCATCACAAGGCGCTGGAGTTGACCCGCAAGGTTGCAGCGGACGTCGAGTATTGGCCGATGCTTGACCCGGCCGTGGCCGAAGGCAACCGCGAGCAGCGGCTCAATGCCTATCGCGAGGTGCGGGACCAACTGATGGCGCGAATCCGCGAGCGTTTCACACAGGCGCGCGGCACCAACGAGTAGACTCACTGGTTCGGGTTGTGAAAACTGCCTCGTTCCGGTAGGTTCCGCGCCCATTCACCGCGTTCCTTCAGGTCATCGCCATCCCGTCAAATGATCGGCCGTCCCAAATTTGTGCTCGCTTCCGGTTCGCCGCGCCGCCTTGCCCTGATCAATCAGGCCGGAATCGAGCCGGATGCCCTCAAGCCCGCCGATCTCGATGAAACTCCCCACCGCGGCGAGATCCCGCGCGCCTACGCGACAAGGCTCGCCCAGGCCAAAGCAACGGCGGCCTTGGCGAACGTGAATCTGGATGACGAACTGCGCGGCGCCTATATCCTGGCCGCGGACACGGTGGTGGCAGTTGGCCGGCGTATTCTGCCCAGGGCAGAGCTGCTCGACGAGGCGGCGCAGTGCCTGCGGCTCCTTTCGGGCCGGAATCACCGGGTTTATACCGCGATCTGCCTGGTGACCCCGAAAGAGAACTTCCGTCAGCGGCTTGTCGAATCGCGCGTGCGCTTCAAGAGGCTGTCGGAGGAGGATATCGAAGCTTATCTCGCTTCCGGTGAATGGCGCGGCAAGGCGGGTGGCTACGCCGCGCAGGGCATCGCCGGCACTTTCATTGTGAAGATTGTGGGCTCATATAGCAATGTTGTTGGCTTGCCGCTCTACGAAGTCATGACGCTGCTGGGCGGCGAGGGCTATCCGATTCGCTTCGGCTGGCTGAACGCGGTGTGAAGCGCCGCCCAAATCCGGAGGCCGGCGCAGTAATGAATGAGATCGACCATAAGACCCTAGTCGCGCGGGCCTGCCCGATCTGTGGCAAGCCCGTCGAGCCCGCATTCAAGCCATTCTGCTCGAAGCGCTGCGCCGACATCGATCTCAATCGCTGGCTGTCCGGCGTTTATGCGATACCTGCGAAGGACGATGAGGACGAAGACGGCGAGCGGCCGGCCGAGGGCGAGGCGGGGGAGAAATGAACGCGCAGACCGCTGATTGGCCCGACCGCCTGTTCGAGACACTCAAGCGCGGCGGCATCAGGCAAGTCGGCTACGTGCCCGACGCCGGCCATGCGCGTCTGATCGAGCGCTGTCGGGCCGACCGCGATATTCGCGATGTCGCGCTCACCACCGAGGAAGAAGGCGTGGCGCTTGCGGCAGGCGCCTGGCTCGGCGGCGAGCGAGCTGTGTTGTTGATGCAGTCGAGCGGGGTCGGAAATTGCGTCAACATGTTTTCGCTGACGCGCACCTGCCGCTTTCCGCTGCTTATGTTCATAACCATGCGCGGCGAATGGGAGGAGTTCAATCCCTGGCAGGTACCCATGGGATCGATCGTCGACCCGGTGCTCAAGTTGTGCGAGGCGGAGATTTACCGCGCGCATGCCCCGGGCGATGTTGCCGGCAACGCCGAGCGCGCGATCCAGCACGCGTTCGGCGACGAACGCATCGCCGCCGTGATCCTGTCGCAGGAACTGATTGGCAAAAAGGTGTGGACCAAGTGAAGCTCGAACGCCGCGAAGCGATGGCCGCATTGCTCGCCGGACGCGGCGACGATCTATTGGTCATACCGGGCCTCGGATCGACAGCGTGGGATGCTGCTGCGGCCGGCGACAGCGATCGCAATTTCTATCTCTGGGGCGCGATGGGGGGAGCCGCCATGATCGGATTGGGGCTGGCGCTCGCGCAGCCTGATCGGCGCGTGGCGGTGATCACGGGCGATGGGGAGATGCTGATGGGGCTCGGTTCGCTCGCGACCATCGGCATTCAGCAGCCGCGCAATCTCGCCGTGATCGTTTTCGACAATGGCGTCTATGGCGAGACCGGCATGCAGCCGAGCCATACCCAGGCCGGAGTCGATTTGATCAGT
>Ga0081455_10005371_pt1 | contig 14068 bp, 13 predicted proteins | sample TabmetS3T2R1_FD_70207 | JGI IMG/M metagenome (GOLD analysis project Ga0081455, IMG submission 70207) | Tabebuia heterophylla rhizosphere microbial communities from the University of Puerto Rico - S3T2R1 | ecosystem: Host-associated > Plants > Roots > Rhizosphere ... | reverse complement strand
GCTCCCTCGACGATGTCGGCGCCGCGGGCCCACAGCGCGCCGCGAAGCCGCTCGAGGGCCCGGGCGACCGGGACCGACGACGCGACCGCGTCCGCCGGGTCGCGGACCAGCGCGACCTCGGTCATCGAACGCTCCCCCGGCTCGGCTCAGGCGTCGTGGACGCCCTCCATGTAGGTGTCCCAGTCGCCCATCTCCACCTCGGGCGGCCAGGCGGACGGGCCGCCGGGACGGATCGAGAGGTGGCACGTGGCGCTGTCGGCCGTGGCGCCGTGCCAGTGCCACTCCCCCGCGGGGACGACCGCGAGGCCCCCGGCGCGGTAGCGGCTGCGCGTCGTCCGGTCGGCGACGACGCCCTCGCCCTCGAGGAAGACCAGGAGCTGCTCCGTCGAATGCGTGTGCGGCTTGGTGCGCGAACCCGCGTCGAAGTAGACGGCGAAGATCTCGAGCTCACCGGGTTCGACGCCCCCGCGCAGCGTCTGGATGTGCACGGGCCCGCTGAACCACTCGGGCCGCGGATGCGGCGTGGCCGCCGAACGCGACGGAACGATCGACTCCATCGGCTCCTCCTCTGAGCGACTCAGGCTCCCTCGAGGCCGCCCGCGCCCACGGCGGCCCCGAGCTCGGCCACGACGTCGGGCGCGAGCGCGATCTCGGACGCCCCGATCCAGCCGTCGACCTGCTCGGGCGTCCGGGCGCCGCAGATCACGCCGGTCACGTGCTCGTTCGACAAGGCCCATGCCACGGCGAGCTCGCGCTGATCGAGACCGATCCGGCCACCGATGGCCTGCAGCCGTTCCTGCGCGGCGACGCCCCGGGCCCGCAGCGCGTCGTCGCCCTCGGCCTGACCGTGCGTGGTCGCCTCCGCCCTCGCGAGGGCGCCCGTCCCCAACGGCGAGTACCCGATCACGCCGGTGCCGTTGGCGCCGCACCACGGGATCACGCCGGCGAGCGCCTCCGGGCGCAGGAGGCTGAGCTCGGGCTGGACGCAGTCGACGTGGCGGATCGCCTCGCAGCGTTGGAGCAGGCCCACGTCGAAGTTCGACACGCCCGCCCAGCGCACCTTGCCCTCGGAGACGAGCGCGGCCATCGTGGCCCACGAGGTTTCGACCGGCGTCCACGGATCCGCGTGGTGGAACTGGTACAGGTCGATGCGTTCGACGCCGAGCCGGCGCAGGCTGCCCTCGCACTCGCGCCGGATCGAGTCCGCGCCGAGGTCGGTGCGGATCGCGTCCGGCGGGTCCCACGGGTGGGCGCACTTGGTGAAGACCAGCACCTCGTCCCCGACGGCCTTCGGCGCGATCGCGCGCGCCACCACCTCCTCCGAATGACCCAGCCCGTAGGACGCGGCCGTGTCGACCCACGTCACGCCGCCCTCGATCGCGCGTCGGATCGCGGCGATCGCGGCCTCATCGTCGGCGTCGGGCCCGGCGCCCCAGGGGCCCCTGCCGCCGGCCTGCCAGCCGCCGATCCCGATCCGGCTGATCGGGACGCCGGTCGTCCCGAGCGGGGCCGTCCTCATGTGGTCTGCGCCTCCACCAACGGGTGCACCACGTCGTCGAGGTACGCCTCGAGGTCGTCCGGGGTCGCCTCCCAGGGCAGCTGGAGGTTCAGGCGGTCGACGCCGAGGGCCGCGTACCGGGCGGCGGTCTCGACGTCGACGTCGACGTCGGCCGGCGGCGCGATCGTGATCTCGAGCGGGCCCAGGCCCTCGCCGCGCGGGACACGGGACGCGGTCTCGCGCAGGATCTCCAGGCGACGGGCCGTGGCGTCGAGGTCGAGCCCCCAGCCGAACCAGCCGTCGGCCCGGCGGATCGCCCGTCGCATCACCGGCGGCGCGTACCCGCCCATCACGATCGGCGGGTGGGGCCGCCGGACCGGGTGGGGGAACGCCTGCACGCCCGAGAACGACACCGTCGACCCCTGGAACGCCGGGCGTGGCTGGGTCCAGATCGCGAGGATCGCCGCCAGGTACTCCTCGGTCCGCACGCCCCGGTCGCCGAACGACGCCTCGAGCGCCTCGAACTCGCGCTCGACGTACCCAACGCCCACGCCGAACACGAGTCGCCCGCCCGACAGCACGTCGAGGGTGGCGAGCTCCTTGGCCAGGATCAGCGGGTTCCGCAGCGCAAGCACGACGACCCCGGTGCCGAGCAGCACCGACTCGGTCCTGCCGGCGAGGAACGCGAGCGCGGTGACCGGGTCCAGGATCGGATCACGCGGATCCATGTTCGAGGGGGGCGCCTTCGGGTCCGACACCACCAGATGCTCGGAGACCCAGATCGAGTCGACCCCGGTCTTCTCGGCGGCCTCGGCGAGGCGGACCAGCATGTCGGGCGTCGTGTACGGGCCCGAGTTCGCCGAGCAGACGCCGATCCTCATCCGCGTCGCCCCGGCGGCGGGTTCACGCGCCGCGCCCGTTCCGCCGGCCGCGCACCAGCTCGAGCGCCTCGAGGAACGGGCGTTCGAGGTAGCCGAGGTGGTCGGTCTCCCCGTGATGGTGGGTGACGAGGTCACCCGCGTGCTGCGTCGAGCGCTCGCGGATGTACGCGAGGCTCCCCTCGATGACGTTCTGCATGTACGCCGCGTGCTCCTCGTCGAACATGCTCCAGTCGCCGCCCGTCGCGACGTACACCGGCGACGTGTGCGCGAACACCCGCCGCTCCCACACGTCCCGGTGCGTGAGGCCGTCGAAGTGCTCGGGCCCGCCGCACCGCGCCGCGAGCCAGCCGTCGCCGTCGACCGGGACCTCGGCCGAGAGCTGCAGGATCCGGGCGCCGTCTCGCTCGGCGGTCGAGGCCACGACCCGGCCGTTCTGCACGATCTCGAGCGTGGAGACCGGGAAGATGCTCTGGACGCTCGCCGAGACCGAGACCGTCCCCGGCCCCGAGATCGCGACCGTGTCGCCGATCCCGTGGCCCTCCACCTCGAAGGCGATCAGCGGACCCCCGCTGAGGAAGGTCCGTCCCTCCCGAACCGCCCGGCACCAGGCGTCGTGGCCGAACGCCTCGTCGCCGAGATGCGCGTAGGTCCGGTACAGCCCGACCGGGACCTCGGAGGACATCTTGTCGGTGCCGCCGACCAGCGGCAGGCGGTAGCCGGTGTTCAGGTACCGGTACCACTCCTCGTGGAACGGGCGTCGCTGCACGATCATCTCGATCGCGTCGGCCCGGCCCGTGGCGATCAGCACCGCCGGCTCGCCGTTGGGCTTGGGGAAGTGCGGGATCACCACCGTGCCGCCCTGCTCGTGGCAGCGGTCGGCCCACTCGCTCTCGGTGATCTCCATCGAGCCGCCGGTCTCGGCCTCGATGGGGCCGTCGGAGCACCAGGGCATGACCGGCGTCTTCAGCCCCCACAGGACCAGGTGGCCCAGGAAGTGCTGGCGGTTCTCCTGGCTCACGTACGTGACGTACCGGCCGTCGGCCGTCGCGTGCGGGGCGCCGGTGAAGTCCTCGGTGTTCGTGAACAGGCTCCCCCACTGGCTCTGCAGGAGGTTGACCACGTTCAGGTCCTCGCCCTGCTGCTCTGTGAGCGCCCCCTGCGCCGACAGGAAGTGCACGTGCGAGTCGCCCGAGTACCACCCCTGCTCGTTCATCGAGGTCATCCGCTTGATCCGGAGCTCGAGCTCGCGCTGGCCGGGCGCGATCCGGATCTGCCGGCGGAGCGGCTCGACCTCGAACCCGCGGGCGACGTCCACGATCACGTCGCCGGTCGGCAGCCATCCCTGGCACGTTCCGTCGATGTACGCGTAGGTGATCCTGCCGAGACGCAGATCTCCGCCGACGTCGATGTGCCAGGTCCCCAGGTCCGAGTTCACGTGGTCGTGGTGTCCGTAGGGCTGGTACGGCACGCCCTCGACCGAGCGGAAGTGCACGCGGCACGGGACCGGCCGGCCGGTCTCGTCGTCCACCACGGTCACGTGGACCCAGTTGCGGCCGTGTTCGACCACCTCGACCCCGACATCGCCGGAGACCTTGCCGTTCGCGGTCACGTCCCGCCACCGGAACGAGGCGATCTCGTCCTCGCCCCCCTTCACGGTGACCGTGGCCGAGGGCAGCGCCGCCATCCGAACGTAGGCGTGCGGGCTCTCGGGATCCGGGGGTTGGCCCCAGCCGCCCAGCGGATCGGTGAGGAAGCCGTGGAGGTCCTTGGCAGGCAAGGGGAACGCGTACCCGGCCACGCCCCGGTCCACCGAGACCTCGAGCTGGTCGGCCCGCGCCGTGCGTTCGGCGCCGTTCAACGAGATGCGGACCGGCACCGCCGCCTCCCGCAGGAACGGGCGCTCGCCCGCGTTCGAGAGCGTGATCGCGAGCACCAGCACGCGACCGCCGCTCGCCGACATGCGCAGGGCTTCGACCGGCGCCCCCGGGTCCGGGTGCTCCCACGCCCACAGGAACGCCTCCCTGGTGCTCCAGCGATCCATCATCTCGGTCTGCCGGAGCCCGAGCTCCTCCCAGCGGCCCTCGTAGCGATCCATCGGCTCGGCGGTCCCGGCGCCCGCCGCCAGGAACGGCGAGTCCGAGTCCCACCCCTCCTTCTCGATCGAGCAGATCTCGAAGCGCTCGCGGATCGGGACCACGACCGGCTCCCGGCCCCGAACCTCGAACGCGTAGGACGCCACCTCGCCGGCGACCGCGGGCCGGGCGTCGCCCCCGGCGGGCGGGAGGCGCCGGTGGGCCACGATCACCCGTTCGGCCGCCCGCCCGATGGGGACGAAGATCTCGTCGCCGCCGGGTTCGAGCAGCACGAACCGCCTCGCCCCCTCCGCGATCAGGAACGGCAGGCCCAGGTACGTGCGGTCGCCGCCCGCGATCGGCGGGAACCCCTCGACGGCCTCGTCGCCGGCGTTGCACCGGTCCGCGAGGTCCAGGGGCTCGTAGTCGGCCATCGTTTACGCGTCCCTGCGTGCAACGAGGCGCTCGGCGTCGCCGAGGTCGAACGGGGCCCGGACCGGCACGATCAGGTGCCGCGCCCCGGCCTCCACGAACGCGTCGACGATGTCGAGGTCGCGGCCAGGGTTCAGCAGGACCGTGCGCTCGATCGCGTCGGGTTCGCGCCCGACCGAACCGCACCAGCCGTTCAGCACGCCGTTCTTGTGCTCGAACGTCTCGAGCGGGCCGAACCCGTTCCACATGTCCGCGTAGCGAGCGGTCAGACGCAGCGTCACGCGCTCACCGCCGCCCCCGATCATCAGCGGGAGCGGCCCGCGCGGCGGGGGGTTCAGCCTGGCGAGCCTCGCGCGCATCCGCACGATGTCGGCCTCGAGCGCCCGCAGCCGCGAGGCCGGCGTGCCGAACGCGAACCCGTACTCGTCGTAGTCGCGCTCGAACCAGCCGGCGCCGATCCCCAGGATCAGCCTGCCGCCGCTCACGTGGTCGAGCGTGCGGGCCATGTCCGCCGTCAGGTCGGGGCTCCTGTAGGTGGTACAGCCGACCAACAGGCCGAGCGATGCCCGGTTCGTGTCGCACGCCATGGCGCCCAGGAGCGACCAGCCCTCGAAGTGCGCACCGTCCGGATCCCCGTGCAGGGGGAAGAAGTGGTCCCACGTGAAGATGCTGTCGACACCCAGCGCGTCCGCGGCGCGCCACGCGGCCCGCAGGTCCTCGACCGAGCAATGCTGCGGCTCGAGCTGCACGCCGACCTTGAACGGAGCCATCGGTCCGCTCCCCTCCCGCACGGCTACTGGAGCAGCGCGACGAAGTACAGCGGGACGTTCTCGAGCTCGATCCGGTGCATCTCGCGGCGCTCGCGGCTGAACGTGAGCCGGTGGCTCACCTCGCCCGTCGGGCTGAGCACCGAGAGCGAACGGAACGGGCGGGCCAGACGCACGTCCAGGGTCATCCGCTCGAGCACGGGGACCTCGTCCCGCTCCTCGTCGTAGTCGTACCGGATCACGTGCACCGCGGCCTCCTTGTCGCCCACCCGGCTCACGTTGATCGCGAGATCGACTGCCCCCTCCTCGATCACGACCTGCGGCCCGCCCGCGAAGTCCTCCGCCCGGACGTCGGTGGCTCTGACCAGGTTCGGATGGCCCAGGAGCGAGGCCCGAGCCGTCCCGTCCAGGTCCCGGCCGAGCTCGCCGGTCGCGACCGCCTTCCCGCCGCGGTCCAGGAACCCGCGGATCGCCTCGACCTGGGCGGGCGTGAGCGACCGGCACTCGGGCAGGACGATCGTCCGGTACTGCGTGAGGTGCTCCGACGTGATCCAGTCCTCGCGCAGCTCGCCCTCGGGAAGGACGATCACGTCGAAGGGCTGATGCTGCTCGACCAGGCCGTCGGCGGCCGTCCAGAACGGGAACCGCTGCTTCCAGCCCTCGTGCTCCTCCCAGTCGTACGCGCTCTTGATGCTGAAGAGCAGGGCCACCTCCGAGAAGGTCGTGCTCGAGTACAGGCGCTCGTTGTCGTAGATGAAGTCCTGGATCTCGACCGTGACGTCGTGGGGCGCCCAGAAGGAGTCCTCGATCACGCTCCCCATCCATGCCCCGTAGGGCACGCTCATGTTGATGCCGAGCGCCGAGGCCTCGTACTGCATCATCCGGTACAGGTCGTAGCCCTTGCCGTTCTGGAGCTTGGGCAGGAGCTCGGGGCCGACCCCCCCGTACGGGTTCTCGACCACGATCACCGGCTTGCCCCGCGCGAACCCTGCCGCGTAGCGGCACCACGAGGGCTGGCGGTAGCTCGTGGCGTTCATCTCGGTGACCAGGACGTCCGCCTTGGGCTCGAACGGGTAGTAGTGCGGCGACAGGTAGTAGTAGTTGCCGCACACCAGGACGTCGCGGCCCTTGGACCGGCCGTACTCCTTGATGTAGTCCGCGAGCTCGGCGAAGTAGCCCACGATCGTCTTGCGCTGGAACCGGATGTAGTCCCAGTACAGCGGCGTGCTCTCCCGGTTCGACTTGAAGTCGTACCCGCGTTCGAGCAGCCACGACCCGTAGTGGAAGCTCTCGAGGTCCGTGTCCTTCAAGGGCTCGGGGAGCTCCTCGGCCGGCAGCGCCTGCAGGTAGGCGCGGAACAGCTTCATGCAGTCCTTGCAGAAGCAGCCGCCGTACCCGGTGGCGAAGATCGGCAGGTCGGCCTCGTCCAGGTGGACGCCCGCGACGCCGGCGTCGATCTGGATCCGGATGATCGCCTTGAGGTACTCGCGCCAGACGGGGTTGTTGCGGTCCATCAGGTAGGCGTAGTGCTCGTTCTCGGGGACCTCGACCCAGGTCGAGTGGCACGCCTCGCCGTAGATGTCGCGCGACGTGCACTCCTCCAGGATGTCGGTGACCTTCTCGCCGTCGCTGTTGACCAGGCCGTCGGGGAAGTAGTCCTCCAGCGGCTTCCAGATCTTCGGGTAGGTGTTCTGGGTGAACTCGCGAAGGCCGAGCCACGCCTTCTTCCCCACGCCCCGGAGCTCGTTCATCGACAGGACCTCGGTCTCGTCGTCGTTCAGCTCGGCGGGGAACTCCCAGCCCTGCACCTCGAACACGCAGCCGAACACCTTGATCCCGCGTTCCTGGCATGCCTGGATGAACTCCGCGTCGTTCACGAACCCGTAGAAGCGGAAGCGCGGGTCGACGTCGCCCCAGGCCTCCTCCTCCAGGTAGGGCAGCGAGATCGAGCCCCCGCCGAGCGAGGCCCACACCAGCGAGGTGGCGTGGTAGGCCTCGAGGTCGTCGATCATGCGGAGCCGGCGCGGCGGCAGGCTCGGGTGATAGCAGTGCTGCCTGGGGAACCATGCGTCGAAGTAGACCCCGCGCTCCAACCTCAACCCCTCCCTGCGGACGCTCGGGCCGACACGGTGTCGGGCCCTAGGCCTCGCTCCAGCCGAACACCATCCCGAGCGACTGCTCCGGATGCTCCACCACCAGCCGGTACGCCGACTCCGCCTCCCGATACGGGATCCGGTGCGTGATCAGGGGCTCGATCGCGATCCGCCCGGCCGCCATGTCGTCGGCCAGGTCGTCGTTGAACTCGTCGTCCCAGCCGCACGGGAAGATCACCGTGGGCCGCTGCATGTGTGTGGGGTGGAAGTCGATCGAGATCGGGTCGGGGTAGTAGCCCTGCATCGAGATGCGGCCCTCCCGATGGATCAGGCCGAGCAGCCGGTCGAAGATCCGGTGGTCGCCGGTGGTGTCGATCACGACGTCGGCGCCGTCGGGCGCCTCCTCCTTGATCGCCTCCTCCAGGCTCTCCGAGCTCGCGTCCACGACCCGGTCGGCCGAATGCTTCTCGGCCAGCTCCACCCGCGAGGCGATCAGGTCGGTCGCGATCACACGCGCCCCCACCCGCCGGGCGGCCTGGGCCGCCATCTGGCCGATCATGCCGAGCCCGATCACCGCGACCAGGTCGCCCTCCCGCACCTTGGCCAGCCGAACGCCGTGCCGCGACACACCGGCCATGTGGAACAGCGACGCGGCGGCCAGGTCGACCGAGGGGTCGACGCGCCAGACATCGGAGGCGTTCGCGACCAGGTAGCCGGAGTGCGAGGCCTGGCATGGGCCCGGGTAGTGGTGGTTCGGGTCGGTGAAGTGCGTCCCCATCGTGAAGACGTGGTCGCCCACCTTCGGGTCGGAGACCTCGGAGCCCACCGCCTCCACCACGCCGGCCCCCTGATAGCCGGGCGAGCAGGGGTAGTAGGCGGAGTAGTCGTGGTCGAAGTGGCCGTAGCGGCCCGTGTAGGCCCAGCGCTCGGTCCCCTGGCTGATCCCCGAGAACACCGTTCGGATCCCGACCTGCTGCGGGCCGAGCTCCGGCGTCTCCATGTCCCGGATCTCCACCCGGTTGGGCTCCGCGAACACCACTGCGTGCGTCTTCATGGACAGGGCCCCCTCGTCGTCGCCCACCGGCCATGAACCGGCTCCGGATGTGGGAACGATATCATGCCGCCCGGCGTGCCTCGGACCCGGCGCGCGGGGAGCGTCCGATGGAGTGGTACCGGCAGGTGCAGTTCGTCTCGGCCGTCGCGATGCCGCCGGAGGACGAGGCGGCGTTCGGGACGACGGTGAACGGGATGTGGGCCGACCCCGAGCGCACGGCGGCCCAGGAGGTGGTCCGGGCTCACGAGCTCGGGCGGCGCGTCCTGTTCTCGGTGCCGATGATCGCGCTCACGCCCTCCTTCTACGAGGCCTCGCCGGCCCTGCTGGACGAGGTCTGCATCGACGTCGGCGGCGAGCCGTCGGAATGCGACTGGTACTACTGGGAGTCCAAGCCCGTCTACGCGGCGTGCATCTACAGCCGGACCTTCCGCGACTACCTCCTCGAGCGCTGCCGTCTCGGCGTCGACCGCGGCATGGACGTCGTGAACCTCGACGAGATCATGACCAGCATCGGGCTCATGGACCGCGACCCCGGCGGGTGCGGCTTCTGCTTCCGCTGCCTCGAGCGGTTCCGGACCAACGTTCCCGATGCCGGGCTGTCGGCCGACGACGACGAGGCCCGCGCGGCGCTGGCGGCCGACGAGGACCTGTACGCGCGCTATCGCGCCTTCCAGGAGGAGGAGGCGTTCCGCGTGATGGTCGGGTTCATCCAGGAGCTGCGCGCGTACGCGGACGAACACAACCCCGGCTTCGCGATCAGCGCGAACGTCGCGTATCTCGGCGACCTCGTTCGCACGTTCGGGGCGCTGTGGGGCTGCCTGTGGGGACGGCACGTCGACTTCATCCTGATGGAGAACCACTACCGGGTCGAACCCGGCTCGCCGCACCTGGTCCTGCCGCGAGGCTCGTTCGCGGCCTGGTACCGGCTCGGCACCTCGCTGACGAACGCCCCGATCTGGATCTGCCCGAGCATCACGGTCCCGCGTCAGATGCGGGACGAGCGCAGGACCAATTACTACGAGCTCATGTTCCTCGAGGCGTACGCGAACGCCGGGCGCTGGGGCTACTACTGGTGGCCCGGCGTCGACCACCGAACGCGGCTCGCCGCGACCGCACCCGACGCGCTGAAGGACCACATCCGGTTCATCCGGGACCACCGCGAGCTCTACGAGGACGCCGAGCCGGACAACGACGTGGCGATCGTCTACGCGGACGGCCCGATCTCCGGGCAGCTCGGGGCGCACCAGCGATACCTCGCGCTCGCGCAGGCGCTGATCGAACGCGGCGTCCAGTTCGACGTCGTCTACGTCGGGGACGGCCGGTTCAACCCTGACGAGCCCGACGCGCAGGCGCTCGGGCGCTACCGGACGCTGCTCGTGCCGGAGGCCCGCGGTCTGGGCCAGGCGCCGGCGGCGGCGCTGGAGGCGTTCGCGCGAGGGGGCGGCACGGTCACGGCGTACTCGGAGCACGCGCTCGACCCGGGGCTCGTGCGGCGGGCCGAGGGCGGCCTGCTCGACGACTTCTGGCGCACCTATCGGGACGACGACCGCGACGCGATCGTCGCGAGCGCCGGGGCGCCGGCCTCGGCGGTGATCGAGTCTTCGAACCCGGCGGTCGTCGTCACGAGGTACCGGCTCGGTGACCGCATCGTCCTGCACGTGCTCAACCTCGGGTACGACCAGGGAAGCGACACGGTCACGCCGGCGCGCGACGAACGTCTGCGCATCCCGTGGGAGGGCGCTTCGGCGTCGGCCGCGCTGCTCGACCTGAGCGGCGAGCACGAGATGACCGTGAAGAACGAGGACGGAGCGCTCGTCCTGGAGATCCCCGAGCTCACGATGTACGGCGTCCTCGTGATCGCTCCCGACGCGGCGCGGCAGACATGACGATCGACGCCGAGGTCCTCCGCGTCGCCCGAACGGTCCGCACCTCCGACGTCTCGGACGCGCTGGACTCGATGGGGCTGCAGGAGCGCTACGTCATGAACCCGGAGATGCGACCGCTGTTCCCCGGCATCCGGTTCGCTGGCCTCGCGCACACCGCCGAGTACGACGTCACCGACCGGCCGTTGGAGCCGATGAGCTACGAGGCGTTCGCCGGGCGCCAGTACGCCGAGGGACCCGAGGGGCTGTGGCGGGAGGCCGGGCCGTGGGGCGCCCCGGACGAGGTGCTGGTGATCGACGCCAAGGGGACGGCGGCCGGGATCCTGGGCTCGAGCAACACGCTGTGGGGCCGCGCCAACGGCACCGTGGGATTCGTGATCGACGGGGTGTGCCGCGACTCCTACGAGTGCACGATCCAGGGCACGCCGGTGTTCTGCACGCTCCGGTCGCCCGCGCATCCGATGGGCCGGATCCGGGCGGTGTCGGACGGCGAGCCGATCGTGTGTGCCGGCGTCTCCGTCGAGCCCGGAGACCTGGTCGTCGCGGACGACGACGGCGTGGTCGTCGTCCCGGCTGACCTGGCCGGCGAGGCGATCGATCGAGCGCGGCGCATCCAGGAGGTCGACCGTCCGAGCAGGCGCGACGGATACCGCAGGCTCGGGCTCCCGTTCGACGAGACGGTCTAGCATGTCGACCGTGCGATCGCCCGCGGGTACCGTTGCCGCCTACATCCGGGCGATCCCCTCACCTGCGAGACGGCGGGACGCCGAGACCCTGCTGGTCCTCATGGAGCGGGTCACCGGCGAGCAGCCGCGGATGTGGGGCTCGTCGATCGTCGGCTACGGCCGGTACCACTACCGATACGAGAGCGGGCGAGAGGGCGACGGGCCGGGCGCCAGCTTCTCCGCCAGGAAGGCGGCGCTCACCGTGTACCTGTCCGACGGCGCAGACGCTCACGAGGTCCTGCTCGGCCGACTCGGACCTCACACGACGGGCGTGGGGTGCCTCTACATCAAGGACCTGGCATCCGTGGACCAGAGCGTTCTCGAGGAGATCGTGCGCAGCTCGTATCGAACGCTGACCGCCGGCACGTACGCAGGCCATCGACCTCCCTTGAGCCGGAGAGGGGACTCGAACCCCTGACCCCCTCCTTACCATGGAGGTGCTCTGCCGACTGAGCTACTCCGGCCTGACTCGCGGGCCATGATACCGAGGCTCCGTCCGGGCTCGACCGTGGGACGATGGCCCGATGCGACGCGCGCTTGTCCTGGTCCTGCTGCTCGCGGCGGCGTGCGGTTCGTCGGCGGATACCGGCCCGAACCAGGCCTCGAGCGGTTCGGCGACGCTGGCGATCCGAACGGCCTCCGGCGTGCGCACCTTCGACGTCGAGGTCGCGGACACGGCTGACGAACGCCGCACGGGACTCATGGGCCGCGAGACGCTCGACCCGTTGGACGGGATGGCGTTCCTATGGACCGAACCCGTCCAGAACGCGTTCTGGATGAAGGACACGCTGATCCCGTTGTCGATCGCGTTCTGGGACGACGGCGGACGGATCGTCTCGATCATCGACATGGAGCCGTGCCGGGCTGACCCGTGCCCCACGTACTCGCCGGACGCCGCATACGTCGGAGCCCTCGAGGTCGCCAGGGGCGAGCTCGAGCGCCGGGGCGTCGGCGTGGGCGACACGGTGGACCTCACGCTCGAGGGCCCATGAGCGACCCCGACTGCCTGCTGTGCAGGGCCGAACACGTCACGCCGTGGCACTTCGAGGACGAGGAGTGCTGGGTCACCGACTGCCTCGTGTGCCGAACGCCGATGATCGTCTGGCGCCCTCACGGCCTTCCCGAACCCGACCTGGAGACCCGCCTGCTCGAACGCCTCGAGCGCGTCGCCGGCGAGCGCTACCCGAACGGCTATTGGATCGACCCCGAACGCCGCCGGATCCCCGACCACTGGCACGCGCACGCCAGGCCGCGGGACGGCTTCTTCGACCCGGCGAGCGAGCTGTACGGCCGCTACGGGTGACGCGTTCGCGCATACTGCGAGATCGACGGAACGGAGGCTGACCGGTGTCCAAGCAGCTGCTGAACGAGAAGACCTTCTCGGCCGAGTCGGTCGGCGTCTTCACCGCCGACCGGCCGGTCACCAGGACGATGACCTACGGGGGCACGATCGCGCGTTCGGCGCTGTTCGTGGTCATCACGATCGCGTTCGCCCTGGTCGGATGGCGCGCCGCGGCCGAGGTCGTGACCTCGTCGGGGCTGTGGTTCTTCCTCGGCTACCTCCTGTTGATCGCGCTGTCGCTCGCGGCCGCGTCGAACCCGAGGCTCGCGCTCGGTGCCGGGCTCCTGTACGCGCTCCTGATGGGCACGTGGATGGGCGCGATCTCGCGGATCTACGAGTCGTACTACGACGGCATCGTGGGCCAGGCGCTCCTCGCCTCGGTCGCGACGTTCGTCGCGTGCCTGCTCCTGTACGTGTTCCGGGCCATCCGCGTGACCGGGAAGTTCGTGCGCGTGGTCGTGATCGCGACGTTCGGCGTCGCACTCATGTACTTCGCCGGGTGGATCTTCTCGCTGTTCGGGATCGACCTGTTGTTCTGGACGCACCCGTCCTCGGTGGGCATCGTCGTCAGCGTCGCGATCTGCATCGTGGCCGCGCTCAACCTGATCCTGGACTTCGCGGTGATCGAGCGCGGGGTCGAGTCCGGCGCGCCGGCCCAGATGGAGTGGTTCGCGGCCTTCGGCCTGCTCACGACCCTGGTCTGGCTCTACCTCGAGATCCTGTACCTGCTGGTCCGGGCGCGAGCCGCCTCGCAGTGACTACGACAGCACGCGGTTGCTGAAACCCTTGATCCCCCACCAGCCGAGCAGGACCGTGAAGCCGACCATCCCGCCGTAGATCCCCCACAGCGACATGTGCTGCACCCAGGGCGTGAGCGAGACGCGCATGCCCTCGCTCATGTACACGAGCGGGTTCACCAGGACGATCGTCTGCAGCCACGGCAGGCTGCTGAGCGACGCCCACGGGTAGTACGTCGCGCCCAGGAACGTGATCGGGATCACCACCAGGCCGAAGATCAGCGGCACCCGGCGCGGGTCCGCCCGCGTGCCGATCGCGAGCCCGAGCGCGGCGCCCAGCACCGAGGCGAGCGGCAGGATCGTGAGGAGACGCCACCACACGATGTCCAGCCGGACGGGCGTGATCGGGATCCAGTGCGCGAGCGGGAACACGATCGCCGCGGCGATCAGCCCCTGGACCGCGCCGGCCAGCAGCTTGCCCACGGCGACCGCCCACACGGGCAGCGGCGCCATCACGCGGTCCTCGATCTCGCGCGTGTACCCGAACTCCTGCACCAGCGGCAGGGCCACGGCCTGGATGCCCT
>Ga0081455_10005370_pt1 | contig 14069 bp, 9 predicted proteins | sample TabmetS3T2R1_FD_70207 | JGI IMG/M metagenome (GOLD analysis project Ga0081455, IMG submission 70207) | Tabebuia heterophylla rhizosphere microbial communities from the University of Puerto Rico - S3T2R1 | ecosystem: Host-associated > Plants > Roots > Rhizosphere ... | reverse complement strand
AACACCGTCACCGAACACGAATTCCACCCGCGGCCGTGGGGCACGGACAATCCATACGGCAACGTGTTCGACGTCACGGCCCGGACGCTGTCGCGCGAGCGCGACGCGGCCCGCGAGGCTGATGGCCGCACCGGGCGCTACTGGAAGATCGCCAATCCCAACAAAAAGAACAGCGTCGGCGGCCCGACGGCGTATAAGCTCATAGCGCACAGCGCGCCGGCGATGCTGGCGCAGGAGGGCTGCTACATGACCTCGCGCGGCGGATTTGCCACCAAGCATGTCTGGGTGACGCGCTTCGCGCCCGATGAGCGCTATGCGAGCGGCGAGTTTCCGAACCAGCACGCCGGTGGCGACGGTCTGCCGAAATACATTGCCCAGAACCGCGCCATCGAGAACGAGGACATCGTGGTCTGGCACAGCTTTGGCGCGACGCATGTCTGCCGTCCGGAGGATTTTCCGGTGATGCCGGTCGAATATGTCGGCTTCACCCTGAAGCCGAACGGCTTCTTTGCCGAGAATCCGGCGATGGACCTGCCGCCTGATCGTAACAGCGCGAGCCGTGACAACCGCGACAAGGGGGCGTGTTGCGGCTGACGAGTCCCGCGGATTCGTTTCTTCATTTCACCAGATAAGGAGACTGACCATGAATCGCAGGAAGCTCCTCAAGACGGCCGCCGGTGCCGCTGTCGCCTCCACCGCGATCGCCGCGCCGGCCATCGCCCAATCCGCTCCCGCATTGCGCTGGCGCCTGACCACGTCATTTCCGAAGACGCTCGATACGCTCTACGGCGCCTGCGACATGTTTGCCAAGGCGATCGCCGATCTGTCGGATCAGAAATTCCAGATCAGCGTGTACGGTCCGGGCGAGATCGTGCCGGCATTTCAGGTCTTCGACGCGGTGGCGAACAACACCGTCGAGATGGGCAACAGCGCTTCCTATTATTACATCGGCAAGGATCTCGCGTTCGCGTTCGGCACCGCCGTTCCGTTCGGCCTCAACACGCGCCAGATGAACGCCTGGCTCGCCTATGGCGGCGGCCTCGACATGCTCAACGAACTCTACGGCACGTTCGGCATTTACGGCATACCCTTCGGCAACACCACCGCGCAAATGGGCGGATGGTTCCGCAAGGAGATCAAGTCGCTCGACGATCTCAAGGGCCTGAAATTCCGCGTCGGCGGCGTGGCCGGGCAAGTGCTGAGCCGGCTCGGCATCGTGCCGCAGCAGATTCCGCCCGGCGATATCTATCCGGCGCTGGAGAAAGGCACGATCGACGCCGCCGAGTGGATCGGTCCCTATGACGACGAGAAGCTCGGCTTCCTGAAAGTCGCGCCCTATTACTATTACCCCGGCTGGTGGGAAGGCTGCGCCAACGGCTTCCTCTATATCAACAGCGCGAAATGGGCGGAGCTGCCAAAACTCTATCAGAACATGGTGACGATTGCCGCCGCACAGGTCGCCGCCGACCTGACCGCCAAATATGATGCGCGCAATGCCGCCGCCATCAAGCGCCTGGTCGCGGCTGGTGCGCAACTGCGGCCATTCTCGAACGACATCCTCGACGCGTCGTTCAAGGCGACCAACGAACTGTTCGCCGAGGTCTCGGCCAAGAACCCGAAGTTCAAGGCGCTGTACGATTCCACGATCGCGTTCCGCAACGAACAGTATCAGTGGCATCAGGTCTGCGAGGCCACCTACGACAACTACATGATCCGGCGAATCCGCGCCTGACCGGCACGCGACGCTCGGCCTAATCGGGGGCTTGAATTGGATATTCGTACCGGCCGGCCCGTCACGCTGGCGTCGAACGGCATGGTGACGTCGCCGCATTCGCTTGCCTCTGCGGCCGGCCTCGACGTGCTTCGCGCCGGAGGTTCGGCGATCGATGCCGCGATTGCGGCGAGCAGCGTACTCGCGGTGGTCTATCCGCACATGACCGGTCTCGGCGGCGACGCGTTCTGGCTCATCCACGATGGCGCGAGCGGCGAAATCCGCTACCTCAATGGCGGCGGCAAGGCGGCAGAGGGCGCCACGCTGTCGTCGATCGAGCAGCGAGGCCTGAAGGAAATTCCGCTGCGGGGAATCGTGCCGGCGACACTGACGGTGCCGGGCGCGGTGGCGAGCTGGACCGAGGCGCACGCGGCCTATGGGCGATTGCCGCTCCGGCGCGTGCTCGAAAGTGCTATCGCCTACGCCCGTGATGGTTTTCCAGTCACCGGCCGCCTCGCAAGCTTCATCGAGATGATGCGCGATGATCTGCTGGCTGATCGCGAAGCCGCCGCGCTGTTCTTCCGGCAAGGTGAAGCCGCGCGGCCGGGGACCAAACTCACCAATGCAAGCCTTGCGGGCACCCTTCAGTCGATCGCGGAAGGTGGGTGGTCCGGCTTTTATCAGGGACCGGTTGCCGCCGAGATGGCGCGCTTTTCGGAAGAGAACGGCGGCCTGTTCCGGTCAGCCGATTTCAGCCGGCAAAAAGCTGTCTGGGGCGCGCCGCTGGTTGGCCGCTACCGGGACGTCACCATCTTCAACACGCCGCCGCCGACGCAGGGTTTTACCGTGCTCGAAATGCTCAATCTCGTCGAGCCGCACGAACTGCACCGAAAGGATTTCCTCGGGCCCGACCATGTCCATCTGTTGGTGCAGGCCAAGCAGATCGCCTATCACGACCGCGATCAGGTGCTTGCCGATCCCTCCTTTGCCAAGGTGCCGGTCGAACGGCTGATATCGAAGGAATACGCGCACCTGCGCGGCCGGCTGATCGACGGCAGGTCGGCATTGGGATGGGATATGGTGCCGTCATACGGCAGTCTGTCCGGCGATACGGTCTATATCGCCGCCGTCGATCGCGACGGCAACGCGGTATCGCTGATTCAAAGCCTGTATGGCGCATTCGGCTCCTGCGTGGTCGCGGGCAAAACCGGCGTCATTCTGCAAAATCGCGGCGCCTATTTCTCGCTGGATCGCAACCATCCCAATCGCCTCGAACCCGGCAAGATCCCGCTGCACACGCTGATTGCCTCGATGGCCAAGCGCGACGGAAAACTCTGGAGCGTGCTCGGCTGCATGGGTGCGGATGGCCAGCCGCAAATCCAGATGCAGCTTTATGCAGCCATGATCGATTTCGGCCTCGACATCCAGGAAGCGATCGAGATGCCGCGCTTCCTTTCCGGCCGCTTCGCGCTCGGCGAGGCGCGCGACACGCTGCATATCGAGGGCCGGTTTGCTGCCGAGACGATCGATGCCCTCGCGCAGCGCGGTCACGCCATCAACCGCTGGGACGCCTGGAACGAAATGGCCGGCCACGCGCATGGGATCACGATCGACGGGCAGAACGGCATGCTGAGCGGCGGTTCCGACCCGCGCAGCGATGGCGCGGCGATCGGATATTAGGTCATTTGATCAACGACCCGCCCGGCTCGATCTCGATCAAAGATCGCCTTTCATGCACGCGGTGATAAAGGCCGTCTTTCCGGGCGTCTCGTTGTTGCCCCAACCGCGTTGAGCCGCAAGATCCTTGCAGGATTGAAAGGAACGCTTTGTCACCTCCGATTCGTTTTTAGTCGAACTGGTGCGACGGATGGCTGGAGCCGGCGTTGGCGATGTCGTAGGTGATGACGATGTCGGCGGAGGGGTCGTCGACACCGGCGGCAACGCCGCGGCAGCAGTTGAGCTTGGCAAAGGGTTACCGTCAGGCCTCTGGGTTGCAAGAAAGTAAGCAAAGACAGCGGTGCATAGCGTGAAGGCGGCGATGAGGACGACCGAAAGCCATCTCGCCGATCTTGTTCTTGCCGGCTGCGGCGCTCCATAAGCGTGGTCATCGTTCCACGTCGCCACGATATAGGCATGAACCGGCGCCGGAATATTCTTCACCTTTCGCGCGCCGATGTCGATAAATCGCGCGGACAGCTTGTTTGCGACCTGCTCATGCACCGCGCGTGAAATACAGATGCCGCCAACTTCGGCCAGGCCTTCGAGGCGAGCGGCGATATTAACGCCATCGCCGAGCAGATCGCCCTCACGCTCGACCACGTCGCCGATGCCAATGCCGATGCGATAGCTCATCTGCCGGCTGCCCGGATAAGCGAGATTCCGCGTGCGCAGGCTTTCCTGGATATCGATGGCGCAGCGTACTGCCTCGACCGCGCTGGAGAATTCTGCAAGCAGCGCATCGCCCGCGGTATTGAAAATGCGGCCGCCCCCCGTCGCAATGAGGTCGTCGATGGCGGATCGACAGGACGCCAATCGCCGCAGCGTTTCTTCTTCGTCATCGGCGACCAACCTGCCGTAGTCGGCAATGTGGGCTACCAGAATTGCGGCGAGCTTGCGCCTCATGAAGATGGTATCCCGAACAAAATCGGTCGCAGCAGAATGCTCCCAGGTTAGAACAACCGGGATATGACGGCGGTGCCGGCGCAAAACTCGCGGAACCCGTCAATCCGGCTGGCGTCAAGCGAAGCCTATCCGCCGTCTATCCGGGCCGCAATACCGAACCCTCCCGTAAGTTACCGAAATACTGCGGTTTTTGCCCGGTCGGTCCGCGCGCGGCGAAGCGCGCGACAGCGACAGGGCGGCGATTTGCCCTGCCTGGCTGGCCGTTGGTCGATCGCTCCATTTGCGTTACCACTCTAATGGATGGGAGTACGCCCGATGCCGCTATGGACCTGCGAACAATGTGGCGCCCAGTTTCCCGAAAGCGCTGAGCCACCAGCCGCGTGCCCCGTCTGTGAGGACGAGCGGCAGTATGTGAACTGGAAGGGCCAGACGTGGGTTACCCGCGAGAAATTGGCGAAACGTTACAAGCTCGTTTGGCGTGACGATCTCGGCATTCCCGGCATCAGCATGCAGCCGGGTTTCGCGATCGGGCAGCGCGCGCTGCTGGTGCGCGAGGCCGATGGCTGCGTGATGTGGGATTGCGTGCCGCTGGCTACAACGGAAGCCATCGAATACGTCCGCTCGCTCGGTGGCCTGAAGGCAATCGCTGTCTCGCATCCGCATTACTATGGCGCGGTCGCCGACTGGAGCGAGGCGTTCGGCGGCGTGCCGATTTATCTGCATGGCGACGATCGCGCCTTCGTCACGCGTCCCCATCCGGCCATCGCGCCATGGACTGGTGACAGCCATCGGATTTCGGACGATATCCTGCTGGTGCGGACCGGCGGACATTTCGCTGGCGGCACGATCCTGCACTGGCGCGTGGGCGCACAAGGGCAGGGCGCGCTGCTCACCGGCGACGTCGCGATGGTGGCGATGGATCGCCGCTCCCTCAGCTTCATGTACAGCTATCCGAACTACATTCCGCTCAACGCCACGGCGGTACGCCGGATCGCACGCGCGGTCGAGCCGCTGGCGTTCGATCGCATCTACGGCGCATGGTGGGACCGCAACATCGCAGCCAATGCCAAGGCGGCGTTCGAAATGTCCGTCCGGCGGTATATCGCAGCGATCTCTGGCTGAGGCGGCCCGGTCAACCCCATCCTTATGGCTTCTCGGCCCGTCTTGTTGTTGGCAGTATCGATGCCAAACGAGAAACGGGGGAAGCACGATGTCATCGCAGCCTTTGCTTCTGCTGGGAGCGCCCGGTTCGCCCTATACGCGCAAGATGCTGGCGGCGCTGCGCTATCGCCGCATTCCCTATCGTCTTCTGGTCGGTTCGCATCGTACGCCGACCGATCTGCCCAAGCCAAAACCGCAACTGCTTCCGACATTCTATTTCACCAGGGAAGACGGCTCGGTCGAGGCGGTCGTCGATTCGACGCCGCTGCTGCGCCGCTTCGAGCGCGATTATCCCGATCGCAAGCTCGTCCCGTCAGATCCGGCGATCGCCTTCCTCGATTATCTGCTCGAGGATTTTGCCGATGAGTGGCTCACCAAGGCGATGTTTCACTATCGCTGGCATTTTCCTCAAGATGCGGATCAGGCCGGGGAAATATTGCCGCGCTGGTCGGTGAAGCCGATGACCGAAGCTGTGCTTGCGCCGATGAAGGCCTTCATCAAGGACCGGCAGATCTCGCGCCTCTACGTCGTCGGCTCGAACGACGTCACTGCGCCCGTCATCGAGGCGAGCTTTCGCCGCTACCTCGGCGCCATGAAGCGCCATTTGGAATATCATCCGTTCCTGATGGGCGCACGGCCGGGCGCGTCGGATTTCGCGGCCTATGGCCAGTTGACCCAACTAGCGCGGTTCGATCCGACGCCGACGGCGATCACGCTCAGCGAAGCGCCGCGCCTGTTCGCCTGGACCGAGGTGCTGGAAGATCTCTCCGGTGTCGAACCCGTCGAATCCGACTGGATATCGCGCGACGCCATTCCGGCGACGCTGAGGGATCTGTTCGTCGAAATGGGCCGGGTCTACGTCCCGGTGATGCTGGCAAATGCCAAAGCAGTCATCCAAGGCGCGAAAACGGTCGAGACCGAAGTGGACGGCCTGCCATGGGTGCAGGAGCCGTTCCCGTATCAGGCCAAATGTATCAAGTGGATTGGCGAGGAATACGCCAGGCTCGACGGCGATGCACGGCAAGCGGTGTCGTCGACCATCGCGGGGACAGGATGCGAACAGCTGCTGTCTCCCGCGGCGTGATTTCTACGGCCGGCTAGCGGTTGCCGGCTCCGACCGCGGCCACGCCTCGCGGCATCGGCGCCGCCCGTTGCGCCGGCTGCAGCGGGACAGATCCGCTCTTGGCTTCGCTGAGCCAGCCGGTGAGGCGCGACATCAGGCCTGCCTGTTCCACCGTCCGCGCCTGCTGAACGAACGGGTCGGTGTAGCATTGGGCGCCCGCCGCCTTTGCAATCCGCGCCACCGCATCGGTCATTGCCGGCGCGCCTGCGGTATAGACCACGTCATCAGGCGTGAGCTTTGGCAAATGATCGGTCGGCCTGCCGCCTTGAATGGCGTGCGAGATCTGCTGCGGCTCCGACACCATCGGGATCAGCGTGACGTTGGGAAACAGCGCCAGCCGGCACAGCGCGGCATGCATGTAGAGCGAGCGGATGCTGCGGGCCTGCACGATGAAGACCATCTCGCGCTGCGGCTGCTCCATGATGGCGGCGACCGCGACCGACCACATCGGCGCAAAGCCAGTGCCGCTGGCGACGAGCACGATGCGCCCGGAATGGTCCGGCCTGAAAAAGGCGCGGCCGTACGGTCCCGTCAGTTTGACGCGGTGGCCGGGGCGGATTTCACGGCCGAGCGCCGAGGACACCTGTCCGTCCGTGACCTTTCGGATATGAAAGTGCAGGATGCGATCGTGGGGAGGCCCTTCCAGCGGATAGGTCGGGCTGTAGGACCTTGCCGGGAATCCCTGAAACTGCAGCTTGCAATACTGGCCGGGAAGATAATCGAGCGGCTTCGGCAGCTCGATGTCGACGCCCACGACGTCGGGGGCGAGCTGAACGGTCTGCGCCACTTCCGCCGACAACGCCACCGGTTCGGGCGCGGCCTCAATCGCAATCTCGAGATCGGAGACGATCCGGGCCTGGCAGGCATGAATCATGTCGTCGCCCGGGCTATGGCCGCCGAACACCTGGCCGTCGACCTTCCGCACGCGGCAGGCGCCACAGATTCCGGAGCGGCAATCGTGCGGAAGATCGACGCCGTTCATCAGCGCCCAATCGAGCAGAAGCTCGCCGCAATTTGCCAGAAACGGCTCGTTGTTGATGGTGACTTTGCAAATTTTCGGCATTTATTCCACCTCGATACGAATGGGCCGGACGTGCCTTGTATGTCTGATCTGGCTGTGGTCGAACGCGGCGACCCGCATGAAGACGCCGCTTCTGATCGGCACGTCGAATTGACTTGTGGTGTCGAGCCGGCGCTTCACCTCCAGCGCCCAAAGCCCGGAAGCCCAGCGGGCTGCGCTTCTGATGTCGGCGCGGTCGCCGGAAAATTCGCCGTTCAAGATGACGCCGGGGATCACGGTCCCTATCGGGATGCGGGCGTCGATGCTGGTTGAATAGGGCACCGAATCCTGTTCGGTCATGAACCAGCGCGCGCCGTCGCTTTCGCCGTGATTGGGGTCGAGGTCGATGTCTCCCATCGCGGCGGTCGTGTCGGCAACGGCTTTCGGCAGGCGCAGCGGGGCGATCAGGCGGCTGCGACGCGGGCCGCCTGTGGTATCGGCCTCGACGGTGAAATTGTCGCGGTAGTTTGCCGCTCCCGGGTCGGGCGCGAAGCCGCCCTTGTAGGGAACGATATTCGCCGCCTGCATCGGGGTCGGATCGACGGGCGGTCCGAAATGGGCATCGTCCATCCATCCGCTCGCGCTGCTCGTCGCCTTCCACTGCCAGACGTCGGCATAGCCGGTTGCCGTGTAGTGCAGGCCGCGGCCGCTCATGGTGGCCGGCGCGCCGGCGACCGGCTGCGGCCCGGGATGAAAGGTCCGGCCGCCCGCCAGCGTGACGTCGGAGGTGGTCAGCAGCACCGAGAACTTGTCTTCGTTGTATTGATGTTCGTCGCCGATCTGGAAGCCGGAATGCAGCAGGTGCCATCCATCGCCTTCCTTGACGAGCGGCAGGTGCTTCAGCGAGCGCGTCGAATCTTCCCAGGTGAACAGGAAATACGCATAGGTGCCGTCATGCACCGCGCGGATCTCGATCCTGGTTTCGCCTTTGCCGTCGAAATTTCCGCCTTCTCCGGTGAGCAGCGAGAACGGCTTGACCCCGCGCCAGGCGCGATCGGAGGTGTCGCCGTCGAGGACGGGGGCGTCGGTGGGATTGATGCGGCGAATCTGCACGCTATCCACCGCCAGCCGGTCGGTCGCCACGAGCAGCGAAGCGCCGGTGATCGCGGCGGCGGCCGCCACGACGAACGCATTGGCCTGCAGCGTGGGGTTTCGCGATCTCGGCGCTCGTGGCGCCGGTTCGCCTTGATCGCGGCGCGCCTCGGCGCGCGGCTGCAGCGGGTGGGATGGGACCTCGGGGGCTTCAGTCTTTTCGGAATCCGGCAGGCGCGCCGACTGTTCGGCGAGCATCCCCAGGAGTTCGACGGCATCGAGCTTCGGCGGCGGCGCGGGCAGGGGAGCGGGGCGGAAGATGCGCAGCAGTTGCGAGGCGCCGCCGCTCCTGTACTGCGTCAGGACATGCAGGGCGACAAAGGCGAGGATCACCCAGGTCCCCACCCAATGCAGCATCGCCACGTCGTAACCGGAGTAGAAGCCGAAATAGAGCAGGCCGCCGCTGATCAGCAGTCCGGACATCGTGATGAAGAAAATCCAGTACATCAGCGCGATCACGGCGCTCAACCTGGCCTGTCCGCGGCCGAACAAGCCGCGCAGCCGGACCTTGTCGAGCTGGACGCGGCGTCCGAGGCCGGAGCGGACCATGTAGACGATGTAACCGATCGCCACGGCGACCAGGACGACGGCCGCCTGCATATGGGCGATCCATACGCTGTCGCGCGGCAATACGGCATCGAACCAGTTGATCCAGGTTCGGTCGGGCGTTTCCGTCGCAATGCGCAGACCGGTAACGAGCGCAACGGCGAATGCTGCCACGAACGTCCAGTGCAGAATAATGGTCCCATAATCCGTCTTACGCTGCCGCACGCATACGCCCCGCTACTTCACTTCCGGGCAGCAACCGGTGGCGCCGAATCCCACCGACCGCCGATGTCGCTGCCATTATCCATGATGGCGCTCAAGCCGTTGTTGAGGCCATCTTCCAAGATCGTTGTTTACGGGCATCGGCCGGTGAAAAGCTCTTTTGTGCCCGCCGCGTGAGCCGAACCGGCGAACGCGCTTCTTGATTTAATGTATCGGCCTCCAGTGTCCCCGGAACATCGAGGGCGCTGGAGGCCGCGCCGCGCGCCGCTATCCCCAGGTGTGATGTAAATGATGTGCCAATTCCGGCATGCCCGACTGAGCTTGATCCACGCCGGCGATGGAAACGTCAGCCGTCGCAAGCGTCACCGGCTCGATGCTGATGGTGGGGGCCGCGGCGTGTTGCTCACCGGCCGCTGGAGTTTCGGCTACCGGCGTCCCCACGACCGGCGTCCCCAGCACCTCGGCGACTGTCAAGCCGTCCGGATTGTAGGTGCCACCGGTGACAGGGATATTGTTGCCGCCGACATCGGCCGCGTTGCCGTGCATCTGGTCCGCAGCCGCCGTGACCAGGGCCGCGTTGCCGGTCTGCAATCCCTTGATCATCGCTTCTATCTCGGCGCCGAGCATGCCGCCCTGGTGCGCGTCCAAATCGGCGACGCTCTTCTCGAATGCCCTGAGATCGCCGATCAGCGTGGCAATGGCTTCTGCGTCCTGGCTGCCCACCAGCTCGATCGCCTGCTTTCCAAGCGAATTGGACTGCGCGATGAAGTTGGCCACGACCACCGTTTGCACGTCGTTGTCGAGAAGTTTCGGAGCCGCACCGGTGGCATCGGAAAGCGGCGAGAAGCCGCTGAGGCCGCCCTGCGTCGCCATGTCAGCCAGCTTGGCGTCGCCCTGAACGATCTCGATGATGTCGAGGATGTTGTCGGCGCTGGCCTGTGCCGCAATGGGGCTGATCGTGGGGTCGTTGATATAAGCGAGTTCGAGCTGGAGTTGCTGCACGATCGTATCGGCGTGGACGCCGGTCAGTCCTTCGAACAGTTCCGGGCTGGCCTTCATCAGCGCCTGCATGTCCGCTATCACGGCATTGATGTCATCGGTGATCTCTGCCCGGTTGGCATCATTGACCCCGCCAAGGATCTGACTGGCCACGTTGTCGAACATCTCGCCGATCTCCGCGAGATTGTGGGGCGTGGCGGCCGCCGGAGGCTCGACCGGTGTGGCCGGCGGCGTCGGATTCGCCAGCACGGGATCGGTACTGACGGCATTGATCATGCTGAGCTGGCTGGCGCGAAGCGTCTGTGCTGCGGCGGCGTTACCGGACGCGCCCGCCACGCTCACCGCGGCGTTGGCCGCCGAAATGGCGCTGGTGATGTCGGACAAGACCGCCTGAACATGGCCGAGCGCGGCGCCGGAAAACTGCCCTGTATTGAGCTCGGCCAGCAGATTGTTCTGCACCGCGGTGAGATTGTTGGTGTGGAGTGCAATGCTGCTAACTCCCTGGCTGCCGTCGTCGATGGCGCTTTGCCGCGGGGCGTCCATCGGCTGCCGGGCCATGCCGTTGAAAGTGGCGCTGAGGTCCGAAAAGCTCGAACCGACCGGTCGCGCCATGGTCTGGTTGGCCGGCGGCGTTTCCTCGGGCAGCGTCGGCGATGGGGGCGCGACTGGCGGACTGGCGACGTCATCGATCGGGAGATCGAGATCAACGTCGGGTTGATGTCCTTCGAAGCGAGCCATTTGTTCGTCCCCTGTCGTCCAGTCGATTCATGACGTGTGCGCGGGCACCCGCCAGGGAGCAGGATGTGCGCACGGTGAAGGATCGTTGAGCTTCGTGGCGTCATTCGGCCGACACGGCGACCAATAAGCGCCGAAGCAAGGTTATAGACGGACGAATCCATGACGCGCGGCGCGCCGAAAAACGGCGAAGCAAGGCACGTGCGAGACGGGGATAAAGCGGCGTTTTTCCGTGCCTGTCGCGACGGTTCGAGGCGTCGGCCCGCTCGTAACGGAATCCTGCTGGCCGTCGTGCACGCCGGACGGGCGGCAAGAAGCCTTTGCCATCGTTCTACCCACGCACGAACTCGAACAATCGGTGTTCGTCGCATTCTCGCCGAAAAATGGTCCGCATCGCGCGTCAAGGAGACTGGCAGGGAGGCCCGGCGGTTGCGCGGGTCGAAGGGCAATTCAATGAGTATCGCTCAGGGTCAGGCACAGGACCGAGCGCGGGCAGCGCCGACGCCCCGCGCCGTTTCGGGTCTGTTGTCGAAGCTGGCCGGAGACGATCCCGTCACCAGCGCGCTGCGCTCCAGCGCGCGCCGCATGATCGGCGTCGCCGTATTCAGCGGTGTCATCAACATCCTGATGCTGTCGGGCTCAATCTATATGCTGCAGGTCTACGATCGGGTGATTCCGAGCCGTAACCTCGCGACCCTGTTCGGCCTGTCCTTGATGGTGCTGTTCGCCTATCTGGTGCAGGGATATTTCGACGCGATGCGATCGCGGATGCTGAGCCGGATCGCAACGCTGTTCGATGCGGGTCTGCAAGGCGCGATCCACTCGGCGCTCGCCACTCTGCCGCTGCGCGGGGTGAAGCCGGTCCTGATGCAGCAACCGCTACGCGATCTCGACCAGGTGCGCACCTTCATGTCAGGGATGGGACCGACCGCGTTCCTGGATATGCCGTGGATTCCGATCTTCCTGATCGGGCTGTTTCTGTTTCACCCGCTGATCGGCTTCACGGCGATGCTTGGCACCGCAGCCATCATTGCCATGACATTGGTGACCGAACGGATCTCGCGCGGGGCGACCAAGGCGGCGATGGACATGAACGCGCAGCGGCAGGTGCTGGCCGATGCGACCCAGCGCAACGCGGAAATCGTCCGGGCGCTCGGCATGACGGATCGATTGACGGCGCGCTGGGCGCAAGCCAATGAGCGCTATCTGCAGGAGAACATCCGCTCCACCGACGTCTATGCCAATCTCGGCGCGGCGGCGAAGGTGCTGCGCTACATTCTGCAGTCGGGAATGCTGGGCATCGGCGCCTATCTCGTCGTGGCCGACAAGGCATCGGGCGGCGTCATGATCGCCTCCTCGATCCTGATGGGGCGCGCGCTCGCGCCGGTCGAACTCGCGCTCGGTACCTGGAAGCAGCTGGCCGCCGCCCGCCAGGGGCTCACGCGCCTGCGCGACATCTGCAAGGCGACCGCGCCGCCGCCGGCGCCGCCGGTCATGCTGCCGCGTCCCTGCCGCGAATTGTCCGTGCAGAATCTCGCGGTGGCGGCACCTGGCTTCGACATGCCGATCGTGTCCGGCGTCACGTTTTCGCTCAAGGCCGGCGCGGGGCTGGCTCTACTCGGGGCGAGCGCGTCGGGCAAGACCTCGCTTTCCAAGGCCCTTGTCGGCATCTGGCCGGCGCATCGCGGCGCCGTGCGCATGGACGGCGCCGCGCTCGATCAGTGGCGCAATGAGGATCTCGGCCGGCACATCGGCTATCTGCCGCAGGATGTCGGCCTGTTCGACGGCACCGTGGCGGAGAACATCTGCCGCTTCGACGAGAACGCGAGCTCGGATTCCATCCTCAAGGCCGCGCAGATCGCCGGCGTCCACGACATCATCCTGCGCCTGCCGGAAGGTTATGCGACGCGAATCGGCGCCGGCGGCATTTCGCTGTCGGCAGGCCAGAAACAGCGGGTCGGCCTGGCACGGGCGGTGTTCGGCGATCCCTTCCTGATCGTGCTCGACGAGCCCAACGCCAATCTCGATGCCGACGGCGAGAACGCCCTGACCCGCGCCATCGCCATCATGCGCCAGAACAAGTCCATCGTCGTCGTCATCTCGCATCGTCCGAGCGCGCTCTCCGCGCTGGATATGACGATGGTGCTGTACGAGGGCAAGGCGATCGCATTCGGCCCGCGCGAAGAGGTGTTCGCGCGCGTCCGCAACGCCAACGCCAAGGGCGCGCCGGGATCGCCGCCGGCGCCGCCACAGGCCAAGGCAGAACCGCGCGCATCGCTTGCCGAGAGTGTTCCATCATGAAGGGTTTTGATCACGTGCATAGCGATGAAAGCGTCGCGCGACGCCGCTTCGGTGGAACGGATGAAGATGTCGCGGCGCCGCAGGGCCAGGCGCTGATCCTCGAACTGCAGCGATTGCGGCAGGCTTTCGAGCAGGACAATGTGCAGGAACAGCGGCTTCGCCGTCCGCCGCAGGACGAGCGTCCGGGCGCACGGCGTCAGCGCCCCGCACGGCCGAAGCGGAAGAAGAAAGGCAAGATGGGCCGCGTGCTCGACGCGTGGCTCGGCCCGTTCGGATCCCAGTCCGACGACGTTGAGATCGAGCCTCCGCCGCCGCCACGCCGCGGCCGCGCCGCGCCGCAGTTCACGCCGCCGCCACCAGCGAACAACGCCCGCGGCCCGGCCGGCAATTCGTTGCGGAATGATCGGCATGCGCGCGGCCCTATCATCGCGCCCGATGACCCGTCGCTGATGAACGTGCCGAGGTCGAGACCGGAGCTTCTGCAGATCGACGACAGG
>Ga0081455_10005369_pt1 | contig 14071 bp, 10 predicted proteins | sample TabmetS3T2R1_FD_70207 | JGI IMG/M metagenome (GOLD analysis project Ga0081455, IMG submission 70207) | Tabebuia heterophylla rhizosphere microbial communities from the University of Puerto Rico - S3T2R1 | ecosystem: Host-associated > Plants > Roots > Rhizosphere ... | reverse complement strand
TAGTCGGTAAGGAAGCCCGACCCGCCGAAGGTCTGCAGCGACTCGGTTCCCAGCAGCACCCAGGAACGCTCCGAGCCATAGGCTTTGACGATCGGCAGCAGGAGATCGTTAAGTCGCTCAGCTGCATCGTCGATGCTGCCACGCGCCTTAGCGATTGCGTTCCGGTCCTGGATGGTGGCTGCAAAAAGCAACAGCGCCCGCAGCCCCTCGGTAAATGACTTCTGCGTCAACAAAGAGCGCCGCACGTCAGGATGATGAGTGATGGTCACCCGCGGCGCGGTCTTGTCGGCGACCTGCGTGAGATCAGGGCCCTGGACTCGAGTCTTCGCGTATCCAAGAGCATTGAGATAGCCAGTCGACAAGGTAGCGATCGCCTTGGCGCCTACCAGCATCCGGGCGTGTTCGATCACATGGAACATCTGCGCGATGCCGTCGTGCACCTCGCCCAGCAGCCAACCGACGGCCGGCACACCCGCAACGCCGAAAGTCAGCTCGCATGTGGTGGACGCCTTGATTCCCATCTTTTTCTCGACATTGGTGGCAAAGACCCCGTTGCGCTCGCCAGTCAGCTCGCCAGTCTCAAGATCAAAACCGAACTTGGGCACGACGAAGAGCGACAGCCCCTTGGTGCCGGGTCCGCCGACGCCTTCCACGCCCTGTGGCCGGGCCAAGACCAGGTGGATGATGTTCTCGGTCAAGTCATGCTCGCCGGAGGTGATGAAGCGCTTGACGCCCTCGATGTGCCAAGTGCCGTCAGGCTGAGGAATCGCCCGGGTCCGTCCAGCGCCGACATCGGAGCCGGCGTCCGGCTCGGTCAGCACCATCGTGGCAGCCCACTGACGCTCGATCATGATCTCGGCGATGCGTCGATCACGTTCGTTTCCCACAGCCCACAACATGTAGGCGAATTTGGGCCCGGCCGAGTAGAGAGCGACCGACGGGTTGGCGCCGATATACAGCTCGTGAACCGCCCACTGTACCGACGGCGGAGTGGCCTGACCGCCGAGCTCGGCCGGCAGCTCGAGTTGCCACGTCCCGGAGTCCATGAGCGCCTGAAATGACCTCTTGATGTCCTCGGCCACCGTAACCGAATGCGCCTTCGGGTCGAAAATCGGTAAGTCGCTGCCACCATCTGCGAACGACACAGCGAGCTTGGTCCTAGCTAGGTGATCGACCTCAAAGAGAATCGCTGAGACCATCTCTCGGTCGAGGTCGGAGTAGGGATGGGTGCCAAGGATCGCCTCTCGACCAAGCACCTCAAAGAGGTTGAACTCGATGTCCCGGACATTGGACTTGTAATGACTCATCCGGCACCTCTAGACGCAAGTTACTTGTCAGTAACTTCCATTATGCTACTCGTGGGTAACCAAACCAAGGGGCCGCGCTAGATTGACTCCTAGGCGAAGCACGACGGCGGCGGTGGAGGTGCAGATGCGCAGGGCTCGGGAAGCCGACGAGGCCAAAATCGCAATAGCGGAGCCACACGAACATGCCGCTGGGATCCCCGGCGTGGCCGTGGCGTTGCAACGATCAGTGCGGAAGATGGGGGTCAGCCGGTCTGCTCGTACGCTGCTCAAGCTCAATCAGGCGGAAGGTTTCGACTGCATGAGCTGTGCCTGGCCGGATCCGGAACCGGGTCATCGGCACACGGCTGAGTTCTGTGAAAGCGGCGCCAAGGCCGTTGCGGAGGAGGCCACGACGACACGGGCGACGCCAGAATTCTTCGCTCGGCACAGCATCGCCGACCTGGACGGGCACAGCGAACACTGGCTGGGACAGCAGGGCAGAATCACCCATCCGATGATCAAGAAGCCCGGTGCGACCCACTACGAGCCCATCGAGTGGGACGCGGCATATCGGCTGATCGCTGGCCAGCTCAACGGATTGGCGAGTCCGGATGAGGCGATCTTCTACACCTCCGGACGCACCTCAAATGAGGCAGCGTTCTGCTATCAGCTGTTCGTACGGGCATACGGCACCAACAATCTGCCGGACTGCTCCAACATGTGCCACGAGTCGACCAGCTACGCGCTCGCCGAGACCATCGGGATCGGTAAGGCCAGCGTTACTCTGGACGACGTCTACAACGCCAAGCTGTTGATCTTGGCCGGTCAGAATCCGGGGACCAATCATCCGCGGATGTTGTCGGCCCTGGAGAAGGCCAAGCGATGCGGCGCCAAGATCATTGCGATCAACCCGCTGCGGGAGGCGGGCTTGATCAACTTCCGCAACCCGCAGACGCCGCGCGGATGCGTTGGCAAGGGCACTGACCTTACCGATATGCACCTGCCAATCAAGATCAATGGCGACCTGGCCCTCTTTCAAGCGTGGGGCGCGCTGCTCGTGGAGTGGGACGCTCTTGATCATGAATTCATAGCTCGATACACCCGTGGTTTCGAGGACTGGCGGGCCCACGTATCGGCCATTGACTGGGATCTTGTTGAGGCGACCACAGGCCTCTCCCGCACACTGATCACCCAGGCAGCCCAACCGCTCCGTGAGTCTGATCAGACGGTGTTCTGCTGGGCGATGGGCCTGACCCAGCATCACAACGCAGTGGCCACTATCTCCGAGATCGTCAACTTGGCGCTGGCCCAAGGCAACATCGGCAAGCCAGGAGCCGGACTGCTTCCGGTGCGCGGCCATTCCAATGTCCAAGGCGATCGGACGATGGGCATCTGCGAGAGTCCGCCGGCCAACTTCCTCGACCGTTTGCATACAGAGTTCGGGTTCGACCCGCCCCGAGTTGACGGCTACGACACCGTGGACTCGATCCGTGCACTTCGCGATGGGAAGGCAAAGATCTTCATTGGGCTGGGCGGGAACTTCGTCCAGGCTGCGCCAGACACCGAGGTCACTACGGCGGCACTACGTCAGGCGCAATTGACGGTGCAGATCTCTACCAAGATCAACCGATCGCACCTGACCTGTGGCTCGACGGCGTTGATCTTGCCGACGTTGGGCCGTACTGAGATCGACATGCAGGCAAGCGGTCCGCAGCTCGTCTCAGTCGAGGACTCGACTTGCTCGGTGCATGTCTCCCGCGGACCGCTGGCTCCTGCCAGTCCTCATTTACGGTCTGAAGTGGCGATCGTCACCCAACTTGCCGAGGCCACGCTCGGTGATCGCTACGGCATTGATTGGCGGGGCATGCGCGACGACTATCGCCGTATCCGTCGGCTCATTACGCGTGTGGTGCCAGGCTGCCAGACCTATGAGGTGAACGTGTCGCGGCCCGGCGGCTATCTGCTGCCGCACCCCCCGCGGGACTCACGTACTTTTCCCACCGAATCTGGTCGAGCCGAGTTCACGGTATCGACGATTGAAGCGCTGCAGGTGCCGGCTGGTCATTTGATCTTGCAGACCTTGCGCAGCCATGATCAGTTCAACACCACGATCTATGGATTTAGTGATCGCTACCGCGGCATTGAAGGTGGCCGCCGGGTGGTGTTCGTGAATCCCCGAGACATTGACGAACTCGGCTTCCACGATGGCGAAATCGTTGATCTGGTGACCCACTGGGATGGTGATGATCATGTACGTCGAGTGCAAGCCTTCCGAATCGTTGCATACCAGACACCGCGCGGCTCGGCCGCCGCGTATTATCCCGAGACCAATCCCCTGGTTCCGCTCGACTCAACGGCAGTGGGCAGCAACTGTCCCACTTCTAAGTCGGTGATCATTCGTCTGGAGCGGCTAGGTAAAGTCCAGTCGACGCAGGCTGGCTGCCAGGAACCTGTGGGCGCCGATGACGATCACGAGAGGAATCCCGACACGGTTTACCTGTCTTGATCCTCATGGTGTCACGGCCATTATGACGGGCGGCCGCTTCGCCGACTACAGGAGCTCGTGGCTCGGGTTCCCTTGACAGGTTGGCGTAACTTCGCGAGCGACGAAGGAGGCGAATCTGGCGGCCGCCCGACAGAGTGCAATAAATCACGGGAGGGGCTGAAAGCGGCCACCACGAAACTATTAGCGTTCGGTGACATGACTGAGCACGCCAAGCAGATTCTGATCGATGCATTCGGGCGAGTACGGGAGCTCGTGACCGATCTCACCGACCGGCTGACTGATGACATTGCCACCTACCGCCCCGATCCGGTGGCGAACTCCATTGCCTGGCTGATCTGGCATCTGAGCCGGATCCAGGACGATCATGTCGCGGACTTGGCGCAGGTCGAGCAGGCCTGGGTTGAGTGGCGGGAGAGGTTTGGCCTGCCGTTCAGCAAGTGGGCGACTGGCTACGGCCAGGGCCCGAAGGAGGTGGCGGCGGTTCGAGCCAGCGGCGATCTCCTCAACGGATACCATCAGGCGGTTCACGACCTGACCCTGCGCTATCTGGACAGCATCACAGCTGAGGAGCTGGATCGGATCGTCGATACCCGCTGGGATCCTCCGGTGACAGCGGCAGTCAGGCTGGTCAGCGTGATCGGCGACACCATGCAGCATCTTGGTCAGGCGGCGTACGTACGCGGCCTGGCGGAGCGGCGAGACAGCGCCTGGCACCAACCGGGCGCCGCCGACCGCTGAGTAATGTGCGCTGAGCCCTTCGACAAGCTCAGAGCGCGTGGCTCAGAGCCCAACGGCATGAGGACACAAGCAGCATTAAGCTCGGCCAAGTGACGGAGCTAGCAGCCCAGGACCATGATCGCGACCTGCCGCCGCGACACCATCTGTACGGTGATCTCGCCTCGTGGTGGCCGCTGATCTCCCGGCCAGAGGAGTACACCGAGGAGGCAGCATTCGCTGCATCGCTGCTGCGCACTGCCAAACCGCCGACTCGTACGGTTCTCGAGCTCGGGAGTGGAGGTGGCAACAACGCCTTCCATCTCAAGCGTGACTTCGAGATGACGCTGGTCGATCTCTCAGAGGACATGCTGACCGTGTCGCGACGCCTGAATCCTGAGTGTGAGCACATCCTAGGAGATATGCGATCGTTGCGTCTCGGGCGAGGCTTCGATGCTGTCTTCGTTCACGACGCCATCGACTACATGACGACCGAGGCCGATCTGCGCCAGGCGGTCACCACCGCATACGAGCACTGCAGAGTGGGCGGCGTCGCGGTCTTCGTGCCCGACGACATTGCCGAAAACTTCGAGCCGGGGACGGACCACGGCGGGCACGACGGGCCGGACGGCCGCGGCGCCCGTTATCTCGAGTGGTCCAGTGACCCGGATCCAGGCGACACCCGTACCCGCACTGAGTTCGCCTTCATGCTTCGGGCGAGTGATGGCAGCGTGCAGGTGGTGCACGATACCCACGACTTCGGCCTTTTTCCGCGCGCGTTTTGGCTCCAAGTGCTCGTCGACGCCGGGTTTCGGGCCCGCTCGGTGGCCGAAGTGACAAGCGAGGATCGACTTCCGCGGGAGATCTTTGTCGGTACCCGCGTTTAACGTCAGTGCACACTGATTGAGTACCACCATGACCTCCGCGTACGTCCTGAACGGCCCGAACCTCAACCTGCTTGGGACGCGTCAGCCCGAGATCTACGGCGAGACGACCTTGGCCGATGTCGAGCGTTCCTGCCTGGAGGTGGCGAACGAGCTGGGTTGGGCTCTGGAGTTCCGTCAGACCAACCGCGAAGGTGAGCTCGTCGACTGGATCCAGGAGGCCGGTCGAGCTCAGTCGGCTGGTGACGCTGCCGGTGTTGTCCTGAATGCCGCGGCATACACCCACACCAGCGTCGCGCTGCACGACGCCATAGTCGGGTCGGGTGCCCGCGTCATCGAACTGCACATTTCGAACGTGCATCGCCGAGAGTCATTCCGTCACCACTCGTACGTGTCGCCGGTCGCTGCTGGCATCATCATCGGTTTGGGCGTGGCCGGATATCCGCTGGCGTTACGCGCGCTCGCCGCGCTCGATGCGTCCTGAGCTGGCTCAATGGGTTGCAGAGAGATCGGCGGTCCAAAGCCCGACTCCGTCGTCGCTACGGATGATCGCGTAAAGACGATCAGCGACGGTGGTGGCGTCCAGCACAGAACCAGACGGGGCGGTGAAGGTTTGCCAGCCATTGTGGTCGTCGCTCAGCAGCAGCCGGGTGCTGCCGGCGTGGCTGAAGACGACCCCGGGGCGACTGCCGGACATGATCGTTCTCGGCCCCGGACCGTCGGTGTCGATCTCCATGGCGGGCAGGGTTGAGTCGCGGCTCACTCTTCCTGCGGAGCGAGCAGGGTCGAACCTCCACAGGGCCACCTTGCCGTCCGCATGGCCGGAGACCCAGCAAGTTTGGGTGCAGGCGCTGGACAACGCCTCACTATGCGTGCCGGCATCCGGAAGCTGCTGCAGCACCCATGCGCTGCTGCGGTTCGGCCAGATCCAGACCGCCGCTCGTTGCTCCGCCCCATCACCGAAGGTGATCACTGACCCAGAAATGATCACGGTCGAGCCGGCGTCGCTTGCTGCGCGAGGAGCCACCTGAATCTCTTTGGTGTTGGCGAGCGCGGTGCCAGCGGACTCCTGCCGAACCCACTTCCGGCCCTGAGGAAGCCATACGGCAGCGTCGAGGCCGCCAGCGGGAGCGGCCCAGGTGCCCGCGATAACCGGCCCTTCGGAGGTGGTAACGATGTCGAGCAGGCCGCCCGCGCTCCAACCACCGAATGTCTCGAAGGTCTGCGGATACTCATTCAGGCGATGGCTCGAGCCGGCCCAGACTGACCAGCGAAAGTTTGCGTGGGCGCCGCCGTGTGCCGTACCGAGTGCGACGACATCGTCGCCACGGGCGGCCAGCGAAATCAGGTCAGCCACCTTCGCATACGGGCTGATCGGATGCAGCGATACCGGGCGGGCAGCGCTCGAAGCGTCCACCGTGAAGAGCGCCGGATGATCTCCTCCTGCGGACGCGCGCCCTCCCACCAGCAGGTTCCCCGAGGCTGGGACCAGCGACGACGCTGCGACCGACTCAGGCAATGCGATACGCGTCCAGCCAAGTTCAGGCACCGTTTCCTGGGGAGCCGGCGGGGCGGGGCTCGAGCAGCTCACGACCAAGATCATCATGAGCAGCACCAGGCAGGGGTGGAGCGGCTTCCGGGATATCGTCGAATCGCCAGTTTGCGTCTGATGCCTCGGCATGATCGCTCCGAGTCTAGGCCGTGCTCAGCCCGGCAGATAAAGCTTTGGCAACTGCCGCGAGGGGTTGGTCGCGTCGCACGCCTGGGCCGCCCAATTGTGGAAGAGTGACGGCTAGCGCACCGTTGTCCTGGAGTTCACCATGCTTGCTCCGCTGCTTGCAACCGAGGATCCGTACGCAGCCGCGTCGATCTTCAGTCAGGCAGGCTGGAAGGTCGAGTATGAGTCCGCCCGAGATGGCGACCAACCCCGTGCCTGCCTTTCGTTGGCCCATTCACGAATAGAGCTGGTGCCCCCGAGTGATCCGTACGTGGTGCCACGTGGGCTCGGGATCGAATTCCAGATCCACGTGCCTCCGCACGAGCTGAGCGGCCTTTTTCTGCTGCATCGGGCGGCCGGCCTGGTCTACAGCGAGATGCGTGAGCGGCGACCCGGCGAGCGCGGGTTCCGAGCAGAGATCATCGGCTATCGCTTCACCATCCTGGGTGGTGATCCGGATCCCGATTTGGCGCTGGTCGCAACCGATCCGCGAATCATGGCGCTCGCGGATGGTTTGCGCGAGCGTGACGGCGAGGATTGCCTGACCGATACTGCGTTGCGTTTGGTCGAGGGCTCCGGAGAAAGCGTCAAGAGCCTGCGGCTCGCCATGAGCCAAGGCATGGGCATGAAAACCAACGACGATGTCGGCGCTCAGCTGGCCGAGGTCGTGATCGCGGCCGCGATCCTGGCACGGCAGCTCGGTGTTGATCTTGACAAGCGGATAGAAGCGAAGTTGGGCAGCCCGAGTTGGCACGCCCAGCTGTGACGCATGCGATGCCCCGTGGACTAACGTGAGCAGCGTTCGCAATCTCTGAGAGCGGACGGGCGTGGAATAGGGGGGCCAATGAGCGAGATCGACGCTGATCAACCGGCGCCTGAAGCGCACAAGGCAAGCGAATCGGGCGGTGGCCAGCCGGAACTCGTCGCCACCGAAGCAAGCGAGACTGATGATGGCCAGACGGCCCCTGTCGCGTCGAGCCCGCCAGACGATGGGGAGTCGGCGCCTCTCGCGCACGAGGCCAGCGAAATCAGCTACGACGAACAGCGCTATCCGGCGCGGCCAAGACGGCTGCAACCGAAGGGCAGACTGCGGGATCTTTTCACACTGAAGCCGCGAGCCGAGCGCGCCGGGAAGCCCAGGGGCGACAACCCCGCCTACGTCAGTTGGCTTGTCGAGCGCTCGATGCTTGAGGATGCGAAGAGATACGCCACGCTGTTCTCCGGCCAGGGCAGCATGTGGCAGAACCCCTATGCCAACCCGGATCCCAGGGCAGCGATCGAAAAGGCGTCAGTGTGGTTCACCGCGTACCCGATCTCCATGATCACCAAGCCCGGCGCGTCATTCCTGGGAACTCTCGGCGATGAGGATCTGTGGGCCGCCTTCGAGGCAATCGGCATAGATGGCGTCCACACCGGTCCGGTGAAAAAGGCCGGCGGTCTGGTCGGTTGGGATTACACGCCGAGCGTGGATGGGCACTTCGACCGGATCAGCAACTTGATCGACGAGGCCTTTGGAACCGAAGAGGAGTTCCGGGCGATATCTGAAGTGGCCGCGAGCCACCTCGGGATGGTGATCGACGATATCGTGCCAGGCCACACTGGCAAGGGCTCTGACTTCCGGCTGGCCGAGATGAAGGTCGGCGACTACCCAGGCATCTACCACATGGTCGAGATCGAACCCAAGGACTGGCACCTGTTGCCTAGCGTGACCAAGGGCGATTCGATCAACCTCGACATCGAATCCGAAGATCAACTGGCCAAGCACGGTTACATCATCGGGCGGATGCAGCGAGTGATCTTCTACGAGCCCAGTGTCAAGGACACCAACTGGAGTGCCACCGCACCAGTGCTCGGGCCGGATGGTGTGGAGCGCCGTTGGGTCTATCTGCACTACTTCAAGGAGGGCCAGCCCTCGATCAACTGGCTCGACCCGAGCTTCGCCGGCATGCGCCTGGTGATCGGCGATGCGCTGCACTCACTAGGTGATCTTGGGAGCGGCGGCCTTCGGCTCGACGCCAACGGCTTCCTCGGCGTTGAGAAGAGCGCCGAGGACTCGCCTGCGTGGTCGGAAGGTCACCCACTGTCGGAGGCGGCCAACCAGCTGATCGCCAGCATGGTGCGCAAGGTTGGCGGGTTCACTTTCCAGGAACTCAACCTCACCATCGATGACATCCAGAGCTCAGCCGAGCGTGGTGCCGACCTGTCGTACGACTTCGTCAACCGCCCCGCATACCACCACGCGATGGCGACCGGGGATACAGAGTTTCTCCGCCTCACCCTGAATCTGGCGATGAAGCACGGCGTGGAGCCGGCGTCGTTGGTGCACGCGCTGCAAAACCACGACGAGATGACCTATGAACTGGTGCACTTCGAGACTCTGCATGCCCGAGATCTCTTCAGTTTCCGAAGCAAAGCGCGTACGGGCCATGAGCTGGCCGAAATCGTTCGACAGGACCTTCTTGATCATCTGACCGGTGCTGCTGCGCCGTACAACGCGACCTTCACGCAGAACGGGATCGCGTCGACGACTGCGACGATCATTGCGGCGTCGTTGGACATCACCAACATCGCCAAGCTGAGTGAAGAGCAGGTAGAGCAGATCACGCGGGCGCACCTACTGCTGGCAATGTTCAACGCATTGCAGCCGGGGGTTTTCGCCTTGTCTGGCTGGGATCTCTGCGGAATGCTGACTCTCGATCGTAAGCACGTCAGCCGCCTGCTGGCGGACGGGGACACTCGCTGGATCCACCGCGCGGCCTACGACTTGATGGACTACCGGCCCCATGCCCACGAATCGCTGTCCAAGATGCCCCGCGGCACTAGCCTGTACGGCTCGCTACGCACTCAGCTGGCAGACAGCTCGTCGTTCGCCCGCCGGCTCGCTGAGATTCTGGCCGTGCGCAAGCGCTACGGGATTGCGACCAGCGTCCAGCTGGACGTGCCACAGCCATCCAACAAAGCCATGCTGGTGATGGTGCATCAGCTCACCGACGCAGAACAGGTCACAGTGCTGAACTTCTCAGCGGATGCGATTTCCGGCAGCGTGCACTCCGAGCATCTGGTGCCCGGTAGCGCGTTGGTTGACATGTTCACCGATGAGGAGGTGGGTGAGATCGACGACCTGCACACCTTTTCGATTTCCCTGGAACCGCATGCGGGCAAGTCGCTCCTGGTGCTGTGCCCAGGTGACCACCTGGCCGAGGCCCACCCGAAGGCTGCGGCCGGGCCCAGCGTGCGAGGTGAGGGTGCCTGAGCAACTGTGGTGACCGGGCCCGATTTCCGATCACTGCGGACTTCCGAGACAGAATGCGGCCTCATATCGGCTAAATTCCGACCGGTGACGAGTTTCACATGGCCTTGTCCCGACGGAACAGTGTTGAACTGAGAGCGGGTCGCCGTCGTCCTCATCGGTGGAAGATGAGGTCAGGGCGAGGACGTGGCTACCGCGGTGAGCCTGCAGACGACGGCGGGCCTGGGGTCGGAAGGAGGCTCGGTGGTCGGCGGACAGCGTGAAGCCGCGCTTCAGGAGTTGCACGACCGACACGCCAATGAGCTGTGGCGGTTCGCAATGCGACTGACGCACGACCGGCAGCTGTCTGAGGATGTCGTCCAGGAGGTGCTGCTCAAGGCGTGGAAGGATCCCAGCCTCGGGCAGAGGGATGAGGCCGCCGCGCGCGCTTGGCTCTTCACAGCATCTCGGAACCTGATAATCGACCGCTGGCGAAGCGCAGCTTCGCGGCATGAGCAACGAATGGAGGAGCCGCCAGAAGAAAGCGCCGGGGACGCGACCAGCGTGGTGCTCGACCGGTGGTTGATCGCCGAAGCACTGGGCAGCCTCTCCGCGGAGCACCGCTTCGTGATCAACGCCGCCTACTACGAAGGCCGCTCGGTGGCCGATATCTCGGCCCGGCTGCGGATTCCGGAGGGCACCGTCAAGTCGCGGCTGCACTACGGGCTCAGAACGCTCAGATTGGCACTACAGGAGAAGGGAGTGACTCGGCCGTGAATCTAATCCCCGACAAGTTTGCGCAGTGGGATGCTGCGTACGTGCTGGGCGCGCTGTCTCCTGCTGAGCGCCGGGAGTTCGAGGAGCATATGTCCAGCTGCGCGGCCTGCCAGACGGCTGTCTCAGAGCTCGCTGCTCTGCCTGGACTGCTGGCACAGATCTCGCCAGCTGATGCAGCGATGCTGTCCTTAGCGGACGACAGTTCGGCGGAATTCACCGAGACGCCAGCACTCAGCGCGGCACAGGCTGAGGTCATTGAACATGGACCGCCCCCCTCGCTGCTGCCGAAGATGATCAAGAAAGTGCGGATGCGGCGGCGGCGGATGGTGGCGGCGGTTGCCGGTATCGCGGCAGCGGTCATTCTGGTGGTCGGCGGGCTGGCAATTGGAGCCGGGCTGCTCCCGGTCCGGCCGGATAGCCCGGAGCGGGTTGCCTTCTCACCGGTCGTACCGTCGGGAATTACGGCTGTCGCTGATGTGATTCCTAGCAGCGATGGCACCCAGATCAGAGTGGAATGTGTGTACGCCGAGGTCAACGACCCTCGACCGGGCGGCGCTCACGAGATGTATTCGATCTTCGTAGTCGACCGGTCCGGTCGGGCCATGGAGGTCAAGGAATGGCCGGCCACGCCGAATAAACAAATGCGGCCCACGGCTACTACTCCCTTGAAAGTCTTCCAGATCGCTCAGCTGGAGATTCGCGAGACCGAAACCGACCTGGTTCTGCTGCGAGCCCCGCTTCGGTAACTAGGCGCGAGACTGCCGTACAGGCAGACCGTAGGCTAGTGGATTGTGACACGTCGCGGGTGGGTGCTTTTCATCACCCTCAGTGTGTGCTGGGGTATTCCGTACCTGTTCATCCGCGTCGCGGTGGCCGATCTCGATCCGCTGATAGTCGCGTTCGGCCGGACTTCCATCGGGGCCCTGCTGCTGCTCCCGCTGGCCTTACGCGCGGGGGCGCTGAAGCCGTTGTTGCCGCACTGGAAAATTCTGCTGATCTATACCGCGGTCGAGATCATTGGGCCGTGGTGGCTGCTCGGCCACGCCGAAACTCGCCTCAACAGTTCGACGACCGGTTTGATCATCGCCGCAGTTCCGATCGTGGCGGCGATCATCTTGACCGCGATGGGACACGATCGCCTCGGGGCTCGGCGGATTGCCGGCCTGGTCCTCGGGCTGGTCGGAGTCGCATTCCTGGTCGGACTTGATGTTGAGGTCGATGACTTCATTGCCATCGGCCAGGTGCTGTTGGTGGTGATCGGCTACGCGATCGGTCCAATCATCATCAGCCGGAGGCTTGCCCATCTGCCATCGCTGGGAGTGGTCACCGCGTCGTTGCTGATCTCAGCGGCTGCCTACGCCCCGTTCACACCACTGGTGTGGCCGGAACGCTGGACAGCGCCGGCCGTTGGCTCAGTGGTCGTGCTTGCCGTCATCTGCACCGCCCTGGCGTTCATGGTCATGTTCGCTCTTGTCGCCGAGGCGGGACCGGCGCGCATGACCGTGATCACCTACGTCAGCCCGGCTGTCGCCATTCTTCTCGGGGCGATCGTCTTGGACGAGCCGCTCACCATCGGGCTGGCGATCGGCTTCCCTCTGGTGATCATCGGTTCGGTGCTCGGCACCTGGCGGAGTGAGTCATCACCGGTCGAGCCCACCGGTCTGAGCACGGACTCGGATGGCACGGTAGTCGAGGCTAGCCGCGAGAGATCTCGTCCGTGAGTGGCAGGTCGACGACCGAGCGACCGGCGTGCAGCCGGTAGCTACCAGGCTCGATCGTCCACGCGTGCGTTGAGCTGTCCCAGTGCCTGAAGTTGTGGTCCCCTAGGGTGATGATTGCGTTCGCCACGTCTCCGGCCGCGGCATCCACGACGGCCGAGCCGACAAGCCACCTCGGAGCTCGCTCCACGGTGCTGTTGGGTTGACTGGCGTAGAGCTGGACCACTTCGCGACCTCCTCGGTGGCCCGTGTTGCGTACGCTCACCGTCACGGTGTCGCCATCGACGGCGATTCCCTCGTATGCCCAACTCGTGTAGCCGAGTCCGTGTCCAAACGGGAACAACGGATCGCGGCCCGTCGAGAGATACCAGCGGTAACCGATCAGCAGACCCTCGTCGTAGGGCAGCTCGCCATTCACAGGCTGCACCGGAGGTAGCTCCTCCTCCGAGGCGGGCCAGCTCACCGGCAATCGCCCACCCGGCTCGACCGTTCCGGTCAACACGTCGGCCAAGGCATTCCCGAATTCCTGCCCTGGGAACCAACAGACCAGCACAGCAGCTACCTGGTCTGCCCACGGCAACAGCACTGGTGCGCCCGCGTTCACGATCACCGCTGTTCGCGGATTGGCCGCCGCGACGGCGCTGACCAGTTCATCCTGACGACCGGGCAGCGCCAGGCTGGTCCGGTCGAAGCCCTCGCTTTCCACCTCCTGATTGGTACCTACCACTACCACCGCAATATCGGATTCGGCCGCCAAATTCACGGCGTGCTCGAACTCGGATTGTTCGTCAACAACTGGCGCGACATTGAGCTGCACGGTCAGCATGGTCACGTCGGCACCACCTAGCAGCGTGGCACCGCCGATCGGTCGATAGCTGAGCTCCACCGGCACATCCCGCCCGGCGTCCAAATCCACGATCGCCTGCTGCTGTGGCGGTTTCATGATTCCCTCGACAACGTCGGCGCCAGGGGGGAGTTCAATCGTTTCGTCGACCACAACCTCGCCGTCGATCACCAGCCGGAAGTCGCCGAGCCCAGATGTGCCAATCGCGAAGCGACCAGACACCGGCACCCGCAGCCGGGTGGCAAGCCGCAAATGATCAATCTCGCCGGCGGTCAAGCCTTCCTGTACCGGGCCCCACCACATCATGCCGGCGGCCTGCCGCTGCTGCCGACCAAGCTCATGGTCCTCGGCATCGAAGAAGATCACTTCAACGCCTGACCCGCTGCCATCCGGGAG
>Ga0081455_10005368_pt1 | contig 14072 bp, 13 predicted proteins | sample TabmetS3T2R1_FD_70207 | JGI IMG/M metagenome (GOLD analysis project Ga0081455, IMG submission 70207) | Tabebuia heterophylla rhizosphere microbial communities from the University of Puerto Rico - S3T2R1 | ecosystem: Host-associated > Plants > Roots > Rhizosphere ... | reverse complement strand
TGAGGGAGGAACGAGAGCAGGTACCTCGCCTCCTCGAGGCAGGTCTCCTCGTCCGGGGCAGTGAAGTGCGCGACCCCGGACTTCGTCGCGTGCGTGCCGGCACCGCCGAGCTCCTCGAAGCTCACGTCCTCCCCCGTCACCGTCTTCACCACATCAGGGCCCGTGATGAACATGTACGAGGTCTGCTCGACCATGAGGACGAAGTCCGTGATCGCGGGCGAGTACACGGCCCCGCCGGCACAGGGTCCCATGACGAGCGAGATCTGCGGGACGACGCCGGAGGCCTGGACGTTCCGCCAGAAGATCTCCGCGTAGCCCGCGAGCGACACGACGCCCTCCTGGATGCGCGCGCCGCCCGAGTCGTTGATCCCGATGACGGGGCATCCGTACTTCACGGCCTGGTCCATGACCTTGCAGACCTTCTCCGCGAACACCTCGGAGAGCGAGCCGCCGAACACCGTGAAGTCCTGCGAGAAGACGAACACCCTGCGCCCGAAGATCGTCCCGTAGCCGGTGACGACCGCGTCGCCCCACGGCCGCGTGTCGTGCATCCCGAACTCGGTCTCGCGGTGCCGGACGAAGCGGTCGAGCTCGACGAACGAGCCCGGGTCGAGCAGCTTCTCGAGGCGCTCGCGCGCGAGGAGCTTCCCGCGCTCCCGCTGGCGCGAAACGTGAGTCTCGCTCGCGGGGTGCGCGGCCTCGTCGCTCAGCTCCTCGAGCCAGCGGAGCTTCGCCTCGGTCGTGTCGTGGATCTCCGCCACCGCCCGCGGAGCCTACTGGTCGGGTAGCCGTATTCTCCCCGGCGTGCCGAGCACGCCCGTCGACCGCTCGACGAACTGGCCCTACGAGGACGGCGAGCCGGGCGAGTTCTCGTACTCGCGCTTCTCCAGCCCGACCCTCGCCGAGGCCGAACGGAGGCTGGGCGAGCTCGACGGCGGCAACGCGCTCCTCTTCGCGTCGGGCGCCGCAGCATCGGCGGCGGTCGTACTCGCCCTGCTCGAGCCCGGCCGGACGGTCGCGCTCGCGGAGGGCGCGTACTACGGCACCGGCGTCCTGCTCGAAGAGCTCCGGCGGTGGGGGGTTCGACACGTCGAGTTCGACCAGACCGGCCCTCCGCCCGAGGACGCCGACCTCGTCTGGCTCGAGGCGCCCTCGAACCCGTTCCTGACGATGCCCGACTTCGAGGCCGCGGCGGCGCATCCCGCCCGCGTCGTCTGCGACTCCACCGCCGCAACACCATTGAACGTGAAACCTCTCGAGCTCGGCTGCGACCTCGCGCTCCACTCGGCGACGAAGTTTCTCGCGGGGCACGACGACGCGCTCGTGGGCGCACTCGTGTGCCGCGACGACGAGACCGCTGCACGGTTGCTCGAGTTCCGGAGCCGCACCGGGCCCGTGCCCGGGCCGGACACGGCGTGGCTCCTGCTCCGGGGGCTCGAGACGCTCGAGGTGCGCGTCGCGCGCCAGACGGCGAGCGCCCGCGTCCTCGCCGACAAGCTGGAGCGGCACCCTCGCGTCTCCGTCGTCCGGTACCCGGGCTTCGGAGGACTCCTCTCGTTCGACGTCGCCGACGCCGAAGCGGCCCAGGCAGTCGAGACGAGCACCCGTCTCGTCGCAAACCTGACCAGCCTCGGAGGCGTCCACTCCGGCATCGAGGCACGCGCCCGGTGGGAGGGCCCCCGGGTTCCGGCCGGCCTGCTCCGGCTGTCGGTCGGGCTCGAGGACCCAGAAGACCTCTGGGCGGACCTCGAACAGGCCCTGGGCTCGCAGTGAGCCTCCGCGTCCACACGAGCGCGCTGATGGACTACAACGCCGGCGTGTTCGTCTCGGCCGGCCAGGCGTGCCTCGTCGACCCGGGCGTGCTCCCGGAGGAGATCGAACGTATCGCCGAAGGGCTGGACGGCGCCGAGCTTGCCACGGTCGTGCTCACGCACTCGGACTGGGATCACGTCCTCGGCCCCGAGCACCTCCCTTCGACGAAGGTGGTCGCGCACACCGCGTACGGGCAGACGCTCGACCCGGAGGGGGTTCGCGTGGTGCTGGGCCGGCTCGAGGCGACCAAGGGGATCGCACGCGAGCGTCCCTTCGATCCACCGCTCCCCGACGAGACGTTCGACGACGGACTGCACCTCCGCGTCGGCGACCTCGAGCTCCGGCTGGAGCACGCGCCCGGACACACTGCGGACATGCTCACGATCTACGAGCCCGAGAGCGCGACTCTCTGGGCGGCCGACATGCTGAGCGACGTCGAGATCCCGCTCGTCTGCCACGACCTCGGCGACTACGAGCGTACGCTGGCCACGCTCGACGGCCGGGAGATCCGCACGCTCGTCCCGGGCCACGGCGCGGCGACGGACGATCTCACGGAGATCCGGCGCCGGATCTCCGAGGACCGGCGTTATCTCGACGAGCTCCGATCAGGGGTCACCGACGCCGTCTCGGCGGGCCGCTCGCTCGACGAGACCGTCGCGGCGTATGCCGACCTCTCGCTCGGCCGGTCGGACGAGGACGAGGCGATCCACCGCCTCAACATCGAGAAGGTGTACGCCGACCTCGGTGGGGACGCCGACCCGAGCCAGGTCGGCTACGTGCGCGTCTGGATGGAGGCCACGAGATCGTGAGCTTCCTCGACCGCATCCGCAACAAGGGCGCGCCGAAGACGACGGACGAGGCGGACGACCTCGTGCTCCGGCAGCTCGTCGGGATCGGCGCCGACCTCTCGCGGCCGCGTCACGTGCTGCACTTCCTCTACTTCGACGACGAGGCGAGCGCGATGGCCGCAGCCGACGACATCCACAAGGCGGGCTACGAGACGACGCTGGCGGCGCCTCAGGAGGCGATCACGCAGTGGTCGGTGCGCGCGGAGGCCGAGCGCGTCGTCGACCGCTCGACCGTGGGAGCGTTCCGCGCCTGGTTCGAGCGCATCGCGACGGAGCACGGCGGCGAGTACGACGGCTGGGAGGCGTCGGCGGAGCCCTAGCTGGTCAGCAGCCTCCGTACCCGTACTCGAGCGACTTGCGACAGAACTCGTCCTCATCCGCCGTGAAGAAGTGGTGGATCTTGTCCGGCTTCCGCACGAAGTAGAGATAGTCGACCTTGGCCGGGCGCGCCGCCGCGCGGATCGAGGCGAGCCCCGGGTTGCCGATCGGGGTCGGAGGGAGCCCCTTGAAGCGGCGCGTGTTGTACGGCGAGTCGCTCTCGAGATGCTTCCGGAGCAGCGGGCGGTTGCCCGGGACTCGTAGGCCGTAGCGAATCGTCGCGTCGATGCCGAGCGGCATGTCCCGAGCGAGCCGGTTGTGGATCACCGCCGAGACGAGCGCGCGCTCACGCGGCACGACGGTCTCGCCTTCGATCATCGACGCGATGTTGAGGATCTCGTACGGGGTGCGGCCGCGCGCGCGGCGCAGGTCGACCTGCGACCAGCGCTCCTCGAACGCCTCGAGCTGCTTCTCGACGAGCTCGTCCGCGCTCGTCGAGGGGAGGAACTCGTACAGCGCCGGGAACAGAAAGCCCTCCATGCTCTTCCGTCTCAGGTAGCGCCTGAACGGACGCGGTGCGGACGCACGCGCGACCGCACGCTGATAGCCCCTGGCCGTCAGGCGCGGGGTCACGTTCCGCTTCGCGATCGCGATGTGCCGCACGGCAGCGACCCGGTCCACCATCTGCCGCGCCGTGAAGCCCTCCGGGAAGATGATCCGCAGGATCGTCTGGGGAGGCGGCGTCGTCTGGGCAGAGGCACGCTCCCGCTCCGGCCAAAGGCCCCCCAGCGCGGCCGCTCCCAAAGCCGCCGCGACGAGCAGGCCGAGCGCGAACCGCCGACGATCTCCACGGTGACCGAGCATGGCCACCCATAGTGCCTACCTCGTTCTGCCATCCTTAGGACGTGGTCAGCCTGTTCCGGAAGACGATCGAGCTCCCGAGCGCCGAGGACGCGCTACCGGGGCGCGACACGCCGATCGTGCCGGGAGAGTCCCATCTCGTGCTCGGCACGCCGCTGACGCCACCGTTCCCGGAGGGCCACGAGACGATCGTCGTCGGGATGGGTTGCTTCTGGGGCGCGGAGCGGATGTTCTGGCAGGCGCCCGGGGTGTACACGACGGCCGCGGGCTACGCGGGCGGCATCACGCCGAACCCGACCTACGAGGAGGTCTGCTCCGGGCGAACCGGCCACACGGAGGTCGTGCTCGCCGTCTTCGACCCGCAGCGAACGAGCTACGACGACATGCTCAAGATCTTCTGGGAGGGGCACGACCCCACCCAGGGCATGCGGCAGGGTAACGACGTCGGGACGCAGTACCGGTCGGCGGTGTACTTCGCGACCGAAGCGCAGCGCGACGCCGCGCTCGCGTCGCGCGACATGTTCCAGCAGGAGCTCTCGAGAGTCGGCTACGGCGAGATCACGACGGAGATCGCCGAGGCCGGCACGTTCTACTACGCCGAGGGCTACCACCAGCAGTATCTCGCGCGGAACCCGAACGGCTACTGCGGGCTCGGCGGCACGGGCGTGTCGTGCCCCATCGGCACGGGCGTCACCTCTTCGGCTCCTTGAAGACGACGTAGGGCGCCACCGTCCGGAACCCCATGGCCTCGTACATGGAGACCGCCATCTCCGAGGACTGGAGCACGGCGCAATCGAGGCCCCCGAAGCGGCCCGCCGCCACGGCAGCCCACGTCATCGCCGTTCCGACGCCGCGTCGTCGCGCCGACGGCAGAGTCTCGACGCTGTAGACACCGGCCGCGCGAACGCTCCGGATCGCGAGGGAGCAACCGACCGGGCGGTCGTCGATCAGCCCCACGAATGCCTCGACGTCGTCGTCGCCCAGGAACGACCGCGAGAACAGCGCCTCGGCAAGGTCGCGGGGGAGCCCTGATGCCACGCCGACGCCGAGAAACGCATCGCGTCCGGCGTCGTCGATGTGCGCGACACGGACGCTTGCGGGCGGCTCGGGCGAGTCGGGGATCGGACTGAGCACCATCCCCGGATAGGGAACGGGATCGCGCCCGAGGCCGTGCGCGGCCGTGACCTCCGCGAGCTCCGGCTCGAGCTCGGCTGCGACGAACACCCGGTACGGCACGTGCCGAGCAGCGACCCAGCGCACCGCGGCGTCGAGGTCCCCGACAGTCGCGGGCTCCACGACGACACAGCCGTTGAACAGCGAGTGCGGAAGCCCGGAGGCGAAGGCGAACACGCCGCCGAACTCCCGAGTGGCACCCGCGGGGCCGTGCTCGGCGACCTTCCGGAACGAGGCGACGAAGTTCTCGTTCGCCAGCGCGACGAGCTCGCCGTCGGTCCGCGTCATGTCCTCCGTACAGCTCCTACGGTTCGACCTCGACCGACGCGGCAACGGTCCCACGAACCGGCCGCTCGGAGGTCAGGCCGGTCCCGCCTGCGAGCCGCTGCGCCGCGTACACCGGAAGGATCGAGATGAGCACGATCACGAATGCGACCACGTTGATGACGGGGAGCTGTTGGGGCCGCGCCAGGTTCGTGAAGATCCAGATCGGCAGCGTCTGCTCGGCGCCCGACGTGAAGACGGTCACGATCACCTCGTCGAAGGAGAGCCCGAACGCGAGCAGGCCGCCTGCGAGGAGAGCTGTCCCCATGGACGGGACGATGACGCGGCGGAAGGTCGTCCAGCTGTCGGCGCCGAGATCAGCCGACGCTTCCTCGAACGACCTCGACGTCTGGCGAAGCCGCGCGACGACGTTGTTGTAGGCGAGCACGATGCAGAACGTCGCGTGGCCGATGACGATCGTCGCGAGGCCGAAAGTGATCCCGATCGGCTGCAGGATCGTCGTGATGGTCGCGTTGAGGGCGATCCCCGTGATGATCCCCGGAAGGGCGATCGGAAGCACGACGAGGAACGTCAGCGCGTTTCGCCCGAAGAAGCTGAAGCGCGCCATCGCGAGCGCGAGAAGCGTGCCGAGCACGAGGGCGACTGCCGTCGCCAGGATCGCGGCCTTGATCGAGAGGAAGAAGGCGTCGCGCACGTCCTCGTCGTGGAAGGCGATCGAGAACCACTTCGTGGTCCAGTCCTGAATGGGCCACGACTGCGTCGTGTTCGCGTTGAACGCATAGAGCGTGATGATCACGAGGGGGAAGTAGACGAACGCAAGCACGAGCGCGGTCGTGATCCGAAGGAACCAGCGCGTCCAGGGACCCTCTACCATCGCCGCCCGCTCACAGGTTCTCGAAGGCCCCGAGTCGCTTCGCGACGTACAGGTACCCCATCATCACCACGATTGGGACGAACGCATATGCGGCGGCAAAGGGCAGGTTGTTCGCCACTCCGATGTTGTCGTAGATCACGTTCCCGATGAACTGCTTGCTCGAGACGACCTCCGGCGTGATGTAGTCACCGAGCGTCAGCGAGAACGTAAAGATGGAGCCCGCGACGACGGCCGGGAACGCCAGTGGCAGGACCACTCGAACGAAGGTGCGTCCGGAGCGGGCACCCAGGTCCGCCGAAGCTTCGAGCATCGACGGCGGTATGCGCTCGAGCCCCGCATAGACCGGGAGGATCATGTAGGGGAGCCACAGGTACACGAAGACGAGCCACGTGCCCACGAGTGAGTAGCCCGGCCCCTCGATCCCGAACGGGTCCAGCAGCCAATTGAGGACGCCGTTCTCGGCGAGGATCGTCCGCCAGGTGTAGACCTTGACCAGGTAGCTCGCCCACAGCGGGATGAGGACTGCCACGACGAGCAGCCGACGTGTGCGCGGCGAGGCGATGCGCGCCATGTAGTAGGCGATCGGAAAGGCGAGAAGCACGCACCCGACCGTGACCGCCGCCGCCATGGACACGGTCCTGAGCGTGATCGTCCGGTAGACGGGCTCCGTGAGCAGCGTCCGGAAGTTGTCGAGGGTCGGCTCACGGACGATCTCGGCCGTGAACGGATCGAGGTACCAGAACGCGGACACGAGCATGATCGCGAGCGATCCCAGGTAACCGACGACGAGCCAGCCGACAGGGAGCGCCAGCAAGGCGGCGAGCCGCCATCTCGGATGGCGGTGAAAGAACGTCGAGAGGCCCCGGACCCGGCCGGGCCGGTCTTCGCCCGCGCTCACGGTCGAAGTCACGGATGGGCACCCCACGAGCGGTGAGCGCCGGGTACCCCGGCGCTCACCGCAACGCCCTCGCTAGCCTCGGATCTCCGTCCAGGCCTGCGTCCACTCCGAGTAGTCCTTGCAGACTTCACCTCGGTCGTCTCCGCAGTCGGCGATCGGAGTCTTCCAGTAGTAGACATTCGAGAAGTAGTCCTCGTCTGTGGCGTGGAAGGTCTCACAGTGGTTCGGGTCCTGCGTGAGGGCACAGGCTTCCTCGCTCGTCGGAGCTTCGCCGAAGTACTCGGTCGCCTTCGCGTTCCCTTCTGGACCGATGATGTAGTTCATCCAGAGGTACATGCAGTTCGGATTCTTCGCGTCGGCGTAGATCATCCAGGTGTCCGACCAGCCGGTCGAGCCTTCTTCCGGGAGCACACCCTGGGCGGGGGCCGGCGGCTTCGCGGCGGCCAGCTGGTTGAGCTGGTACTGCCAGGTCGTCCCGGCTGTGGAGTTCCCGCTCGAGATCGACTGGATCTGCTTGGCAGCATCGGACCAGTACTCGCCGGCCTTCTGCTGCTTGAGTAGGTCGACCGCGGCGGTGAACTGCTCGTCGTCGAGCTCGTACGGGTCCTCGATGCCGAGGTCGGGCTGCGTCGACATCAGATAGACCGCAGCGTCTGCGATCTGGATCGGGCTGTCGTACATCGAGATCTTCCCGGCCGCCGGCGAGTTCGGGTCCCACACGAGGCTCCAGCTCGTCTGGTCCCCGGGGATCTCGTCCGTGTTCCAGAACATGAGGTTGGCACCGCGTCCGTGCGGGACACCGTAGGGCACTCCGTCGACGGTGTTGTGCGGCTGGTCCTTCAAGCCTTCGAACACGCCCTCGTAGTTCGGTATGAGCTCGAGGTCCACCGGAGCGACGTCACCGGCTGCGATCAAGCGAAGCGTCGCATCGCCGGAGGCCGAGACTCCGTCGTAGTTCCCCGAGCGAATGAGGGTCACCATCTCGTCCGACGTCGTCCCGATCTTCGCGTTGACCTGACACCCGGTCTCCTGCTCGAAGGGCTTCACCCAGTCGTCCTCCAAGTAGCCCGACCACGCGATGAGGTTCACCTGGCCTTCAGCGTTCGCCTGGATCTCCTCGACGGTGCTCCCTAGCCCCTCGATCTCGGTACTCGCATCTCCGCCGTCGCCGCCTCCACAACCCGCCGCGACGACGCACAGCGCACCTACGAGCAGGCCAAACGCGAGCCACCGGGCCCCGCGCTTACTCCGTGCCATCCGTTCCTCCCTCCGTCTCGTCGATCACCGACTCTTGCTCGGGGCGCCACCCCACCCGAACGCGGCGTCCCTTCGCCTCGAGCACCATGCTCGAGTCGTCCTCGAGGTTCTGCTCGAGCACCTGCAGCTCGCCTCCTCGGTCGAGCGTCACGTGGTACCGCGTGACCGGCCCGACGTACTGGACGTCGTGCACGATGCCGAACTCGACGTGCAGCCCTGGCTCCGGCTCGCGGCCGTCTTCGAGGAGGTCGATCTTCTCCGGCCGCACCGTGTACCGGCGCCCGTCCCGCTCGAGCACGTTGGAGACGCCTACGAAGCCCGCGATGAACTCGCTCTGAGGATGCTCGTACACGTCGGCCGGCGGCCCGACCTGCTCGATCCGGCCCTCGTTGAAGACCGCGATCCGGTCGGACATCGTCAGCGCCTCCTCCTGGTCGTGCGTCACGTAGACGAACGTGATCCCGACCTCGCGCTGGATGGACTTGAGCTCGATCTGCATCTCCTGCCGCAGCTTCAGGTCGAGCGCGCCGAGCGGCTCGTCGAGGAGCAGCACCTTCGGGCGGTTGACGATCGCCCGCGCGAGCGCGACGCGCTGGCGCTGGCCGCCCGAGAGCTCCGACGGCTTCCGCTTGCCGTAGGCGCCCAGCCGCACCATCTCCAGCGCCTCCTGCGCGCGCTCTCGCCGCTCGCCCTTCCCGACCTTCTTCACCATCAGCCCGTACTCGACGTTCTGCTGCACGGTCATGTGCGGAAAGAGCGCGTAGTCCTGGAAGACCGTGTTCACCGGGCGGTCGTAGGGCGGCAGGCGCGAGACGTCCGCGCCGGCGAGCTCGATCGTCCCTTCGTCCGGGACCTCGAACCCCGCGATCATCCGCAGCGTCGTCGTCTTCCCGGAGCCGGACGGGCCGAGCATCGTGAAGAACTCGCCCGCCGGGATCTCGAGGTCGATGGCATCGACCGCCACGACGTCCCCGTACCGCTTCGTCAGGCGCTGGACGCGAATGTCCGGGACGCCGTTATGCGGCAAGCGACTCCTCCAGGATCGCCAGGCCCTCGTCGAGCTCGTCATCCGTGATCGTGAGCGGTGGCAGAAGGCGGATGACGTTGCCGTAGAGGCCGCACGAGAGAAGCACGAGCCCGCGGTCGAACGCGGCCTCGACGACCGCCTTCGCGCGGTCGGGCGAGCGCTCCTCGAACTCGAAGGCGAGCATGGGACCGAGACCGCGGACCTCGCCGATGTCGTCGTACTGCCCGGCGAACGCCTCGAGGCGCGCGCGAAGCTTGTCGCCGAGTGCGCGGGCCTGCTCGAGGAAGCCCTCGTCGGCGACGATCTCGAGGACCGCGGCTCCCGCGGCACACGCGAGCGGATTGCCTCCGAAGGTGCCACCGAGGCCTCCGATCGGCACGGCGTCCATCAGCTCGGCGCGGCCGGTCACTCCCGCCAGCGGCAGGCCGCCGCCGATCGACTTGCCGACGACGAGCAGGTCGGGCTCGACGCCGTCGTGGTGGTCGACCGCCCACATGCGACCGGTGCGCCCCACGCCGGACTGCACCTCATCGTTGACGTACAAGATGCCGTTCGAGGAGCAGAGCTCCTGCAGGCGCGCAAGGTAGTCGGGCGGCATGGAGATGAAGCCGCCCTCGCCCTGCACCGGCTCGAGGACGACACACGAGACCATGGACGGGTCGACGTCGGCCTTGAACAGGTGCTCGAGCGCCGCGATTGCGTCGTCCGCCGAGATGCCGCGGTACGGGTACGGAGCCGGCGCCCGGTACACCTCCGGCGCAAACGGCCCGAAGCCGGCCTTGTACGGCTTCACCTTGCTCGTCATGGACATCGCGAGCAGCGTCCTTCCGTGGAAGGCGTTCTCGAACACGACCACGGCCTGGCGGCCGGTCGCGGCGCGCGCGATCTTGACGGCGTTCTCGACCGCTTCCGCGCCCGAGTTCACGAGGATCGTGCGCTGCTCCTCGCCGCGGCACGGGGACAGCTCGGCCAGCCGCCGGCAGACGTCCACGTACGGCTCGTACATGCCGACCATGAAGCACTGGTGGAGATAGCGGTCGGCCTGCTCCTTGATCGCCTCGACGACCGCCGGATGGCGGTGACCGGTGTTCTGGCAGCCGATCCCGCCGCCGAAGTCGACGAAGCTCCGCCCGTCGACGTCGGTGATCCGCGCGCCCTCGGCCTCGGCGACGACGAGCTGAGGCGTCGAGACCCCGGGCGTGACGAAGCGAGCCCGGTCTGCCGCGATCTGCGCTGCGTGCGTGCCTTCGGTGACCGGCATCGCGCGATTATGCACCGGTGCCAGCGGAAATTCACCGTCCGGCCACAACAGGGTTGGAAGCGTCAGGGAGGACGCCGTCTACCATCCGTGTGCGCCGGAGTAGCTCAGCTGGTAGAGCAAGCGCCTTGTAAGCGCTAGGTCGTGGGTTCGAGTCCCGCCTCCGGCTTTTGCGTGGGGGAACCCATGGTTCCCCCACGAGCCCCCTCTTCCGTCAACGGCTCAGAGCACGCTGCGCCAGGCCTCCCGGCGGGCGAAGCCCGCCTCCGGCCCGGTCGTTTGCGTCGCTTTCGCAGGGCGGGGATCGTCCTACGCAAGTACTTCGCGCGTCTTCTGGTGAGCGAGGATCTTCCGCTTGACCCGTTGCAGGGCGTTGTCGATCGTCTTCGTATCGCAGCCGAGCTCCTCGGCCATCTCCTCGTACGAGCTGCCTTCGAGGTAGCGGCGCAGCGCCTCGGACTCGAGCTGCGAGAGGCCGGTCCCGAGGCAGAAGACGAGGCTCTCCAGCTCCTCGGTCGAGATGACGCAGACGGATGGGTCGTCGACGCTCGGCCCGGGCAGTGCGTCGCCGAGAGTGCAGTCGCCGTCCGAGTCCTGGCCCGCGGGCGTGTGGCTGAACGAGACGTACGAGTTCAGCGGCGAGTGCTTGAAGCGGGTCGCCGTCTTGATCGCGGTGATGATCTGCCGCGTGACGCAGAGCTCCGCGAAGCTGCGGAACGAGGTCTCCTTGTCCGAGCGGAAGTCCCGGACCGCCTTGTAGAGGCCGATCATCCCCTCCTGGACGAGGTCGTCCCCGTCGCCGCCGGCGAGGAAGTACGAGCTCGCCTTCAGCCGGACGAAGCCCGAGTACTTGCGCATGAGCGCGTCGAGGGCCACCGTGCTGCCATTCCGTGCCTTGAGGACGAGCTGAAGGTCTTCGAGCTCTCGCTGGACCTTCTGGGCCGACTTCGCTGCGGTTGCGGTGCGAGCGGTCATGGTCGATGGCTCCCGGGGTCGACGGCTGGACGGGGATCGAGGCTCGAAACCACAAGCCTCATGTTCAAGTTGAGGGAGAAGCTAGCACCATCTCGCGATCGTTACAAGGGGTTTGCGAACATTGCAGAATGCTAAGAACATACGTTCGCCTGCCAAGTTCGGTTGACCACACCGCGGCTCGGCCGGGCGTTTGCGACCATTGAGCGGTGACCAGAGTCCTCATCGTCGACGACCATCCGAGCTTTCGGGCATCGGCCCGAGCCGTGCTCGAGGAGGAGGGTTTCGAGGTCGTCGGAGAGGCGGAGGACGGCGAGTCCGCCCTCGCCGCGGTGCGCACGCTCTCGCCCGACGTGATCCTGCTCGACGTCCAGCTGCCCGACGCGAACGGCTTCGAGCTCTGCGACCTCATCTGCGGGAACGGCTCGCTGCCCAGCATCATCCTCGTCTCGAGCCGCGACGCCGCGGACTACAACGGACTGATCGACACGAGCCCCGCGAGGGGCTTCATTTCGAAGGCCGACCTCTCGGGCGACGCCTTCCGCGCCCTGCTCGCTTGACGCGCCCGACCCTCGCACTCGGGCTCGCGCTGCTCGCAGTCGTCGGGACCGTCTGCGTCGCGCTCGTTGCCGCGACCACGGAGGGGACCGCGAGGTGGGCGGTGCTCGTCATCGTCGTGGCCTGCGTGGCCTTCGTCGACGGCGGCCTCGTCGCGCTCGTGCGCTCGCACGGAGCCCGCAGTAGCGTGGTCGTTGCGCTCCAGGAAGGGACTCCCCTCCGCGATGCGCTCGCGCAGGCGCTCGACGATCCGTCCGTCGAGGTCCTCTACCGCCTGGACACGAGCCGTGGGCTCGGCGGCGCCGGCTGGGTGGACGCCGAGGGTCGCGGCGTCCCTGCTCCGGCGCCGAGCGCGGGCCGCGCCATCCGGTACGTGGAGGAGGACGACGTCTGCGTCGCCGCGCTGGTCCACGATGCGTCGCTCGCCGACGAGCCGGCGCTGCTCGACGCCGTCACGGCTGCGGCCGGGATGGCGCTGCGCAACGAGCGCCTGCAGGCCGAGCTCCTCGCGGAGATCAGGCTCGCAGCTGTGCTCGCGGACACGACGCCGGGCCTGCTCACCAACGTGAGCACGGAGGGCCGGATCGTCAAGCTCAACGCCGCGACGCTGAAGGCGAGCGGCTACTCGAGCGAAGACGAGGTGCGGGGCAAGTACTTCTGGGACGTGTTCATCGACGACGCCGAGCGCGAGGCGATGATCGCGCGCTTCCGGGACGAGGCGCCGGACTTCCCGCCGGCCGAGTACGAGAACGCGTTCACCAATGCGCGCGGCGAGCGGCTCGTCATCTACTGGCGGAGCGCGCCGGTGCTCGACGAGCACGGCCGCGTCGTGAGCATCGTCGCCGGCGGCCTCGACATCACCGAGCGGAAGGCGCGCGAGCTGGAGGCAGACCTCCGCCGCGGCTTCCTCGACGCGATCACGGACGCGATGCCGAGCTTCCTGATCGCGGTCGACCCGAACGGGATCGTCATGGAGGACGGCGTCAACCCCGCGTTCACCGAGGGTTTCGGCTGGACGACGGAGGAGATCGGCGGCCGCAGCTTCCTCGACCTCGTCGCGGAGGAATACCAGTACGCCGACCGCATGACGATCGCGAATGCGGCCAACGGCGTCGTGCAGGCGGAGCGCGAATCCCACTGGCTCCCGCGTGAAGGATCTCCGCGCATCGTGGCCTGGTCGGCGCGGCCCGTCCTCGATCCGCAGGGACGCAACATCGTCCTCGTCGCGGGCTCGGACGTGACGGTGCGGCGCCGGCGCGAGGAGGAGACGCGAGCGAGCGAGGAGCGGTTCCGGGCGGTCGTGGACAGCGCGCCGGTCGCGATCGTCGAGCTCGGCCCTGACGACACGGTCAAGCTCTGGAACCCCGCTGCGGAGCGCATCTTCGGCTGGACGAAGGAGGAGGTCGTCGGCGGCGAGGCGCCGATGGTCCCGACCGAGCGGGTGGGTGAGTTCGAGACGCTCGTCGACCGTGTCCGCGCCGGCACCGGGGACGCGGGGTACGAGACCGTCCGGCTGCGGCGCGATGGAACGCCGGTCGCGGTCGCGATCTCGACCGCGCCCGTTCACGACGCCGCCGGAGAGGTCATCTCGCACATGGCCGTGTTCAGCGACATCAGCGATCGCAAGCGCCAGGAGGAGGAGCTGCGCGCGTCGCGGGCACGGCTCGTGGAAGCCTCGGACGACGCGCGCCGGAAGCTCGAGCGCAACCTGCACGACGGCGCGCAGCAGCGCCTCGTCGCCGTGTCGATCTCGCTCCGGCTCGCGCTCGCGAAGCTGCCGGGCGCGACGGACGAGGCGCGCAGCCTGCTCGCCTCGGCGGCGGACGAGCTGACCTACGCGCTCGACGAGCTGCGAGAGCTCGCCCGCGGCATCCACCCGGCGATCCTCACCGACCGCGGCCTCGGCCCGGCGCTCGAGGCCCTCGCCGGCC
>Ga0081455_10005367_pt1 | contig 14072 bp, 12 predicted proteins | sample TabmetS3T2R1_FD_70207 | JGI IMG/M metagenome (GOLD analysis project Ga0081455, IMG submission 70207) | Tabebuia heterophylla rhizosphere microbial communities from the University of Puerto Rico - S3T2R1 | ecosystem: Host-associated > Plants > Roots > Rhizosphere ... | reverse complement strand
ACCCGGCCGCCGCGTAGCACCAGCCCATCAGGAACCCCTGGACAAGATCCGCGCCGGCCGCCTGACACCCGAGTCGCTGCGGGTCCGCATCCTGGTCCCCGACATGACCGCCCCGGCTGCCGTGCCGTGCCGCGTGGACGATCTGGGCAATGAACCCGCGCTCCGCGAGCGGATGCACCGCATCATGCTCCGCCACACCCACCTACACCCGCGACAACCGCCCGGTGGAGTACGCGCGGGGCGTCCACGTCGCCTCCCGCTTCGAGTGGACCTACACCTTCAGCCTGCCCGACTGACCAGGAGCACTCCCACTGGACGACTACATCGCCAGCATCGGAGACGTCGACCGGGTGATCACCATGCTCGTCGGCGACACGCAGCGCATCACGCTGTACGCCGAACACGGCTACGCGATCCCGCAGGACATCCCGCCCACCGTCGAGGCCGCCTACCAACGCCTCATCGCCGCCGGCTACACCAAACGCCTACGCTGACGAGCCGCTGCCGAATCTGCCTGTTCTTGCTCGGAGTGGGTGGACTTGGGATAGGCGGTTGGTTGCGAAGGGGTCGGTTCCGGTGGGGTCCCAGCAGGCGGCGGCTTTCCAGGCGGCTCGGGCTTGGGTTCGGGGGGTTCGCCGGCCACGTAGGTCATCAGCACCCCACTGTTTGAGTGCCGCCCGTCCCACGGGCCGCACGTTCACCGATTGCCTCGGCGGCGGATCAGGACGACGGTGCCGAGGATCAGGAGGGTGATTTGACGTATCGCGGTCCCGGATCGGTGCGGGTTAGTCGTAGTAGAAGTCGGCGGCTTCCTTGGCTCCGGCGGGGGCGGTGATGTTCAGCGCCGAGCCGTGGGCGGTCAGGGTTGTGGTCAGGGTGAGTTTGGGGCCTTTGGTGGGGGCCAGTTGCACTTTGATGGAGGTGACCCAGCCTTGGGCGTTGGTGGTGATGGTGTAGGAGGCGGAGAGCATGCCCAGGGTGACGATGCTGGGGGCGCCCACGGGGATGAAGGGGTCGGCGGCTTTGCCTTCGGGGTTGAATTTGCCGGAATAGGTATGGGGGTCGATCTGCTCGGCGGACAGGATGGCCGCGGTGAATCTCTTCAGGCCGGTGGGGTCGGTCCAGTCGAAGTGGAGGAGCGGGTTGTCGGGCTTGACCCGCTTGAGGTCCAGGTGGATCCAGTCGTCCTTGGCGGAGTCGCGGAGGTATTCGTCGGTGCCGATGACGATGCGGTTGCCGGTGGAGGGAAACTTTCCGCCGGTGATCGCGGTTGCCGTCTGGAGCCGGCGGGTTGTGGGGGCCAGCGCGCCGGTGCACGTCACGTACTGGCCTTCGGGGAGGTTGCCGCGGACCACGTAGCGGATCGTCGCGGCCTGGGAGCGTTGTAAGGCGGCGATCACGTCCGCCCGGGCCGTGTCAGGGGTGGGGGTCGGGCGCGGGGGCGGCGGCGTGGGGGCCGGCGGCGTGCTGGTGCAGGCGGTGGGGAGGAGTACGGCCAGGCACACGGCGGCGGGGAGGGCGACCAGGCGGCGCGTCATGGGCGGTCCCGTGAGTAGATTCGGACACGGCGGGCGGGAACGGCCACAGTACCGGCGTACGGATCGCGTCAAGGCCGGCGGGTACGGCGTCAAGAACGCGTCAAGATCTTCGCGGCGACCACCGACCACGCGCTGTGCTGGGCAGCATGGTGGACAGGGCGCTGCCGAAGCGGTTGGTGGTGGGGCGGCCGCTGCGCAGCGAGCGGCTGGGCGAGACGCTGCTGCCCAAACGGCTGGCGCTGGCGGTGTTCTGCAGCGACCCGCTGTCGTCGGTGGCGTACGCGACCGAGGAGATCCTGCTGGTGCTCTCGATCGCGGGCGCCGCGCTGCTCGGGCTCGCCTGGTGGGTGGCGGCGGCGGTCGCGCTGCTGCTGGTCGTGGTCGTCGCCTCGTACCGGCAGACCTGCCACGCCTACCCCAACGGCGGCGGCGCGTACGCGGTCAGCCGGGCCAACCTCGGCCGGGACGCCGCCCTGGTCGCCGCCAGCGCCCTGCTCGTGGACTACGTGCTGACCGTCGCGGTGAGCGTGGTGGCCGGCGTCGCGAACATCACCTCCGCGTTCCCGGCGCTGGTACCGCACGCGGTGCCGCTGTCGATCGGGCTGGTCGCGCTGCTGGCGGTGATGAACCTGCGCGGGGTGAAGGAGTCCGGCCGGATCTTCGCCATCCCGACCTACGGGTTCGTGCTGAGCGTCCTGCTGCTGCTCGTGGTCGGGGTGATCCGGCAGGTCGCCGGGCACCCGGTGGTCGCCCAGAGCGCGGCGTACCACGTCGTACCGAGCGCCGCGAACGCCGCCACGCTGCTGCTGGTGCTGCGCGCCTTCGCCTCCGGCTGCACGGCGCTGACCGGGGTGGAGGCGGTCAGCAACGGCGTGCCGAGCTTCCGGCGGCCGAAGGCGCGCAACGCCGCGGCGACGCTGGCGATCATGGGTGGGCTGGCGATCACGATGTTCGGCGGCATCACCGCGCTGGCGCTGGCCGCGCACGTCCACGTGGCCGCCGACCCCGCGCACCTGGTCGGGCTGCCGGCCGGCAGTACCCCGCCGACGGTGATCGCGCAGCTGGCGGACGCAGTGTTCGGGCACGGCGCCGGCTTCTACGCGGTGCAGGCCTTCACCGCCGCGGTCCTGGTGCTCGCGGCGAACACCGCGTACAACGGTTTCCCGATCCTGGCCTCGATCCTGGGCGAGGACGGGTACCTGCCGCGGCAGTTCGCCCGGCGCGGGGACCGGCTGGTGTTCAGCAACGGCGTGGTGCTGCTGGCGCTGCTGGCCGGGCTGCTGATCTGGGCCTTCGACGCCAGCACGACCCGGCTGATCCAGCTGTACATCATCGGCGTGTTCGTCTCCTTCACCCTCAGCCAGGCGGGCATGGTGCGGCACTGGACCCGGCTGCTGCGGCAGCCGGGCGACCCGCGGGAGCAGCGCCGGATGCGGCGGTCGCGGGCCATCAACCTGGTCGGCGCCGTCTTCACCGGCGTGGTGCTGGTGGTCGTGCTGGTCACCAAGTTCGCGCACGGGGCGTGGCTGGTGGTGGTCGCGATGCCGGCGCTGTTCGCGCTGATGAAGGCCGTCGCGCGGCACTACCGGCGGGTCTCGGCCGAGCTGACCCCGCGGGGGAACGGGTCGCTGCTGCCCAGCCGCGTACACGCCGTGGTCCTGGTCTCACGGCTGCACACCCCGACGCTGCGGGCGCTGTCGTTCGCCCGGGCCAGCCGGCCGGACACGCTCACCGCGGTCACTGTACGCACCAGCGGCGGCGAGACCGAGCAGCTGACCCGGGACTGGGCGCAGCGCGGCATCCCGGTGCCGCTGACCGTGCTCGACTCGCCCTACCGCGACATCACCGGGCCGGTGCTGTCCTACGTCGCGCGGCTGCGCCGGGACAGCCCGCGGGAGTTGGTGATCGTGTTCATCCCCGAGTACGTGCTGCGGCACTGGTGGGAGCACCTGCTGCACAACCAGAGCGCGCTGCGGCTGAAGGCGCGGCTGCTGTTCCAGTCCGGGGTGCTGGTGACCAGCGTGCCGTGGCAGCTCGGCCGGGACGGCGTACAGGTCCCGGAGGAGGTGGTGCCGGCCGCGGCGCCTACCGTGGGTGCGTGAGAGGTGGGCTGCCGAGGCCGCGGCTGCTGGCCGGCTGGGGGCTGGCGCTGGGCGGGCCGCCGCTGCTGACGGTGGGGTTGGCGGCCGCCCGCGGCACGCTGAGCCTGGCCAGCCTGCTGCTGGCGTACCTGCTGGCGGTGGTCCTGGTGGCGGTGGTCGGCGGGACCGCGCCGGCGGTGCTGGCGGCGCTGGGCTCGGTGGCGCTGGCGAACTGGTACCTCACCCCGCCGTACCACACCTTCCGGATCGAGCAGCGGGACGCGGTCGTCGCGCTGGTGGTGTTCGTGGTGGTGGCGTGTACGGTCAGCGCCGCGGTCGAGCTGGCGGCCCGGGACCGGCAGCGGCTGGCGGCGCAGGCCGAGGTGGACCGGCTGCGCTCGGCGCTGCTGGCCGCGGTCGGGCACGACCTGCGTACGCCGCTGGCCGGGATCAAGGCGGCGGTCTCCAGCCTGCGGCAGGCCGATGTGCGCTGGAGTGAGGTGGATCGGGACGATTTCCTGGCGACCATCGAGGAGGGCGCGGACCGGCTCAGCGACCTGGTCGCCAACCTGCTGGACCTGAGCCGGCTGCACGCGGGGGTGCTGTCGGTGGCGCTGCGGCCGGTGGCGCTGGAGGAGGTGCTGGGCCGGGTGCTGCTGGACCATCCCGGTACGGAGCTGGAGTTGCCGGACGGGCTGCCGCTGGTGCGCGCCGATCCCGGCCTGCTGGAGCGGGTGCTGGCCAACCTGGTCGGCAACGCCCACCAGCACGGCCGCGGGCCGGTGCGGCTGGCCGCGGTGGCGGGCGGCGGGCGGATCGAGGTGAGCGTGGTGGACAGCGGGCCGGGCATCGACCCGGCCGACCGGGAGCGGGTCTTCGCCCCGTTCCAGCGGTTGGACGACCGGGGCACCGGTACGGGCCTGGGGCTGGCGATCGCGCGCGGGTTCAGCGCTGCCATGGGCGGCACGCTGGAGCCCTCGGGTACGCCCGGCGGCGGGCTGACCATGACCCTCACCCTGCCGCTGGCGGCGCCGTGACGCGGGTACTGGTCGTGGACGACGACCCCGGGCTGCTGCGGACGCTGCGGATCAACCTTCGGGCGCGGGGGTACGAGGTGCACGCGGCCGCCGGCGGTGCGGCCGCGCTGGCCGCCGCCGCGGCGGCACCGCCGGACCTGGTCATCCTGGACCTCGGGCTGCCCGACCTGGACGGGGTGGAGGTGGTCGGCGGCCTGCGCGGCTGGTGCGGCGCGCCGATCATCGTGCTGTCGGCGCGGCACGGGCAGGGCGACAAGGTGGCCGCGCTGGACGCCGGCGCCGACGACTACATCACCAAGCCGTTCGGGATGGATGAGCTGCTGGCGCGGGTGCGGGCGGCGCTGCGGCGGGCGGCGCCGGGCGAGCAGGCGCCGGTGGTGGGCACCGCGGCGTTCACCGTGGACCTGGCCGCCAAGCGGGTCACCACCGCGGCCGGGGAGGTACGGCTGACGCCCACCGAGTGGCACCTGCTGGAGATCCTGGTCCGCAACCCGGGCAAGCTGGTCGGCCAGCGCCAGCTGCTCACCGAGGTCTGGGGCCCCGCCTACACCAGCGAGACCAACTACCTGCGCGTCTACCTCGGCCAGCTGCGCCGCAAACTCGAACCCGACCCCACCACCCCCCGCTACCTCATCACCGAACCCGGCATGGGCTACCGCTTCGAACCCTGACCGGGAACACCCGTTTTGGGGACGTGGTCGGGCGGTGGTGTCTGCTTAGGGTTCGGGCATGGATGAGTCGGGAGCCGCTGGGGCGACGGAGTTGCGGTTGGTGCTGCGCCGGTTGTGGCCGGAGTACATGGTCACCGGGCACTACTTCGGGCTGGTGAGCGGGCCGGAGGAGTCGCACGGCGGCGGGTACGAGCAGGAGCGGGCCGATGTGCGGGCGATCCAGCAGCGGATGATCGCGCTGGGGTACGTACCGGGCGTGACCGACCCGCACAGCGGGTGGGCCGACGGGGTGTACGAGCAGCCGACCGTGGACGCGGTCGCGGCCTGGCAGCGCGCGCTGGCGCTGAACACCGAATTCCACGGGCGGGTCTACCTGGACGACTGGTACGCCCTGTTCACCTACTGAGGCGGCGGGCTCCCTCCCGGGGTAGTCTTCTACGAGGCGTAGAAGAGGGGAGCCGGCATGGTGTGGGCGAGCTCGCAGATCGCGCCGCGGTCCCAGATGGGGCTGTCGCTGGGCTGGCACATCGTCATCGCGTGCCTCGGGGTCGGCCTGCCGGCGCTGGTGGTCTACGTCGAGTGGCGCGGCATCCGCACCGGCGACCCGGTCTACCGGCTGCTCGCCCGCCGCTGGGCCCGCGCGCTCGGCGTGCTGTTCGCCGTCGGCGCGGTCTCCGGCACGATCCTGTCCATCGAGATGGGCGTGCTGTGGGCCGGGTTGATGGAGCGGTACGGGTCGGTGATCGGGCTGCCGTTCACCATCGAGGGGTTCGCGTTCTTCATCGAGGCGATCTTCCTCGGCATCTACCTGTACGGCTGGGACCGGCTGCCGCCGCGTACCCACCTGCTCACCGGGCTGCCGATCATCGTCGCGGGCGTGCTGTCGGCGTTCTTCGTGGTCACCGCCAACGCCTGGATGAACAGCCCGCAGGGGTTCACCGAGCGGGACGGCAAGGTGGTCGCGACCAGCCCGTGGCAGGCGATGTTCAACCGCGCCACGTGGCCGGAGACCACCCACCTGCTGCTCGCCGCGTTCATGGTGACCGCCTTCGTGGTCGCCAGCGTTTACGCGGTGGCCATGCTGCGGGGGCGGGAGGATGCGTACCACCGGGTGGGGTTGCGTGTCCCGCTGACGCTCGGGGCGATCGCCGCGCCGCTGCAGGTGGTCGTCGGCGACTGGGCGGCCCGGTACGTCGCGGCCGAGCAGCCGGTGAAGCTCGCGGCGATGGAGGGGTTGGCCAGCGGCGGCACGCACGTACCGCTGTCGGTGGGCGGGTGGTTCACCGGCGGGCGGCTGGTCGGGGCCGTACACATCCCGGACGGGCTGTCGCTGCTGGCGCGGCTGGACCCGGGCGGGTACGTGGCCGGGCTGGACAGCGTGCCGCCCGACCTGCGGCCGCCGGTCGCGCTGGTGCACCTGAGCTTCGATGCGATGGTGGGGCTCGGGCTCGGGCTGCTCGCGCTGGGCGGGTGGTTCGGCTGGGCCTGGTGGCGGCGGCGCGCGCTGCCCCGCTCGCGGTGGTTCCTGCGGGCGGTCGCGGTCAGCGGGGTGGCCGCGGTGGTCGCCATGGAGTGCGGCTGGATCGTCACCGAGGTCGGGCGGCAACCCTGGGTCGTGTACGGCCTGCTGCGTACCGTCGACGCCGTCAACCCCTCCCCCGGCCTGGCCGCCGGGCTGCCCGTCCTCGGCATCGTGTACGTCCTGCTCACCGTCGTACTCGTCGCGGTGCTGCGCTGGATGACCCGCGGCACCCCGGTCCCGGCCGCGCCGCAGGAGGCCGACCCTGACACGTACAAGGTCGTGTGATGGCGGGCACCGCGAGCCGACAGGGAGTGAGCATCGCAGGCGCGGGCGCCTTTTCCGCGCCGAGGAGCGGAGCGACCGCGGAGGCGAGCACGTGAGTACAGCTGTTCTGGTTCTGGTGTGGTTGGCGCTCACCGCGTACGCCCTGCTGGCCGGGGCCGACTTCGGGGCGGGCACGTGGGACCTGCTGGCCGGGTCGAGTGAGCGCGGGCGACCCCGGCGGCGGCTCATCGAGCATGTGATCGGGCCGGTGTGGGAGGCCAACCATGTCTGGCTGATCTTCGTACTGGTCCTGCTGTGGACCTGCTTCCCGACCGTGTTCGCCGCGCTCGCCTCGACGCTGTGGGTGCCGCTCACCCTGGCCGCACTGGGGATCATCGCGCGCGGCTCGGCCTTCGCCTTCCGCAAGGCCGTGGGCACGCTCGCGCAGCAGCGGGCCTTCGGGGCGGCGTTCGCGCTGTCCTCGGTGCTGACCCCGTTCTTCCTCGGTACGGCCGCCGGGGCGGTCGCGGCCGGTGCCGTACCGGCCGGGCTCGCCGGCGCAGACCCGATCCGCTCCTGGACCAGCGCGTTGCCGCTGCTCACCGGCGTACTGGCCGTGCTCGCCTGCGGCTACCTCGCCGCGACCTACCTGTGCGGGGACGCGGACCGGCAGGGCGCGGACGCCGAGTGGTTCCGGTGGCGGAGCGTCGTGACCGGCGTCGCGACCGGGGCGGTGTCGCTGGCCGGGCTGCCGGTGGTGGCGCACTCGGCGCCGGCGTTGTATGACGGTCTGACCGGGCGGGGGTTGCCGCTGGTGGCCGGGTCGGTCGCGGCCGGCATGCTGTCGCTGCTGCTGGTGCTGACCCGGCGGTACCTGCTGGCGCGGCTGGCGGCGGGGCTCGCGGTGGCGGCGTTGCTGTGGGGGTGGGCGCTCGCGCAGTACCCGCACCTGCTGCCGGGGGTGGACGTCGGCTCGTCGGCGGCGCCGGCCAGCACGCTCAGCGCGACGCTGGTCGCCTCCGCGATCGGCCTGCTGCTGCTCGTACCGTCGATGGCGTGGTTGTTCCGGCTTTTCCAGCAGCCGTAGGGTTTTAGCGCAGCAGGGTGTCGACGTTGATCAGCAGGCCGGCGCCGTCGTCGGTGGTGATCATGCTGAAGCGGTGGCGCTCCACCGAGCGGTCGCCGTTCTTACCCAGGAAGGTCACCGTGCCGGTCACCGTCGCCGCGGCCGGGTCCGCGGTCAGGTCGGCGATGCTCACCTGGGCGATCGTCGCCCAGAAGTGGGTGTACGAGTCGTGGCCGATCTGCTTCAACCTCGGGCCGAGGCGCTTCCAGCCCTCCTCGGTGTTCGCCGGCAGCAGGCGGTAGTAGTCGCCGACGAAGGTGGTCATCGCGGCGGCGGTCATCGGGTTCGCGGGCTTTGAGGTCGGGTTCGAGGTGGCCGGGTTCGAGCTGGCCGGGTTCGAGGTGCCGGTACGCGGCGGGGTGCTGGCCGGTTTGCTGCTCGGGGGTTTGCCGCTGCTGGCGCGGGGGGCGGAGGTGGTCGGGTTCGGCTGGCCGGTCGTGGCCGGTTCGCCGTCCGGGCGGAGCAGGTACCAGATCGCTGCGACGATGAAGACGACCAGCAGCACCGCCGCCACCAGCCAGGCCGCCCGGCCGTCGCGCCGTGGCGGCCGCGGCACCCGGATCGGTGGCGCCGGAAGGACCGCCTCCCGCGCGGCCGCGTTCACCGCCTCCCGCGCCGCGAGCAGGTCGGCCAGCGGCGCCACCCGGCCGTTGCTGTCCGCCGTACGCGAGAAGTCCGTCACGGCAGGGGTTGCGGGCGGCGGAGTGTCCACAGTGGACGGAGTGATGTCGCGCAACGTCGTGTCGTTGGCGCCCGGCTCGGCGACGGTCTCGCGGTCCGGCGCCGGATCGGTCGGCGTACGGGGCGCGGTAGCCGGAGCAGCCACCGGGTCGGCATCGGCTTGGTCGGCGGGCGTACGCGCCGTGTCGTCGGCGATCGGCTGGGTCGCGGTCTCCTCCTGCGGGGCGGGATCGGCGGTCCCGGCCTCGGCTCCGCGCGTCGGGCCGGCCGGCGTGGACACTTCGGCGCCGGCTTGGCGGTCGGGCGTCGGGTCGGCGGGCATACGCGGAGCCTTGTCGGCGACCGGCTCGGCCGTGGCTGCCTTGGCTGGAGTGGCCTTCGCCGTCTTCTTCGGACGCTTGCCGCGTGCGGGCGTGCGCGGCAGCGCGACCGTCGAGGTCGGCTCACTTGCCGTGTCCGCGGCTGCTTCTACGGCCTGAGCCTCCTCGGCGGGGGTTCCCGCCTCGGACCCAGCGGTAGCCGCAGATCTGTCGGCGCCCGCGCCGGAACCGCCCGCCCGAACGCCCGGAGCGTCGCCGCGCGCCACCTCGGCGTCCGCGACTTCGCGGCTCCCGCCCTCACCATCGTCGGTGCCGCGTCCACCGCGGGCCGCCGCCCCACCAGCCGCCGGACCCCCGCCTGCGGGCGGCCTGCCCCCAGAGTCGGCCACGAAAGCCCCGGCCGCGGAAGGCTCGGCCGCGGAAGGCTCGGCCGCAGAGGACCTGACCGCAGAAGACCCCGTCGCGGAAGGCCCGACCGCGGTGGGTGCGGCGTTGGGCGTCGTGGGCGCGGGGGACGCCGCCGGAGGGGCGGTGGCGGGGGACGCCGCGGCGAGAGGTTCGGGGGTTGGGGAGTTGGTGGGGGCCGGTTCCGGCTTTGGGGGCTCGGCTTGGGGGGTGTTTGCGTCCCGGCCTTCGGGCTCGCTGGGGGTGGGGGGTTGGGGCTTGGCCCAGGAGTGGGTGGCGGGCGGAGCGGGGTCGGCGGGGGTGGCCCACTTCAGCCAGGACAGGTTGGCGGAGCGGTCCGGCGGTGTGGCGCCGCCGGGGGCGGTTGGCGGGAGGATCGGCGGCAGGGCCGGCGGCACGATCGGCGGCAGGGAGATGGACGGCAACGCCGGTGGGCTGGTCCGCGCGGGAGGCGGTACGTCGGCGGAGGTGGGTGGCGGGGTGCGGTCCTCGGGCGGCGCGGTGAGGTGCGGCTGGCGCGGGTCCGGCGGGCGCGGGTGCGGCTGGCGCGGATCCGGCGGGCGCTGGTCCGGCTGGCGGGGCGGAGCCGGGCGCGGGGTGGGGCGGGTGGCGGGGGCCTTGGTGGGGCGTACCGCGGGGGTGGCCAGCGGGGCGGCGCGCGGGGTGGGGACGGCGGCCAGCAGGCGGGCGGCCTCGCTCATGGTGGGCCGGCCGGCCGGGTCGCGGGTGAGCAACCGGGACAGCACCGGCGCCAGCCGCCCGGCCCGCGCCGGCGGCGGCACGTCCTGGGTGGCGATCCGCCCGAGTACGGCCAGCGGGTTGCCGTCGCTGCCGAACGGCGCCCGCCCCTCGACCGCGTAGTACAGCGTCGCGCCCAGCGACCACACATCCGACTGCGGCGCCGGGTCCGCGCCGCGCGCGATCTCCGGCGCGAAGTACGCGGGCGTACCGGCAAGCAGCCCGGTCTCGGTCAGCGTGTCCCCCGCCCCGCCGCGGGCGATCCCGAAGTCGGTGAGCTTGGCCACATCGGAGTCGGCCAGCAGCACGTTCCCCGGCTTCACGTCGCGGTGCACCACCCCGACCCGGTGCGCCTCGGCCAGCGCGCCCGCCAGCTGCGCCCCGATCGAGGCGACCCGCTGCTCCGGCAGGCCACCATCGGCCCGTACGACCTCGTTCAGGGTCTTCGACGGCACGTACTCCATGACCAACCAGGGCTGGTTGTCGTGCCGCACCACGTCGAAGATCGTGACCACATTCGGGTGGTTCAGCCGGGCGACCATCCGGCCCTCGCGCATGGCGCGGGCCGAGGCGGTCTGCGCCTCGCGGTCGGTGCGGAACGCGCGGTCGGTGATCTGCTTGATCGCCACCTCGCGCCGCAAGGTCTCATCCCGGGCCAACCACACCGTGCCCATCGCGCCGGCCCCGATCCGGCGGACCAGCGTGTAGCGCCCGGCTACCGCACGCGGCTCGCTCATTCCCGCCTTCCTACGGTCCCGCCCGGACACCGCAACCCTACCTGCCGCCGATCAGCGCGCTCGCTGGGGAACCGCCCGGGTGAACCCCCTGGTACCCCGGAATCCGGTGGCCGCGCCATACCCGGCCGAGGTACACATCACACATGAGCGAGCCCACCCTGCGCCCCATCACGGTCGAGGAGTTCCCCGCCTACTACGGCAACAACATCGAGACCTTCAACAGCGACCCGCGCGATGCCGAGCGCGAGCTGGAGTTCTCGGTGATCGAGCTGGAGCGCACCCTCGGCGGGTTCGTGGACAAGGAGCTGGTCGCGACCGCGTGCATATACAGCCGCAGCATGACCGTGCCCGGCGGCCCGCTGCCGGTCGCCGCGGTCAGCATGGTGAGCGTCGCGGCCACGCACCGCCGGCAGGGCCTGCTCACCGCGATGATGCGCCGCCAGCTCACCGAGCTGCACGAGCAGCAGGGCGAGCCGGTCGCCGCGCTGTGGGCCTCGGAGGCGCCGATCTACGGCCGGTACGGGTACGGCATCGCGGCCCAGGGCATGATCCTGACCGGGCGGACGCCGGCGCTGCGGTTCCGCCCGGGGGTGGACACCGGCGGCGGGCGGGTCCGGATGGCGGCCGAGCACGAGGCCCGGCCGCACCTGGAGTCGGTGTACGAGGCGGTACGGGTGCGGCAGCCGGGGTTGCTGGACCGGGCCGGGGCGTGGTGGAGCAACCGCCTGTCCGACCTGGAGTACCAGCGGCAGGGCGGCACCACGCTGCGGTTCGCGCTGTGGGAGGAGCCGGGCGGCGAGGTCAGCGGCTACGCCCTGTACCGGACAAAGCAGGAATGGGGGGACCAGGGCCCGGACGGTGAGCTGATGATCCGGGAGGTCATGGCGGCCAACCCGCGGGCGTACGCGGGGCTGTGGGCGTTCCTGCTGGAGCGCGACCTCGTCCGGCGCGTCAGCCGGCACACCGGCCCGGTCGACGAGCCGCTGGTGTGGCTGGTCGACGACCCGCGCCAGCTCGCCCTGCGCGTGCAGGACCAGCTCTGGGTACGGCTGGCCGACGTGGGCCGGGCGCTGGCAGCGCGGGCGTACACCACCGAGATCGACGTGGTCCTCGAGGTGAGCGACCCGTTCTGCCCGTGGAACGCCCGCCGCTGGCGGCTGTCCGGCGGGCCCGGCGGCGCGGTCTGCGAGCCGACCTCGGCGCCGGCCGACCTGTCCCTCAGCAGCGCCGAGCTGGGCGGCGCCTACCTCGGCGGCCCCACGCTCAGCTCGTACGCCGCCGCCGGGCGGGTCGAGGAGCTGCGCCCCGGCGCGCTGACCGCCACCAGCATCGCCTTCCGCGGCGACCGCCTCCCCTGGTGTCCCGAAATCTTCTAGTTTTTCCCACTAACTCCCTGCGACGGATCGGCTGTCCCTAGCCTGTGGGCCATGCCCCGGATCCGCGTTGCGGCCTGCGCGCTGGCCGCCGCAGTACTGACCGGTTGTTCCTCCCACGACCCCGACCCTGGTGCCTCCTCGAGCCCGGCGACCGCCGCCTCGACGACGCCGGTCCTGACGACGCAGGCCGCCGCCGACCTCTACCGCGGCTACCTCGTGCCGGAGCTGCTCGCAACCCTCGACTTCGGCAAGGCCACGATCGCCACACCCCGGGTGCTGGCCGACTGCACGCGGGCCGCCGCGGCCCTGGCCGAGGCCAACCGGACCTTCAGCGCGGCACTGACCGGCCAGCAGTGGCCGGCGGCCGCGCAGGAGCACGTCGACGAACTGGTCCGCATCCTCGCCGCGGACGCCGGCCCGCTGGGCACCATGGCCACCGCCTCGACCCAGGCGGCCTTCGACCAGGCGCTGACGGCGTACTTCGCCGGCAGCCTCCACCGCGGCGCGACGCTGGCCCAGATCCGCCGCGACCTCGGCCTCGACTAGTCCCCGGGCTGGCAGGTGGGGCACCAGAACAGGTTGCGGTCGGCCATGACCTCGGTGCGGATCTCGGTGGTGCAGATCAGGCAGGGTTGGCCGGCGCGGCGGTAGACGTACACCTCGCCGCCGTGCCGGTCCTTGCGCGCGGGGCGGCCCATGGCGCGCGGGGTGTGTTCGGGGCGGACGGTGTCGATGCGGCCGCGGCGTACGCCGGCGCGCATCAGCGTCACCAGGTCCGGCCACATGAGGTCCCAGGTCTCGCGCGGCAGGTCCCGGCCGGGGCGGAACGGGGAGACCTCGTGGCGGAACAGCAGTTCGGCGCGGTAGACGTTGCCGACGCCGGACAGGACGGTCTGGTCCATGAGCAGGACGCCGATCGGGGTACGGCTGCGGGACAGGCGGGTCCAGGCGCGCTCGGGGTCGGCGTCGCGGCGCAGCGGGTCGGCGCCGAGGCGGGCCTGGAGCAGCTTCGCCTCCTTCGGCGTGATCACCTCGCAGGCGGTGGGGCCGCGCAGGTCGGTCCACCAGTCCTGGTTGGCCAGCCGCAGGCGTACCTGCCCGCGCGGTTGCGGGGCCGGCTGCTCGCCCGGCTCGAAGCCGCCGTACAGTCCAAGATGGACGTGCAGTACGCCCGCCTCGTACCGGTGGAACAGGTGCTTGCCGTGCGCCTCGGCCCGCACCAGCCGGGTCCCGTCCAGCAGCGCCGCTCCGGCCGCGAACCGGCCCTGCGGACTGCTCGCCCGCACCACCGTCCCGCCGAACCTGCTGCGATGCTCGCGGGCGAGCCGATGGATCGTATGACCTTCGGGCACGTACTGTCCGTTCGGTGAGGAGTGGTCCGCGTGGATGAGCAACCCCCATCCCCACCGCACGGTACCCGCCGCCGCATCCGCCGCCGCGCCGGCGTCCCGACCGACCCGCCCGCGCCCGACACCCCACCGGACCCGCCCGCCCCGACCCCGCAGCCACCGGCGGCCGCCGACCGACCCACCCACCGCACCCGCGTACGGGCCAACCGGTCCGCCGCGAGGCAGCC
>Ga0081455_10005366_pt1 | contig 14074 bp, 10 predicted proteins | sample TabmetS3T2R1_FD_70207 | JGI IMG/M metagenome (GOLD analysis project Ga0081455, IMG submission 70207) | Tabebuia heterophylla rhizosphere microbial communities from the University of Puerto Rico - S3T2R1 | ecosystem: Host-associated > Plants > Roots > Rhizosphere ... | reverse complement strand
GGGCACCGACGACCAGGTCGAGGACCGGGTCACCGAACTCGCGCCCCGGTACGAGCACTGGGCCGGCGGCGGCTCGGCTGCCGTCGATGTCGAGGTGGGCGGCTTCGCGGAGGTGTACCACGAGGTGGGCGACACCATCGAGGAGGACCTGCTCCGGGCCGAGACCATCGCCCTCCCGATCACGCTCGTGCTGCTGATCCTGGTGTTCGGCAGCGTGGTGGCCGCCTCGCTGCCGCTGATCATCGGCGTCATGTCGATCGTCGGGACCTTCCTCGTGTTGCGGGTGCTGGCGGGGCTCACCGACGTGTCGATCTACGCCCTCAACCTCACCACGGCGCTCGGCCTCGGCCTCGCCATCGACTACAGCCTGTTCGTCGTCTCCCGCTACCGCGAGGAACTGCGCGCGGGGTACCCGCCCCGGGTCGCCGTGACCCGGACCGTTCGCACGGCCGGCCGCACGGTGGCGTTCAGCGCCCTGACCGTCGCGGCCTCGCTGTGCGCCACGCTGGTGTTCCCGATCGCCTTCCTGCGCAGCTTCGCCTACGCCGGCGTCGCCGTGGCGCTCCTGGCGGGGCTGTTCTCGGTCGTCGTGCTGCCGGCCATCCTCTTCCTGCTCGGCAACCGGGTGAACGCCCTCACGCTGTGGCGGCGCTCGGTGAACCCGCCCGAGGAGGGGTTCTGGCATCGCGTGGCCACGGTGGTGATGCGCCGGCCCATCCCCATCGCCACCGCCGTCGTTGCGTTCCTGCTGGTGCTGGGCGCGCCGTTCCTGGGGCTGCGCCTGTCGTCACCCGACGACCGGGTCCTGCCCGAATCGGCCGACGTCCGCCAGGTGCACGACGTCCTGCGCGAGGAGTTCTCCTCGGAGGAGGCGGGTGCGCTGTCCGTCGTCGCCCCCGACGCTCCCAGCGCCGTTCCCGGCCTGCGGAACCAGATCGACGCCTACGCAGCCCAGCTCGCCACGATGCCGAGCGTCGCCCGGGTCGACGCCGCCACCGGCACGTACTGCGGCACGGGCCTGGCCGAGCAGCTCGGGTGCGAGCCCGGCCAACTCGTGCTGCCGCCCGACAGCTCGCCGCGCTATGCGGGGTTCAGCGCCGACGGCGCCACCTACCTCTCGGTGATCCCCTCGGTCGAACCGATGTCGCCGGCCGGCGAGGACCTGGTGCACGACATCCGCAACGCAGATGCCCCCTGGGACGTGCTGGTCACGGGCCAGTCGGCCAGCCTGATCGACACCAACCAGTCGCTGTTCGACCGCCTGCCGTGGGCCCTCGGGTTGGTCGCGGCGATCACCGCGGTCCTGCTGTTCATGATGTTCGGCAGCGTGGTGATCCCCGCCAAGGCGATCGTCCTCAACGTCCTCAGCCTGACCGCCACCTTCGGCGCCATGGTCTGGATCTTCCAGGATGGCCACCTGTCGGGACTCCTGGACTTCACGGCCACCGGCAGCCTCAACGCCGCGATGCCCATCCTCATGTTCTGCATCGCCTTCGGCCTGTCGATGGACTACGAGGTCATGCTCCTCTCCCGGATCAAGGAGGAGCACGACAACGGCGCCGACAGCGTGCGCTCGGTGGCGCTGGGGCTGGAGCGCACGGGGCGGATCCTCACCGCCGCCGCCGTCCTCATCGCGGTCGTGATGATCGCGTTCGCCACCAGCCGGGTGAGCTTCATCAAGCTGTTCGGGGTGGGGCTGACGCTGGCGGTGCTCACCGATGCCTTCCTGATCCGCGGCACGCTGGTCCCGGCGTTCATGCGGCTGGCCGGCGACTGGAACTGGTGGGCGCCCGGGCCGCTGCGCCGCTTCCACGACCGCTGGGGCATCAGCGAGCACGTCGACCTCGACGACGACCCCGACGACGAGGACGCCGGTGGCCCGCCCGCAGCCGAGCGCGATGCTGGGGAGGTGAGCACGCCCGCGCTGTCCGGCCCATGAGCACCGTGCCCCCGCCCGTCGCGTCCCGCCGTCCCCGTGCCCGCAAGGGCGAGGGGGCGGCGCTGCGCGACGAGATCCTGGCCGCCACCGAACGTCTGCTGCTCGAGACCGGGTCCGCCGAGGCGGTCTCGATCCGCGCCGTGGCCGACCGAGTCGGAGTGACGCCGCCGTCGATCTACCGGCACTTCGCCGACAAGACCGACCTCATCTTCGAGGTGTGTGCCGGGCACTTCGCGGCGCTGGACGAGTTCATGGCCGGGGCCGCCGAGGGCGTGGACGACCCGGTCGACCGCCTCCGGGCGATGGGGCTGGCGTACATCCACTTCGGGCTCGACAATCCCGAGCCCTACCGCATCCTGTTCATGACGGGTGCCAACGACACGCCCGACGAGTACAAGGCCGTGGTGCTCCGCGACAACGCCGCGTTCGAGCAGGTCAGGCGCTGCGTCCAGGAGTGCATCGACACCGGGCGCTTCCGCGCCGGGTTCACCGACGCGTACCGCCTGGCCATCGGCTTCTGGGCCCGGGTGCACGGCCTGACGTCGCTGCTGATCGCCAAGCCCCAGTTCCCGTGGCCCGTCGACCGCGAGGCGTTCGTGGCCGAATACGCCGGCATCTGCCTGGCGGGCGTCGTCCGCGACGCGTAGCCGCGTGCCTCACGCGTTGTCGGGATCGTGGCTCCAGTCGCGGTCCGGCGCCACGTAGATCAGCGGCAGGCTGGCGGCCGACACCAGCCCCTTCACCATCAGGTTCACGACGAAGATGTCCCAGACCGCCGACCACGGCAGCGTCAACGCGTGGTCGGTCAGCAGTGGCAGGGAGCCGAACGCCGCGATGGCGAAGATCGCGTTGTCCACGGGGATGCTCACTGCGTTGCTGACTGCGACCCGCGCCCACTGGTAGCGCGTGGTCACGCGGCGGACGAACCAGTGATACACCTCGGTGTCGAGCAGCTCGCTGATCACCTCAGCGATGATCGACGCCACCACGATGCGCCAGAGCGGGCCCAGCACGGCCTGGAACTCGTCGCCCAGGGGATAGCTCTCGTGGCTCGGCGCCCGCGCCACCCACTGCAGGTAGACCGCCATGAACAGGTTGACGACGGCGGCCGTCACGATCAGCGTGCGGGCGGCCCGCCGACCCAGGGCCTTGTGGACCACGTCGCGCAGCGTGAACGTGATCGGATAGATGAACGTGCCCATGTCGACCGCCCGGCCGAACGTCGACCCGATCTTGACGCTGGTGATGTCCGCGATGACCTGCGCACCCACGTAGGCCCCGACGGCGGCGACGGCCAGGCGGGACACGGTGGCCGCGGCGGTGGGGCGGGTCCCGTCGGTGGGGATCGTCTGCGCCGGCGCGACGGAAGGAGCGGGTTGCATGAGGGACCTCCGGTTTTGGTGAGGCGGGTTGCCGGTACCGCCGGGCTGCCGAGTCGGTCGAAACCGTCGCCATTATGCGTGGCCAATGGCGGACGGGCCGGAGATGTAGGTTCGCCGCCCGTGACCACCCGTCGGCTCCCGGTCGGCCACGGACGGGTGATGGCGCTCGACGACGCCGGCGACCCGGCGGGCGCCCCGGTCCTGTACCTCCACGGCACGCCGGATTCCCGGCTCGCGCGGCCCGCCGACGACGCCGTGGCGGCCCGGGCCGGGGTCCGCCTGCTGGCGCTCGACCGCCCCGGCTACGGCGGTAGCGATCCCCTGCCCGCGGGCACCGCTCCGGCGACGGGCCCGCTGGTGCGCCAGGTGGCCTCCGTCCTCGACGACCTGGCCGTCGGACGGACGGCGCTCTTGGCGTGGTCGGGCGGGACGCTGGCGGCGCTGGCGGTCGCCGCCGGCGTGCCCGAGCGGGTCTCGGCGCTCGGCATCGTCGCCGGGCTCGTGCCGCGGCAGGCCTACGACGACCCCGCGGTGCGAGAGGCGGGCGCCGAGCGCCTGCGCACGCTCGAGCTCGCCGACACGTTGCCACCGGGCCAGCTGGGAGAGGCGGTGGCGCCGCTGCTGGCCCCGTATCCGTGCGACCACACCCTCGCGCTCGAGCATCAGGCCGAGCACCGCGATCCCGCGGGAGCGCTCGAGCTGGCGTCCGTGGCGGGCGGCGCCGATCGCATGGCCGACGCCCTCGTCGAAGCCGTGCGGCGCGGCCTGTCCGGGATCGCCGCTGACGTCGAGGCGCAGGCCCGGCCGCTCGACGTCGACCTCGCCGCCGTGGGCTGCCCGACCCACCTCTGGTACGGGACGGCGGATGCGGTCACGCCGGCGGCGTTCGGCGAGTGGTACGCCCGGGAGCTCCCCGCGGCGACGCTCCACCCCGTGCCCGGCGCGGCGCACTACCTCCTGTTCACGCGCTGGGCCGAGATCCTCGGAACGCTCGCCGCCGTCCACCTACGTTGAGGCCATGTCCCGTTTGCGCCAGGTTCCCCGTGCCGAGGCCGCGGCACCGATCGTCACGGCCATGTACGACTTCATGTTCGGCCCCGACCGCGATCCGGTCGCCGATCCCGGCACCGCGACCGGCACGCCGGGCGACTGGTGGACCACCTTCGCCCTCGTCCCGGATGTGCTCGAGCACTGTGTCGCCGGGTTCGCGCTGTACCGCTCACCCCGGCGGCGGCTGCCCGCCGAACTGCGGGAGCTCGGGCAGATCCGCGCCGGCTGGGCCCGCAGCAGCCAGTTCGTGTTCTCGCAGCACTGCAAGTCGTGCCGGGCGCTGGGCATGCCCGAGGAGAAGATCGCCGCCGTCCCCGCGTGGTCGGTGGCCGACTGCTGGTCGCCGGCGGAACGGGCGGTGCTCGCGTACACCGACGCGCTCGTGCTCGACGGCGGCCGGGTGCCGGAGGGCGCCTTTGCCGAGCTCCGGGCCCACCTCGACGACGAGCAGATCCTCGAGCTGACGTACATCACCTGCCTGTACGAGATGCACGCCACGATGAGCCGGGCCCTCCGCACCGAGTGGGACGACCGCGACGATCCCGTGGTCGAGGTCCCCGGGCCGCACGAATCGCTGGCGCCCGAGGTGGGCGTCGAGCCCGGTCGGACGGCAGGCGGTTCGACGCAGGATGCCTGACAATTCGTCGGGAATCTGGGCTCCGGGTTGCGATCGCCGGTGGCACAAACGTATGTTCGTGTCATGGGCGGCAACTGGCGAGACGACTTCGAGTTCGCTCATCGAAAACAGGCCAGTCCCGAGCCCGAAGGCCCGGGACTGGTCTGGCGGGAGACCGCCCGCAACCACTGGTCCGGCTCCTGGGGGAGCCAGCCCCGGGGTGCGGTGATGCTCGAATCGTCGGGGCTGTGGCTTGCCTACGTGCGGCTGGACGAGCCCCCGGGCCTGTCGCCGATCACGACGGTGGGCCGGTTCGCGACCGCGGAGGAAGCACAGCTGGCCACCGACGAGATCTGGACCTCCAGGTGACCACCCCCGAAGCCCCCATCAGCGAGCCGGTGGTGGCGAAGATCGAAACTCCACCGGGGCCGACCAGGAGCCCGACGACGATCAGGACGATGCCCAGGCCGATCTGGCCTTGGACGAGTTGGACGATGCCGACGATCACGAGGATGACGGCGATGATCCACAGGATGGTTGTCATGCCGCTGCGTCTACCCGTCCCGCGCGCGCGGCATACGAGGGGCCGCAGGCCGCGGGAGCCGTTCGGTACGCCCGGTCGTTCGTAAACAAAGACCGACCGGGCGGGGATCTCGCGCGAAGATCATGCCGTGGCGGAGCAGCGGCTGCCCTCCGGGGTGGTCACGTTTGTCTTGTCCGACGTCGTCGGATCGACACGTCTGTGGGAGCGCGCTCCGGCGGAGATGGAGACCGCCTTGGCCGACCACGACGAGCTCGTGACCGCAGCGGTCGCAGCCCACAACGGCGTCGTCTTGAAGGCGCGCGGCGAGGGCGACTCGACGTTCTCGGTCTTCACGCTCGCAACCGAAGCGCTGGCGGCGGCGTACGAGGCGCAGGTGGGGCTCGGGGCGGCGCTCTGGCCCGCCGGCGCCCGCTTGGCGGTGCGGTTCGCCGTGCACACCGGTGAGGCGGTGGAGCGCGACGGCGACTTCCTGGGCCCGGCCGTGAACCGGGCGGCTCGGCTCCGAGCCGTCGCTCAGGGGGGTGAGGTCCTCGTCAGCGAGTCCAGCGCCCGGCTGGTGGTCGATCGGATGCCGGCGGGAGTTCGCCTCGTCGAGCTCGGTGAGGTCCGATTGCGGGACCTGGAGCGGCCCGAGCCCACGTACGTCCTGTCGGGCCCGGGCCTGGCCGAGCTGCGATCCGGACGGACCAATCGCAGCGATCAACGTCCGAGGCGCGACGAGGCAGGCGTGACCCGCAAGGAGGCCGAGGTGCTCGATGCGCTCTGCGAGCACCTGACGAACGCCGAGATCGCGTCGCGGCTGTACGTGTCCGAACGCACCATCGAGAGCCACATCTCGTCGCTGCTCCGCAAGTTCCAGGTCACGAACCGGCACGAGCTCGTACGCGCCGCCGGATCGCCTGCGTCCCCGGGATCACCGGTCGAGACGCCGTCGCCTCCGGTGGCGGGACCCGGACGGTTCCTCACGGCGCTGACGCCGCTCGTCGGCCGCAGGAGCGAGTTGTCCAAGATCTCGTCACTGCTGAGGGAGCACGCCCTGGTGACGCTGGTCGGGGCCGGCGGAACCGGCAAGACGCGGCTCGCCACCCAACTGGCCACCACTGCCGCCGACATGGGCCTGGCCGAGTCGTGGTGTGCCGAGCTCGCCGGCGTCAGCGCCGGCGGGGAGATCTCGGACGTCCTCCTCGCAGCCCTCGGCGTTCGTGCCGGTACCGAGGTGGACGCGTCGGAGCGGGTGATCCGCCATTTGGCCGCCCGGAGCGGCCTGCTGGTCCTGGACAACTGCGAACACGTCCGCCCCCAGGCGGCTGCGGTGTGCGAGGCAATCGTCAGGCTGGCTCCGGACGTCCGAATCCTCGCCACGAGCCGGGAGCCCCTCGCCATCGTCGGCGAGGCGCTGTTCCCGGTGCCGCCGCTGGGAACGCCGGGTGACAACTCGCTCGAGACGATCGCCTCGGCCGATGCGGTCCGGCTCTTCGTCGACCGCGCGACGAGCTACAAGCCGGACTTCTCGCTCGACGGCCGCAACGCGGTTGCCATCGCAGAACTGTGCCGCTCGCTGGATGGCCTGCCCCTCGCCATCGAGCTCGCCGCGGCGCGGATCCCGACCATGACGCCCCAGGAGATCGTCGCCCGCCTGGACCATGTGTTCAGGGTGCTCGGGCACCGGCAGGACCATGTCGACCACCACCGCACCCTCCGGGCAACGCTCGACTGGAGCTTCGAGCTGCTCGGGAGCGACGAGCAGGACCTGCTCGTGCAGCTCGCCATCTTTGCGCCTGGTTTCTCGCTGGCGGCGGTCGAGGCGCTGGTTCGAGGAACACGCCTGGATGGTGACGTCCTGGACGTCTTGTCGGCGCTCGTCGCCAAGTCGATGGTCGTCGCCGAGTCCAGGGACGGCACGACGCGGCTCCGGCTGCTGGAGACCGTCCGCGCCTATGGCCTCGAAAAGGGTGCCGGCGGTTCGGGCGACCCGGACGACGCCAGGCGCCGGCACCTCGAGTTCTATGCACAGCTGGCCGATGACCTTGCCGGCCCGACGGTGGTCGCCGACGTGGACGTTCGAAGCGAGCAACTGGCCGCCGACGCCGCGAACATCCGCCTGGCGCTCGACTACGCGGTCGACACGCACGACGTTGCATCGGTGTTCCGCCTGACCGGGGCTCTGATCGACGTGTGGTGCCTCTGGGGCTGGGGGGCGGGCATTCTGTCCGCCCTCGAGGCGGTGCTGGATCGGGACTCCTCGAGCCTGCCGGGTCGTCCCGAGGCCCTGGCGAGCGCCGCGTGGAGCGCGTGGTCCCAGGGTCGCCACGCGGAGGCGGTCTTCTGGTGTGACGAGAGCGAACGGTGTTCGGAGGCGGCCGGCGAGCCGCCGGTGGCTCGGGTCCACATCATCCGCGGCGTGTCCCGGCTCCTGGATCGCGGGGACATCTCCACCGGGACTGCGCTGTGCGTGCGGGGCCTGGCGGAGCTTCGCATGTCGGGGCAGCTGCGGAGGTATGCCCACGATCTCGCCGTGTGCGCGACCTACATCGCGGTCGTGGGTGACGCCGACCGGGCCGCGGCGATTGCGGCCGAGGCCGTGGCGTTGGCGCGCCAGTCGCAGGATCAGCGCACCCTGAGCATCGCACTCGCCGCGCTGGGGTACTCGTCGGTCCACGTCGATCCCGAGCGGGCGCGCGCCAACTTCCACGAGGTTGTCGCCATCGGCGATCGCTGGTGTGCCGCGTCGGCGCTGTGGGGGCTCGGCTGGATCGACGACCTGGCGGGGAACGTCGGCGGCGCAGTTCGCTGCTACAGGGAGGCTCTGGAGACCTGGAACGAGACCGGAGACCGACGCGGGGTCTTCTATGCCATCCAGGGCGTCGCGATCGTCGCGGCGCGCACCGGGGCGCACACGAGCGCGGTCCGGCTGTTTGCGGGGGGCGAGACGATCGGTCCGGACGTCGGCTCCGGCAGCATGCCGGAGTGGAACGTCTGGCGGGACCAGCACCTCGACCGGCTGCGGGATGTGCTCAGCCCTGCCGACTTCGCAGTGAGTTGGGCCGCGGGGGAACGACTCGACTCGGGCGTCCTGGTCAAGGAGGCGCTGATGGCAGCGCGCCAGGCGGAGTCCGACGCTACGGCGGCAACGCCGTAGTCAACTAGGCGCCAACTAGGCACCCACGCCGCTGCTTACCTGCCCGTTGGGCGTCCACTCGGCGTTCAGGTGCTTGATTCCATTGATGAAGCCCGAGCGCAGCCGGGCGGGCTCGCCGACCGAGTGGATGTCGGGCATCCGGCGCAGCAGCTCGCGGAACATCACCGAGATCTCCCGCCGGGCCAGGTGGGCACCGAGGCAGAAGTGGGGCCCGGGGCCGCCGAATCCGATGTGATCGTTGGGCGTCCGGCCGATGTCGAACGTGTGGGGGTCGTCGAACACGGCCTCGTCGCGGTTGCCCGACCAGTACCAGAGCACCACCTTCTCGCCCTCGGAGAACTCGTGCTCGCCCACCCGCGCCCCATCCGTGGTCACGGTCCGCCGGAAGTGGATGACCGGCGACGCCCAGCGGACGATCTCCTCGACGGCGGTTGCGGTCATGCCGTCGATGTCCGCCAGCCATCGCTCCTTCTGCTCCGGATGCTCCGTCAGCGTCCACATGCCGTGGGCGATGGCGTTGCGTGTCGTCTCGTTGCCGGCGGCGACCAGCAGGATGAAGAACGACGCGAGCTCCTGCGGCGTCAGGTGCTCGCCGTCGACCTCGCTGGTGACCAGCGCCGTGACCAGGTCGTTGCGGGGATCTCGCTGCCGGGCCTCGCCCAGCTCCTGCACCATCTGCGCCAGCTCGGTGCCGGCGGTGAGGAGGGCGGCGGTCACTGCGGGCGGGTCGTCGACATCGGCGACGTACTCCGGATCGCTGAACCCGAGGATGATGTTGGTCCGGTCGAAGATGAACTGCTCCTGGCTGCGGGGGATGCCCATCATGTCGACAATGATCCGCAGGGGCAGGCGCGCCGCGACCTCGGTCACGAAGTCGCACTCGCCCCGCCCGATGATCTCGTCGACGATGCCGGCGGCCACGCCCTCGACGTCCGCCCGCATGGTCTCGAGCTGGCGCGGCGTGAAGCCCCGCGACACGATGCGGCGCAGCCGGCCGTGGCGGGGGTCGTCCATGTTGATCATCGAGCCGAAGAACTCGAGGAACTCCGGCGGCAAGTCGGCGATGTTGGTGCCCTGGCCCGAACAGAACAGCTCGGGATGGCGGCTGACCTCGACGATGTCTGCGTAGCGGGTGAGCGACCAGTAGGGCGTCTCGGGCAGGCCGAGGTGCGGCAGCGCCTCGAGCTTCATCGGCGCCAGCGGACGCTCCGCCCGCAGCGTCGCGAAGGCGGCCTCGCGCTCGGCGAGGGGCCGGGTCCACCAGTCGAGGTCGGACAGGTCGATGGAGTCGACATCGGGGGCCGTTGCGCTCATGCCGAAACTTTAGGACGGCACCGCCCGGCCGATCCCCCTGGTGCGCGCCGGGCCCCCCGCCTCAGGCCGACGCCAGGGCCCGTTCGATGGCGGCCATCGAGCGGTCGACGTCCGCCTCCGTGGTCTGCCAATTCACCACCGAGATGCGCATCGCGGCGTGCCCGCGCCAGGTGGTCCCGCTCATCCAGCACTCTCCCGACGCCTGCAGCGCCTCGATGACCCATCGCGTGACGGCGTCGTCGGCCGCGGGATCGGCGGCATCGGCACCGGCACGGAACCGCACGAGCACCTGGTCGAGGCCGACGTCGTTGAGGACCTCGGCCCGCCCGACCCGGCCCAACCGCTCGGCGAACTGGCGGGCCCGGGCACAGCAGCCGTCGACCAGTTCCGCTACCCCCCGGCGTCCGAGCGACCGGAGGGCGGCGTAGACCGCGAAGCCGCGGCCCCGCCGGGAGAATTCGGGGTTCCAGTCGATCTCGTCGCGCGCCGCGGCGGGGTCCTCGTCGGCCTGCATCAGGTAGGCGGCGCGGACCCCCATCGCGGCGCGATGCGCGACGGCGTCGGCACAGGCCACGAAGCCGGAGTCGTAGGGCACGTTGAGCCACTTGTGGAAGTCGGTGGCCCAGGAGTCGGCCTGCTCGACGCCCGCCAGCCCCGGCCGCAGGGCTGGACTGGCGGCCGCCCACAGCCCGAATGCGCCGTCCACGTGCACCCACGCGCCGGCGGCGTGGGCGACCCGGCAGATCTCGCCCAGCTCATCGATGGCGCCGGTGTTCACCTCACCGGCCTGGGCACAGACGATGGTGGGGGCCGGCTGCTGACCGGACGGCTCGGCGAGCGCATCGGCAAGGGCATCGACGGAGAGGCGTGCGTCCGGCCCGGAGGGGATGACGACGGCGGCGTCGGTTCCGAGGCCGAGGTACCGGAGCGCCCGGTCGACGGTGGCGTGACGGAGGTCGCTCATGAGGACCCGGACCGCCGGCGCCCCGGCCAGCCCGCGCGCCTCGACGTCCCAGCCCCGCCGCGCGAGCACAGCGTGACGGGCGACGGCCAGGCCGGTGAAGTTGGCCATCTGACCCCCGGTGACGAAGCCGAACGACGCGGACCGCGGCAGGCCGAGCAGGTCCAGCACCCACCGCCCAGCGACCTCCTCGACGACCGCAGCCGGCGGTCCGCAGGCGTAGAGGCCGGCGTTCTGATCCCAGGTGGCGGCCAGCCAGTCGGCGGCGAGGGCGGCCGGAAGGGCACCGCCGATCACGAAGCCGAAGTAGCGCGGCGAGCCGGTGGCCACGACCCCGGGCTCGGCGGCCCGGGCCAGGTCGTTCACCACCGTGGCCGGCTCGACCGGCTCGTCGGGCAGCGGAACCGCCAGCGCCGTGCGCAGCTCGTCGAGCGTCGCCCGGGCCGACACCGGCCGCTCGGACAGGCCCGCGAGGTAGTCCCTGGCGTGGCCGGTGGCGACGTCGAGCGCGGCGTCCCAGGCGCTCGGGAGGGGTAGGGGCGGTTCGTGACGTGGCTCCTCGGCGTGTCCGCTCACGCCGACGAGTCTGGCGCGCCCGCGCCCTATGTCTGTCCAGCCCGACCCCGACCGCCACCCCTGATGGCGTCGGTCTACGACCGACACTGTCCGGCCCGACCCCGACCGCCACCCCTGATGGCGTCGGTCTACGACCGACACTGTCATACCTGGTGCGTAGGGTCGGGCCATGGCCACGTGGAGAGAGTTCTCGCGGGAGGCGCCCGAGATCGCCGGGCTGGCCGAGCGGCGGTTGGTGGCGACCGGGCTGATGTTGCTCGCGACCCTGCGCCGCGACGGGTTCCCGCGCATTAGCCCAGTGGAGCCGGTCCTCGCCGGCGATCGGCTCGTCCTGCACGACGACAGGCTGTGGCTCGGGATGATGGTCGACTCCACCAAGTCGCGCGACCTCAAGCGCGACGGCCGCTGCGGCCTCCACACTGCGACCGCCGACAAACAGGTGAGCCAGGGCGACGTGAAGCTCTGGGGCACCGCCACCTCGGTGACCGACCACACCACGCTGGCGCGATTCTCCGACGACATCTTCGAGTCGGTGGGCTTCCGCTTCGAGGTCGGGTCGTTCGATGCGTTCGACATCGACCTGCTGGGTGCCTCGTCGGTCGAGGTGGCCGACGACGTGATGTACGTCAAGACCTGGAAGCCCGGGAAGGGGGTCAACGTCAGCGAGAAACGCTGAGCCCGGCGCGCCATGGGCGGCCCGCCGTCACCGTCGACGCGAGGGGCGCAGCAGCACCTCCTGGCTGACGGTTGCAAGGTGGGCGCCGTCGGCGGCGAACACGTGACCGACGCTCACGCCGCGGGAGCTGATCAGCCCGTGGCTCGTCGAGGTGTGGACGTGCCAGTCGTCGACCTCCACTGCGCGGTGGAACCAGATGGCGTGGTCGAGGCTCGCCGAGAAGAACTGACGCTCCGGCGGAACGTCCCGGTCCCAGCCGGGCATGAGCGACACAACCGCCTCGGTGGGGAAGTCGTCGGAGATGTACGCCAGCGCGCAGGCCTGGAGGGCGTGGTCGTCACCGATCGGCTTGGCCAGCCGGGCCCACGCCCACACCTCGCCTCGCTGCCGGGGCGCCACCCGCCGCTCGAAGATCTCGCTCCAGCTGTCGTCGCCCAGCTCGCCCGGTGGCGCCAGGTCCGGCATGGACGCGGTCTGGACGTCCGCGCCGGGCTCGTCGACCTGGTACGACGCCGTCAGGTTGAGGATCACGCCCACGGATTGGCGCGCTGTCACCCGGCGCGTGCAGAACGACCGCCCGTTGCGGACGCGGTCGACCTCGAAGCGGATCGGTTCGGAGTGGTCGCCCGATCGGATGAAGTACGCGTGGAGGGAGTGCACGCGGTAGTCGGCGTCGACCGAGAACGTCGCCGCGCGCAGCGCCTGGGCCACGATCTGGCCTCCGTAGAGCCCACCCCACGGGTAGCGGGGGCCCGCGCCCACCCACACGTCGGTGCCGTGAGGTTCCAGCGCCATCATCGTCAGGAAGTCCACCGCGGCAGAGTCTCGGCGCCCGCGTATGCCCGGCGCCAGACGTGCCCACGGGCCCGAGTCGCACGGGCCCCGCGGTATCCCACCCGCCGCGAGCGGCGCGGACCCCGTCCCGTGCGATACACCATCGGGCCGTGCCAACGGTCCTCTCGATCCTCGCCTCGATCCCCAGCCCGAGCGACAACTCCATCAAGATCGGCCCGCTGGAGCTGCGGGCCTACGGGCTTTCCATCGCCCTGGGCGTCATCGCCGCGGTGTGGATCGCGCGCCACCGCTGGGCGGCCCGGGGTGGCGACCCCGACGACATCAGCCGGATCGCGCTGTGGGCGGTCCTCGCCGGGCTGATCGGCGCCCGCCTCTACCACGTGATCACCGATCACCAGCGCTTCGAGGGCCGCTGGCTCCACGTGTTCGCCGTGTGGGAGGGCGGCCTGGGCATCCCCGGCGGGCTGATCGCCGGTGTCCTGGCGGGAGCGTACGTCGCCCATCGTCGCGGCCTGCCGGTGTCCCAGCTGCTCGACGTCGTCGCGCCCGCCCTGCCCGTCGCCCAGGCGATCGGCCGGCTGGGCAACTGGTTCAACCAGGAACTGTTCGGCCGGCCCACCGACCTGCCGTGGGGACTGGAGATCGACCCTGCGCACCGGCCCGCCGGCTACCTGAACGTGGCGACGTTCCATCCGACGTTCCTCTACGAGGCCCTGTGGAACCTGGCGCTCGCCGGGGGCCTGGTGCTGTGGGAGCGGCACCATCCCGGCAGCCGCCCCGGCCGGCTGTTCGCCATGTACGTCGCGGGCTACGCCGTGGGGCGCGCGTGGGTCGAGGCGCTGCGCATCGACCCGGCGACGCGCCTGTTCGGCGTGCGCTGGAACATCTGGATGAGCGCCATCGCCTTCGCCGCGGCGGTTGGCTGGCTGGTCTTCGACTCGTGGCGGGCGCGCCAGGAGGCCGAGCGCAAGGCCGGCGAGGCGCCCGAGACCGCCGATGAGGCGACGGCCGACGCCGCCGAGCCTGCCGAAGCTGCCGAGACCAGCGAGGCGGCCGAAGCCGCCAACGAGCCCGCCGAGCCC
>Ga0081455_10005365_pt1 | contig 14074 bp, 11 predicted proteins | sample TabmetS3T2R1_FD_70207 | JGI IMG/M metagenome (GOLD analysis project Ga0081455, IMG submission 70207) | Tabebuia heterophylla rhizosphere microbial communities from the University of Puerto Rico - S3T2R1 | ecosystem: Host-associated > Plants > Roots > Rhizosphere ... | reverse complement strand
GCTCGCTCGGCGCGATCGATGCTCCCGCCGCGCTGCCGAAGCTGCTCGAGATCGCCCGCACCGACGAATTCCGTCCGGCCCGAGCAGCTGCTCAGGCGGTGGCCCGGATCGACCCCCGAGCACTTCGGGATGCCGCGGCCCAGCCGGGCGCCGGGCCTCATCTCCACGAGGCAGCCGACCTGGAGGCCTTGTGAACGTCCTCGACGCCATCCTCGAGGTTTTCGCCTGGCTCGCGCTCGTCTACTTCACCGGGCTCAACCTGATCTACCTGAGCTTCACCCTGCTCGCCTGGCAACGTCTTGCTACGTATCGCCGGGCCCGCTCGTACATGCCGCTCGACGAGATCTTCGCCTCCCCGTTCACGCCGGCGGTCTCGGTGATCCTGCCGGCGTTCAACGAGGAGGCCGTGATCGTCCCATCCGTTACCTCGTTGCTCGACCTGCGCTATCCCAGGCACGAGGTGATCGTCGTCAACGACGGCTCGACGGACGGAACGCTGGACCGCCTTCGCCAGGAGTTCGACCTCGTGCCGGTTCGCGAGGCCCTGCGCACCCGGATAGCCACGACGCCGATCCGGGCCGCGTACGTCTCCCGTGAACACCGGAACCTCTGGGTGGTCGACAAGGAAAACGGCGGAAAGTCCGACGCGCTCAACGCGGGGGTCAACGCCGCCGCGCACCTCTACGTCTGTGCCGTCGATGCGGACGCGATACTCGAGCAGGATGCGCTGCTCCGTGTCGTCAAGCCGGTCGTGGACGATCCCGAGCTTCTGGCGGCCGCAGGCGGCATCGTCCGCGTCGCCAACGGATCGGTGATCGAAGCCGGCCGCCTCGTCGAGTTCGGCCTGCCCAAGAGCAGCCTGGCGGCGTTCCAGGTGGTCGAGTACTTCCGCGCCTTCCTGATCGGCCGCATCGGGTGGGACCGGGTCAAGGGCCTCATCATCATCTCGGGAGCGTTCGGCCTCTTCAGGCGCGAGCTCGTGGAGGCCGTCGGCGGCTATTCCCGCGACACAGTCGGCGAGGACATCGACCTCGTGGTCCGTCTGCACCGCTATCTGCGCGAGCGCGGCGAGGCCCACCGCATCTCCTTCGTCCCGGACCCGGTGTGCTGGACGGAGGCCCCGGAGGACCTGGGGACGCTATCGCGCCAGCGTCGCCGCTGGCAGCGCGGGCTCGGTCAGACCCTCTGGCGTCAGCGCCGGATGCTGTTCAATCCGCGATTCGGCTCGCCCGGGCTTCTGGCGATGCCCTACTACCTCCTCTTCGAGTTCCTGGGCGCCGGCGTCGAGGTGCTCGGCCTCGTCCTCGTTCTCGTGGCCTGGCTCATCGGCGTCCTGTCGTTGTCGTTCTTCCTTGCCTTCCTCGCCGTCTCCGTGCTTCTCTCCCTCCTCCTCTCGATCGCCGCGCTCTTGTTGGAGGAATACGCCATTCGCCGCTACGAGCGGGGGTCCGACATCGCCCGCCTCGTCGGCTACGCCGTGGCCGAGAACTTCGGCTACCGGCAGCTCACCGCGCTGTTCCGCTGCATCGGCGTTGTCGATCTGATTCGGCGCCGGCGTGACTGGGGCAAGATGCGGCGGCGCGGGCTCGAGCGTCCCGCCGAGGTGCCGCTGCCGCCCGGCGAGAAGGCCAGGGGTTGAGAGCCGGGGCACTCGCCCTGATCTGCCTTGCGGCCCTCGTCCTCGCGGCAGGCTGCTCGATGGGAGGCGACGAGCCCGCGGGCGAAGGGATGACCTCTTCAGAGTCGGAGCCAGGCGAATCCGGTACCGAGCTTCGCTTCGCCCCTCAAACAGTCGAGGGGCTGAGCCTCCCCGCCCGAGTGGAGGGTCGCTCCGTGGAAGCGGCCGCCGACGACTCCTTCGTTCCGCTCTTCTGGGCCGGCGTCAACCTGGGCTCGACGGTGCCGGGGCATCAACCCGGCGAGGTTGCGCCCGCGCGCGAGGACTACGACCGCTGGCTGTCCGAGATGGGCGAGTTCGGCGCCCGTGTGGTCCGGATCTACACCATCCTCCGTCCCGCGTTCTACGACGCCCTCGCCGCCTACAACGAGGCGCACCCCGACCGTCCGCTCTTCTTCATCCAGGGAGTCTGGATCCCGGAGGAGGAGTTCCTGTCGACCGGGAACGCGTATGACCCCGCCGTGACCGACGGTTTCGAGGCCGAGATCGACGACGCAGTTGCGGTCGTCCACGGAGACACGACGCTGCCCGAAGTGCCCGGGCACGCGGGCGGCACGTTCGAGAGCGACGTCTCGCGCTGGCTGCTCGCCTTCTCGATCGGCATCGAGTGGGACCCGCACGCGGTCGAGACCACTGACCGACTCAATGCGAACACGGCCCCGTTCCGCGGTCGCTACATCACGGCGCTCAAGGGCGCGACGCCCATGGAGAGCTGGATCGCCTCGATGCTCGACCACACCGCGTCACTCGACGCCGATCGTGGCTGGAGCCGTCCGCTGACGTTCACGAACTGGCTCACTCTCGATCCGCTCGACCACCCGTACGAGCCGCTGCCGGAGGAAGATCTCGTCTCCGTCGACGCCACGCACATCGCCGCCACCGACGCCTGGCCGGGCGGCTTCTTCGCGAGCTACCACGCCTACCCCTACTACCCCGACTTCATGAGACTGACGCCCGAGTACCAATCGTACGAGCGCCCTCGCGACGGCGAAGTCGATCCCTACTCGGGCTACCTCAACGAGCTTCGCGCCTATCACGGCGAGCAGGCGGTGATGGTGACCGAGTTCGGCGTTCCGAGCGCTCTCGGGATCGCGCATCTCGGGCCGCTGGGACGCGACCAGGGAAACCACTCCGAGCAGGAGGCCCTGCGCATGGACGGTGACATGCTGCGGAACATCCAGGAGGAGGGCTTCGCCGGCGGGATCATCTTCCAGTGGGTCGACGAGTGGTTCAAGTTCACGTGGAACACGGTCGACTACGAGCTTCCGCCGGACCGCCGCCAGCTCTGGCGGAACGACCTCACGAACGAGGAGCGCTTCGGCGTCGTAGCAGCCGAGCCCGGGGAGGAGCCGGCGGTCGTGCTCGACGGCCGGGACGAGGAATGGGAGACGAACGGCAGCCAGGTGATTGCCGAGTCCCGCGGGGCGGTACGGGAGGTGCGCGCCGTGAAGGACGAGCAGTACCTCTACCTGCGGCTGCGCCTCGACCAGGACGAGTCGTGGCGCGAGCAACCGATCACCGTCGGCCTGGATGTGCGGCCCGGCGAGAACGAGGGGCTGCCCGATCAGCCGGGTGTCTACCCCGAAGCGGACGTAGCCGTCGTCGTCGGTCCGGAGGAGGCGGAGCTCCTCCAGGCGGCCTGGTGGGAGCCGACGCGGATTCTCTACGGGCTTGGCCGCGGCTTCGTGGAAGTCGACCCGGACGACATGCAGCCCGGAAGCGGCGCGTGGGTCCGGCCGCTCCAGATCCTCAACCGGCCCTACACCGTCCCGGCCACGGGCGCGGAGCGACCGGCCGAGGTCCACGAGATCGGCCCCCTGCCGATCGGCAGCGGGGACCCGGACGACCCCGCGTTCGACGTGCGGACGCTCGTCTCTGCGGGCGGAGACGTGGTCGAGATTCGCTTGCCCTGGGCGCTGCTCGGGTTCTCGGACCCGTCGAGCCTGATGCTCTACGACCAGAAGCCCGACGGCGAGATCGGGACACTCGACGCCGGTCGGATCGGAATCACCGTCGTCACGGACGGAGATCCGCCGCTGTCGACGAGCGGCTACGCCTGGGAGGGCTGGCAGGCGGTCACCTGGCACGAACGGCGCAAGGCGGGCTTCGACGAGCTGGCGGACACGATGCGCGAGCTGTCGGCGCAGGGCGAAGCGACGCCGTAGCGGGCCTGCCCTAACTAGCTCAGGGTCGAGACGTAGACCTTCCGCGTCCGCGGGCCGTCGAACTCGCAGAAGAAGATGCCCTGGTACGTGCCGAGGGCGAGCTCGCCGTCTCGCAGCGGGATCAACACCTGGGGGCTCGCGAGCGAGGCGCGCACGTGCGCGGGCGCGTTCGGGCCGTCTGCGTCGACGTGCCGCCAGGTCCAGCCCTCGCCGACGATCTTCTGGAACGCCTCCTCGAAGTCCTCGAGCAGGTCGGGGTCGATCTTCTCGTTGATCGTGACGCCGGCCGTCGTGTGCGGCACGTAGACGAGCGCCGCCGAAGCGGCGTTCCCCTCGTGTACCGCGTCCCGCACATGCTCCGTGATGTTGACGAGCTGCGTCTTGCGCTCGGTCTGCAGCTGGATCTCGTGCACGGGCCGGTATCCTACTCGGCCGCATGGCGACGGCCCCAGCCAGAAGCCTCGATGCCTACAGGGACGAGGCCGACCGCTTCATCGCCGCCCTGGACGAGGAGTACTACCTCCACTTCGCCGGGCACAAGGAGCGCTTCGAGCTCGAGCCGATCTACGAGCGCTTTGCCGAGCTCACGACCCTCGACGCGTGCACGCAGCTTGGCTCGGCCGCCGAGGGCGGAGGAACCGGCGAGGTCGAGCTCTGGCGCTTCGCGTGCGAGGGCTACCTCGGCAACGCTACGCGGGCGGAGGCCGAGGAGATCGCGGGCCTCGAAGCCTCGCTGACCGCCGAGGTCGGCGGAGAGGAGATCCCCTTCCGGATGCTCCGGCCGGCGATCGCCAACGAGCCCGACCGAGGGCGGCGCGCAAGCCTCGACGCCGTCCGCATCGAGCTCGCCGAGGAGCATCTGCTCCCGCGTCACCTGGCGATGGCGCACACCCGGCGCGAGGGCACGCAGCAGCTCGGCGCTCCGACCTACCGCGAGCTGTACGACCGCTTCGGCTTCCGGCTCGAGGCCCTCGCCGCCCAGTGCCGTAGCTTCCTCGAGGAGACGGAGGACCTCTACGTGGCAGTCCTCGACCCGCTCTTCCGCCGCCGGGTCGGCGTCGGGCTCGACGAGGCGGTGCGCTCGGACGTGCCGCGGCTCTTCCGCGCCAGCGAGTGGGACGAGGCCTTCCCGGCGGAGGGGATGGTGCCGGCGCTCGAGTGGACGCTCGCGGGCCTGGGCATCGACCTGCGGGCGCAGGAGAACGTCCACCTCGACATCGAGCCGCGGCCGCAGAAGACCCCGCGCGCGTTCTGCGCCCCGATCGAGGTGCCGGGCCGCGTGATGCTCGTCATCCAGCCGATCGGCGGACCTGACGACTGGCACGCGTTCTTCCACGAGGCCGGGCACACGGAGCACTTCGCCCACACCGCGGCCGATCTGTCCGTGGAGGCGCGCCGCCTGGGTGACAACGCGGTGACGGAGGGCTGGGCGATGCTCTTCGAGCACCTCGTCAACGACCCCGCCTGGCTCTCGCGCCGGCTCGACTTCGGACGCCCGCGGGAGTTCGCGGCGGAGGCCGCGGCCGGGCTCCTCTACTTCGTACGGCGGTACTGCGGCAAGCTTCTCTACGAGCTCGAGCTGCACGGAGGCACCGAGCTCGAGGCCATGCGCGACCGCTACGTGGAATGGCTCTCCGAGGCAACCAAGATCGAGCCGTCCTCGGGCGACTTCCTCGCCGACGTCGACACGGGCTTCTACGCGTCGTGCTACCTCCGCGCGTGGGCGCTGCACGCCCAGCTCCAGGCCTTCCTGCGCGAGGAGTTCGGCAGCGCGTGGTTCACGCGCAGGGAGGCGGGCTCGCTTCTGCGCGAGCTCTGGCACGAGGGCCAGCGGCCCACGGCGGACGAGCTCCTCGACGAGGTGTCGGGCGCCGAGCTCGAGCTGGGGGCCGTGTCCGAGCAGATCCGTGAGGAGGTCAACACGTGAGAAAGGTCGTGATCGCGGGCGCAGCCGGCCGCGACTTTCACAACTTCAACGTCGTCTATCGCGGGCGCGAGGACGTGGAGCTCGTCGCGTTCACGGCGACGCAGATCCCGGACATCGACGACCGCAGATATCCGCCCGAGCTCGCGGGCCCGCGCTACCCGGAGGGCATTCCCATCCACCCCGAGGCTGAGCTGCGCGACCTCGTCCTGCGCGAGGCGGTGGACGAGGTCGTCTTCTCCTACTCCGACGTGACCCACGAGCACGTCATGCACGTCGGCTCGATCGCGATGGCGGCGGGAGCCGACTTCACGCTGCTCGGCCCGCGCCGGACGATGCTCGTCTCGGACAGGCCGGTCGTGGCGATTTGCGCCGTCCGCACCGGCTCCGGCAAGAGCCAGACGACCCGCCACGTGGCCGGCGTCCTCCGCGACGCCGGCAAGCGAGTCGCAGTCCTCCGCCACCCCATGCCGTACGGCGACCTCACGAAGCAGGCCGTGCAGCGGTTCGAGCGCTACGAGGACCTGGACGCCGCGGACTGCACGATCGAGGAGCGAGAGGAGTACGAGCCGCACATCGCCGAGGGCAACCTCGTGTTCGCGGGCATCGACTACGCGGCCATCCTCTCCCGCGCCGAGGAGGAGGCGGACGTGATCGTGTGGGACGGCGGCAACAACGACACACCGTTCATCCGTCCCGACGTGCACATCGTGGTCTGCGACCCGCACCGCGCGGGGCACGAGCTTCGGTACCACCCGGGTGAGACCAACCTGCGCATGGCGGACGTCTGCGTCGTCAACAAGATGGACTCGGCACCTCCGGAGGGCGTCGAGGCGGTGCTGAACGCGATCCACGAGCTGACGACGAACGCGGAGATCGTCCGCGCCGCCTCGCCCTTCCTCGTCGAGGACGAGCGGACCGGCGAGATCCGGGGCAAGCGGGTGCTCGCGGTCGAGGACGGCCCCACGCTCACACACGGGGAAATGGCGTACGGCGCGGCCGTGCTGGCGGCCAAGCAGTACGGGGCGGCCGAGCTCGTCGACCCGAGGCCGTTCGCGGTCGGCTCGATTCAGAAGACGTTCGCCCAGTACCCCCACATCACGGAGCTCCTGCCGGCGATGGGCTACGGGCGCAAGCAGATGGAGGAGCTGCGCGAGACGATCGCCGGCTCGGACGCCGACCTCGTCCTCATCGGGACGCCGATCGACCTCCGGCGGGTGATCGAGATCGACAAGCCGGCGCTGCGCGTGACCTACAAGCTCCAGGAGCTCGGCGAGCCGACGATCGCGCGCATCCTCGCCGCGCGCGGCCTCATCGAGCCCGCCCCGGCGCTCACCCGGTAGCGGGCCGGCGGGCGGCACCCGAGCGGGCGCGGCGCCCTCGCCGACCTTGTGTTCCACCTGCACAAGAGAGGAGGGCCCCCTGTCACCCGCGAAATGGGCGGCATCATGCTTGTGCGCGTGAAACACAAGCTCGTTCGTAGCGGCTTCGGGGGACGCGTCCGATGCTGACGGTGATCGCCCTCGGTGGAAACGCCCTCCTCGGCCCGGGCGAGCGCGGCACGGCGGCCGAGCACCGCGCGAACCTGGCCGCGACGTTCGAGGCGATCGCTCCGCTGCTCGCCGGGGAGGTCGTGCTCACGCACGGAAACGGCCCGCAGGTCGGCAACGAGCTCCTGCGGCAGGAGCTCGCAGCGGAGGAGGTACCCCCGCTGCCGCTCTGGGTCGCGGTCGCGCAGACGCAGGCCGAGATCGGGACGCTGATCGCGGCGGAGCTGGCCCCGGTCACGGGCCGGGCGGCGACGGTGGTCGCCACGCACGTCGTCGTCGCCGAGGACGATCCGGCCTTCCAGGATCCGACGAAGCCGATCGGGCCCTTCTACGACGCTGATCGCGCGCGGGAGCTCGAGGGCGAGCGCGGCTGGACGCTACGCGAGGACGCCGGCCGCGGCTGGCGGCGCGTCGTGCCCTCGCCGCGGCCCCTCGAGGTACGCGAACTCGAGGCCGTCCGAACGCTGCTGCACGCCGGGACAGTGGTCGTGGCCGTGGGCGGCGGCGGCATCCCGGTCGTTCGCCGGAACGGACGCCACGACGGGATCGACGCCGTCATCGACAAGGATCACGCCTCCGCGCTGCTCGCCGTCGGCCTCGGCGCCGAGCGGCTCGTCCTGCTCACCCAGGTGCCGGCCGTCTACCGCGGCTTCGGCACCGACGCACAGGAGGCCGTGCCCGAGCTGTCGCCGGAGCGCGACGCGTCGATCATCGCTGAGCTCCCCGCGGGAAGCATGCGCCCGAAGGTGGAGGCTGCGTTCGCCTTCGTCGAGCAAACGGGGGGCGAGGCCGTGATCACGAGCGCGGAGGGCGTCGAACACGGAGAAGCCGGGACGAGGATCAAGAAGCCCTCGTCGTAAGATGCCGCCTGTGATCCCGGCGCATCTCGAGGGGCGCGACTTCCTGCGCGTCAACGACTGGAGCGGCGAGGAGCTGTCCCAGGTTCTCGATCTCGCCGACCGCCTCAAGGCGAGCCAGCGCGAACGCGTCCCCCACGCCCACCTCGAGGGGCGCACGCTCGGGATGATCTTCCAGAAGCCCTCGACCCGCACGCGGGTCAGCTTCGAGGTCGGCATGGCGCAGCTCGGCGGGATTCCCCTCTACCTCGCCGCAGGCGACCTGCAGCTCGGCCGCGGCGAGACGATCAAGGACACGGCACACGTGCTGTCTCGCTACCTGGACGGGATCATGATCCGCACCTTTAGCCAGGCCGACGTCGACGCGCTCGCCGAGCATGCCGACGTGCCGGTCGTCAACGGTCTGACGGACGAGTTCCACCCGTGCCAGGCGCTCGCGGACGTGTTCACGATCCGGGAGCGTCTCGGCGCGTTCGAGGGCGTGCGAGTCGTCTACCTGGGAGACGGAAACAACGTCTGCCACTCGCTCATGGTCGCCTGCGCCAAGCTCGGGATGGACTTCACGGCCGCGACCCCCGCAGGCTACGAGCCGTCGGAGGAGGTGGTCGGCTGGGCAAGTGCAGCGGCGCAGGAGACGGGCGCGACGGTCGAGCTCGGCCACGACCCGCGGGCCGCCGCCGAGGGCGCCGACGTGCTCTACACCGACGTCTGGACGAGCATGGGCCAGGACGAGGAGCGCGGGCGGCGCCTGCGCGACCTAGCCGGGTTCGGGATCGACGAAGCGATGGTCGAGCTCGCGAGCGAGCGGGCAATCGTGCTCCACTGCCTGCCGGCCCACTACGGGGAGGAGATCACGGAGGAGGTGCTCTACAGCCCCCGCTCGGCAGTCTGGGACCAGGCCGAGAACCGCCTGCACGCGCAGAAGGCGCTCCTGGCGCTCATCATCCGGTAGCGCCCGTGCTGCCGCTCAAGGACAACGTCCCCACCCGCCGCTTCCCCGTGGTGACCGTGGGGCTCATCGTTGCCAACGTCCTCGTCTTCGTGCTCTACCAGGACGCGGGTGAGGGGAGCGGCTTCCTCCGTTCAGTCAACGAGCTCGCCTACCACCCGTGCGAGGTCGAGGGAACGTGCCACCAGGTCGGGGAGGGCTGGCTGCTGACCGCCTTCACGTCCATGTTCATGCACGCCGGCTGGGGCCACCTGCTGGGCAACATGCTCTTCCTCTGGATCTTCGGGAACAACGTGGAGGACACACTCGGACGCTTCCGCTTCCTTCTCTTCTACGTCCTCGGAGGCCTCGCGGCGACCGCCGCGCAGAGCTTCGTCACGCTCGCCTACGGAACTCCGCAGGACGCGCAGATTCCGAACCTCGGCGCGAGCGGCGCGATCTCGGCCGTGCTCGGCGCGTACTTCGTCCTCGTGCCGCACAGCATGGTGCTGACGCTCGTCCTGCCGTTCTTCATCTTCCCCCTGCCGGCCTGGCTCTTCCTCGGCTTCTACTTCCTGTTCCAGCTGTTCATCGGCGGTCTCTCGTTCGTGCAGCCCGAGGGAGGCGGCGGCGTCGCGTACTTCGCGCACCTCGGCGGCATCGCGTTCGGCCTCCTCACGGTGCGGCTGTTCGCCGCCGGCCGACCAAGGCCGCTCAGACCTTCCTACTGATGGACCGGCGCGAGTTCGAGGAGCACGTCGAGAGGGCTCTGGAGTCGCTGCCGCGCGAGCTGCGGGCCGCGATGCAGAACGTCGAGATCGTCGTCGAAGACGAAAATCGCGAGGACCCGGACCTGTTCGGCCTCTACCTCGGCATCCCCCTCACGGAGCGCGGCGAGGCGTACGCGGGAGCGCTCCCGGACAAGATCGCCATCTACCAGCTGCCGCTCGAGGAGGAGTTCGGCCACGACACCGCCGTCCTCCACGAGGAGATCCGCATCACTGTCCTCCACGAGCTCGCGCACCACTTCGGCATCGACGAGGACCGCCTGACCGACCTCGGCTGGTCCTGATTCGACACGTCCGGTGCCTGGCACCGGACGCGTCCGCTCTGGCCCTCGCGCCCCTTGCGGGGGCCTCAGGCGGCGTCGTCGAGAGCCTCGACGAGCTCGTCCTTGGACATGTCCGAGCGCCCCGGGATGTCCTGCTCCTTCGCCAGCTCGTACAGCTCGTCCTTCGACAGGCCCTCGAGCTCGCCCCGCCGGCCGCGTGACGGCCGGCGCCCCTGCGCCGCCTCCACGCTCGCCCGCAGAGCGGCCATCAGGTCTGTCGGCCCTTCGGGCTCCTCCACCTCGGCGGCGGGCACCGTCTCCCCCTTCTGCTTGGCGCGGATGATCTCGCAGAGCTTGTCCCGGTAGGTGTCGTGGAAGCGCCCGATGGCGAAGTCGCCCGAGAACTCGTCGATCAGGCGCTTCGCCATGTCGAGCTCGCCCTTCTCGACCTTGACCCCGTCCGGCGCGAGCTCGTCCGCGGGCCGCACCTCGTCCGCGAAGTGCATGCGCTCGAGCGTGAGCACGCCGTCGCGCACCCGCAGGCAGGCGAGGTTGTCCTTGTTGCGCATGACGAACTTCGCCACCGCAGCGAGCCCGGTCTCCTCCATCGCCCGCACGAGCAGCGCATAGACGCGTTCTCCGCCGTCCTGCGGGCCGAGGTAGTACGTGCGCTCGAAGTAGATCGGGTCGATCTCCTCGTAGGGAACGAACGCGCGGATGTCGATCGTACGCCCGCCGTGCGTCTCGGCCTCGGCCTTCTCGAAGTCCTCGTCGGACATGTAGACGAACTCGTCCTTCTCCACCTCGAAGGCCTTCACGACCTCGGAGTCCGGCACCGATTTCCCCTCCGACTTGCAGACCTTGTCGTAGCCGATCGGGCTCCCGTCCGGCTCGTGCACGAGGCGGAAGTGGAGCGTGTGCTCCTCGACGGCGCTGAACATGCGGACGGGCACGTTCACGAGGCCGAACGCGACGGAGCCCGACCAGATCGCGCGCGGCATACTACGCGGCCTCCGCCCGGTCAGAGCCGCAGAGGAGATCCGAGACCTTCATGCCTCCGTTATGCCGCGTCGGCGGGGGAGCGCAAACGTGCCGGCAACGCGCATGGGGTCTGTGAGCCGCGGGGATAGTCGGCGAATGACGTCCGGCTTCGCGCGGCTCGTCGTCGCGCTCCGCTTCCTGATCCTCCCCGCCTGGGTCCTCGTCGCGCTCGGCGCGCTCACGCTCCCCGGCCTCGGCAGCGGCTCGCCCCTCGCGCTGGGCGGGCTCCTCCCGGACGAGTCGGAAGCGATCGAGGCGGGAGAGCGGTCCGCCGAGCTCTTCTCGGTGCCGCTCACCTCCGACACGGTCGTGGTGCAGCGGGATCCGGGTGGCCTCTCCGCGCGCGCGCAAGCCCGCGCAGTCGAGCGCGCCGTCCGTGTCACGAGGGAGCAGGGCGCCGGGGACGAGATCGCCTTCGCCCTGCCCGTCCTCAACACACTCGGCGCCTTTCCCTCCTCCAAGGAGCGGGGAACGACCGCCGTCACGTACCTCTTCTTCTCGCCCGGCACGAGCCTGCCGGAGCAGGTCGACCTCGCTCACGCGTACGCGGGAGCGGCCTCCGAGCCCGAGGACGCGGTCGTCGGCGTGACCGGGCCGGCGCCGGCCCGCTTCCGCCAGTTCGAGGAGCTCGAGCAGGCGCTTCCGATCGTCGAGGCGGGCACGGTCGCGCTGATCGCACTGATCGTCGGGCTCACGTTCCGCTCGCTCGGAGCCCCGCTTCTAACCCTCTTCGCCTCGGGCGTCTCTTTCCTCATCGCCCGGGGCGTCATCCCGTGGGTCGGAGAGCGCCTCGACGCCACCGTCCCACAGGAGGTCGAACCGCTCGTCGTCGCCCTGACGCTCGGGGTCGTGACGGACTACACCGTCTTCTACCTCTCGGCCTCCCGGCGCCGCCTGGCCGAGGGCGAGACGCGCCTGCAGGCCGTCCGGACAGCGACGCGGTCCGTGACGCCGATCGTCGCGACCGCGGGGCTGATCGTCGTCGCCGGGACGGCTGCGCTCCTCGTCGGCGAGCTCGACTTCTTCCGCGCCTTCGGTCCCGCACTCGCGCTGACGGCCGGAATCGCGCTCCTCGTGTCCGTGACGCTCGTGCCCGCGTGCCTCGCAATCTTCGGGCGCTGGGCCTTCTGGCCCAGCCTCCGCCCGGGGCGGCCGCTGCCGCCGGGCGAGTCACGACCGACCCCCGCCCGCGAGGCGGCGCTTCGCTTCGCCGTCTCGCCGGTGGTCTCGGCGATCGTCGCGGTCGGGTGCGTCGCCGTGCTCCTCCTCGCGAGCACCGGCCTCCGCGACACCGCGCTCGCCTTTCGGCTCGTGAACGGCCTCCCGGCCGGCACGGAGGAGCGGCAGGCGGCCTCGGCGGCGGGGCAGGGCTTCGCCGCGGGCATCCTCGCGCCGACGGTCGTGCTCGTGGAGCGGGCCGGGGTGACGGAGGAGCGCGAAGCGCTGAAGTCGCTCGCCGAGGGCCTCGCGAGGCAACCGGGCGTCGCAGCCGTGCTGGGACCGGGAAGCCTCCCCGCCGAGGCACCTCGGGACGTCTTCCTCGCCGAGGAAGGGAACGCCGCGCGCTTCGCCGTCATCCTTGACGAGAGCCCCCTCGGCTCCCCGGCGATCGCCGACCTGGACCGCATCGACGAGCGCCTCCCGGAGCTCCTCCGCAGCGCCGGCCTCGGCGACGCGAGCGCCGCCGTCACGGGTCAGACCGCGATCGCGTCAGACACGGTGCATGCGGTGGTGGACAGCTCGGTCCGCGTAGGGATCGTCGTCCTCGCCGTCAACTTCCTCCTGCTCGCGCTCTTCCTGCGCGCCGTCGTCGCGCCGCTCTATCTGCTCGCCGCGAGCCTGCTCTCCGTCGCGGCCACGCTCGGGCTCACGACGTACGTCTTCCAGGGCCTCCTGGGCCACGACGACCTGACGTACTACGTCCCCTTCGCCGCCGGCATCGAGCTGTTCCCGGCGCAGCAGTTCGGCCTCCGCTCGCTGCCCCCGGACGCGGTCGACAGCGCCGCGCTCGAGCAGAGCGGCGCGATCACGTTCGAGTTCACGCCGCCGAACGAGGACCGGCGCTTCCTCGCCGTCGCCTCGCCGCTCGGGATCGGCGACACGACCTTCGGCGCGATCATCGCCGCGAAGCCGGTGACGGAGCTCGGCGAGCGCTGGGTCACGCTGGCGCAGCGGCTTGCGATCGCGTTCGGCCTCGGTCCAGATCGCGGTGACGGGGATGATCTCTTCGTGCAGCCGCGCGGCGCCAGCGCCGTAGACGGCAAGGCGCCCCATGAGCACAACACGCGGCTGCGCGCCTGGGCCTTCGATCACGGAAATCCGCGACAGTCCAGCCTGGAAGCCCTGCGATAAGAATCGGGACAGAAGGCGGCGGACGAGGCGGTGCTCGAGGTGGACCTGCACCACTTCGGGCGCGTCGCGGCCATCGGGCAATCGCGGCGGCGCGAATGCTACGGCGCGGATGGGTACGCGCTTGCGCCACTCATTGATTCGCTCGCCGCGCTTGCGCGGACGGGCGCGCAGATCATCGAACGTGTCTTGCCAGCCCGGCTCTTTGGCAAAGACGGGATCGTTAGGATCGAGATTGAAGGTCGTGGCGTCACCGATCGTTTCCGCGCGCGCTTTTCCGAGCGAAGTGCCGGCACGCGCCAGGGCAGCGCCAACCACTCGCTGAAGATCGTCGGCGCGAACGCCCACGCGCTCGCGCGAATGCTCGAGCGAGTCCTGCAGGTCCTTCTGTTCTTTGAGCAATCGTTCGTGGCGCGCTTTCTCCTCGTCATCCATTTCTGCCCGCGCGCGGGCGAGCCGGTCGACATCGGTCTCATCTTCGATCACCTTGGCCAGCGCCTCAGCCTTGCCGCGGTCGATGCCGGCCCCCTC
>Ga0081455_10005364_pt1 | contig 14076 bp, 11 predicted proteins | sample TabmetS3T2R1_FD_70207 | JGI IMG/M metagenome (GOLD analysis project Ga0081455, IMG submission 70207) | Tabebuia heterophylla rhizosphere microbial communities from the University of Puerto Rico - S3T2R1 | ecosystem: Host-associated > Plants > Roots > Rhizosphere ... | reverse complement strand
AATATAGGGTAGGGTTCTAGATGTGGAGATAGATTGAGACGGATGTCACACTGGGCCTTCACTTGACAGCGTCGAGCCAGCAAACGCTCTCGGGGAGTGCCATGCACACGCCGCGCCACATCCTGACTCCGCTAGCGTCTTACTGTGTAGCCCACTGACTCACGGTCCCAGGTTGCCTCGCTGAGCCCGCGTTCGCGGAGCTTGTTCTTCTGGATTTTCTGGGTGGGTGTCTTGGGAATCTCGTCAATGTACTCAATGTAGCGCGGCACCGCGAAGTACGGCATCCGCGCCACACAGAAGTCGAGTATATCCTCTGGCTTGGGCGGCGCCGCGCCCGGCCGGAGCACCAGGCAGGCTAGTACCTCGTCCTCACCGCCTTCTTCCGCCTTCACCGCCACCGCCGCGGCCTCAGCCACGTTGGGATACTCCAGTAAGACTGCTTCGACCTCGTAGGATGAAATGTTCTCGCCCCGGCGCCGGATAGTGTCCTTGATGCGGTCGATGTACCAGATAAATCCGCGTGCATCCATGCGCCCAGCATCGCCGGTGTGAAACCAAAAGTTGCGCCACGCCTCGACGGTGCGCTCCGGCATGCCGTTGTAGCCCTGCATGAAGCAAAACGGCTCCTTGGGCCGCACCAGGATTTCCCCCACGCTGCCGATGGGGAGGGCTTCATCGCTGTCTGGATCCGCGATGATGACCTCAAAATACTCGTCCCATACCTTGCCTGAACATCCCGCTTCGTCCGGGGCGTCGAGGGGACGCCAGACCGGAATATTCACCTCGGTCATGCCGAACAGCTCATTGAACTTCGGGATATGAAAGCGCTCACGCAACGCGTGCAACGTCTCCTCCGTCACGGGAAGGGCGGACATCATACGCAGTTTGTTATCTCTGTCAGTGGGCTTGGCCGGTTGGCGCAAAATAAAATCGTTCATCACCCCCAGCGAGTTGGTGACCGTCGCCTCGTACTTGCGGATATCCTCGATCCACTGCGTGGCCCGAAATTGCTTCACCAGCACGGCGCTCGCGCCGGCAATGAGCGTACTGTACGTTTGCATGAGGCTGCCCTGGGCGTGAAACAGCGGCATACAGATGTAGTAGCGATCCTCGGGGGTGAGTCCCATATGGATTTTCATGCCCAGACCAAACAGGTACAGATGGCCGTGGGACATTAACACGCCTTTGGACGGCCCAGTGGTGCCGGAGGTATACATGATCATGCCAATGTCTCGGTAGGTAACCTCCGCATTGACGTCGTCCGGTGTTCCCTGTTGTAGGAGTTCATCGAAGTGCCGCACGCGAACACGCTTGAAGGCGGGGATATCCTGCGGTTCAAGCGCTGGGCCGGGCACAAACACTGTGTGCATATCGGGGACGGTGTCTTCCACATCGGCGAGCCACGGCAGAAACTCACGCTCCATGACGCCAAAGCGAGAGCCAGCATTGGTGAGCACATGGGTGAGGAACCGCCCTTTGTAAGCTGTGTTGATGCCCACGTACACCGCGCCGATGCGATTCAGCCCAAACCACGTCCACAGGTGTTCCAGACGGTTGTGCAGCATCACCGACACGTTGTCCCCGAAAGCCACGCCCTCCTGGCCGAAGGCGTTACCGACGCGGTTGGCCATTTCGTGTGCCTGAGCATAGGTATACGGCTCGCCATCTTCATACTGCATAAAGGGCTTATCACCTCGCTCACGAGCCTGCTGGGCGAGAACCTTACCCACAACCCAAGCGGACTTGTCGGTGGCCATAAAGCATTCTCCTATGGAAGGAGAGGCTCATGCAGACGGTCGACCTCCTGGCCGCAGTGCAGGATAGGCTCGTGGTGATCATGCCCATGACCGTGCACCTGCAATGACACGGAGGCTGACAGCGATCACTGCACGCAGCTCCATGAGACATTGGGACACCACTCTGGCACTCTGAACCAGGCCCCTTCCCCCGCGCTTCATCCCCCTTGCCCTCCCCCGTCTCAGGGGGAGGGGAGCATGTGTCAGCTTACATGGTCTGATTTAGCGGACCAGCATCGTCGCCTGACCCGATTTCTGCATCGCGAGTGCCTCGACCTCTGCCACCGCATGTTCGACCGGCGTGTCGGCATCGACCACCAGGCGCGCCGCATGGTAGGCATAGGCCTTGGGATGCCAGGGCGCCTCGGGCTCCTTGCCTTCAGCCAGGGCCCGGGCAGCCCCGATGAGTCGGCGACGCACCTGGATGATCGCTGCATCGGAGCTGGCCAGGTGCTCTTGGGTGCGGTCCATAAGCGGCCCGCGTTGATCTTCCATCATGGCGATATCCTGCAATGGGAAGGTCTTGATGCCGGTATAGGAGAAGCTACGCTGAGCGACCCGGTCGATATGGTAATCGTTGGACTTGTTGTCAGCAGGAATGAAGGTGCCCGGAATGAGCTTGGGATACACATACTCACCGTGCTTGTAGGAGAACAGCTCCTTGTCCGGGATCGGGTCATAGCTCCAGCGCAGCCGGTAGAACATCAGGTTCTCGTCGTCGATGGGGATGCGCATGTTGCTGGAGTAGATGCCGGGGCCAGCAATCCCGGCGGTGCAGAAGATCGGCATCATCCATGGCCCTGCCGAATACTGCAGCCGGCCATCCGCCCGTTTGGCGGCCGAGACCATCATCAAGCCCGAAGGGGTGTCCTCCAGCGAGACATACCGGGGCATCCGGTCAGCGAACTGGAGGCGCCCGCCGCTCGCCTGCAGTGCCGGGTTGTTGGCCTGCCCCTGGTCGAGGGTGCTATGCAGAAAGCTGGCATGCGACGCGTCGTAGTCGCCCTCCATGGCCTGAAGGTAGTTGCATTCTAGCTGAAACTTCTTCACATACCGGTGCGTGGACGGCAGGCCCAACCAATCGAAGCCTGGCATCGGGGGCTTTTTGTCCGCCGGTCCCATGTACGCCCAGAGCAAATCACCTGCCTCGACCACCGGGTATGCCTGGAGCTTCACCTTGGCCTTGAAGGACTCGCCCTCCGGCACATTGGGCATATCGACGCAGTTGCCGTCCACATCGAACTTCCAGCCGTGGTACACGCAGCGCAGTCCACACTCTTCATTGCGACCAAAGAATAGGGGCGCACCTCGATGGGGGCAATAGGCATCCACCAGGCCAGGGCGCCCCTGGGTGTCCCGGAACAGGACGAGGTGTTCGCCGAGGACCTGCACCCGGACAGGGTCACAGTCGGGGCCGGGCAGCTCCTCGGCGAGGGCGACTGGGAGCCAGAAGCGCCGAAAGAGCTCGCCCATGGGCGTACCAGGGCCGGTTCTACAGATAAGTTCGTTTTCCTCGTGAGACAGCATAATGCGCCTCCTTCTCAGGTTTGCCAGCCATGCGTAGCTTACCAGCGATCCAGCAATTGGTCTCCTCTGTCACGTAAATGTCTGCGAAATGCTTCTTACTGTCAAGGAGTGGTATCTCAGCCCCAGAGATCCTTTGTTGCCAGACGCGCACCCTCCGCCAGCGCCTCGAACTTCGCCCACACGACACTCGGGTGGATGTCCGGCTCGCGCCGCGCCTGCGCCGAGAAACCGCAGTCGCCGCCAGCAATCACGCGCTCCCGCCCGACAGCCCGCGCGAAGCGGACGATGCGCTCCGCGATCAGTTCAGGGTGCTCCACCAGATTCGTCGTGTGGGAGATGACGCCGGGGATAATCGCCTTGCCCTGCGGCAGCCGCACCGTTTCCCAGACGTGGTATTCGTGCTCGTGACGCGGGTTAGAGGCCTCGAACGAGTAGGCGCCGGCGTTGACCTTGAGCATGATGTCGACGATGTCCTTAAGCGGCATGTCGTGGATACGGGGACCGATGTCGATGCTGTAGCAGGTGTGAAAGCGCACGCGGTCCGGCGGAATATCGCCAATAGCCAGGTTAACGAACTCCACACGCTTCTCCGCCCAGCGACGGCACTCCGCCAGGCTCAATGCCGGCATCGCGTTGTAATAGGTCGACAGCCTGGGGTCGTCAATCTGAAGGACGAAGCCTGCATCCACGATCGCCCGATATTCCTCGTGGATGGCTTTAGCTATTGCCTCCAGGAATTCGTCTTCGCTGTGGTAGTACTCGTTGCGACGCCCGGATTCGATATTCGTGACCGAAATGGCGGGCAGGAAGGCTTCCTCGTAGCGCACCCCCTGCAGCGCCGCCTTAAAGGTCGCGATATCCCTCTGCACCGCGTCCTGTCCTCTGTAGGTAATCGGTCCAGTGCAGACGATACGCATCGATGGTACTGCGGTCGACGCTGCCGGCCGGCGCGCTGACTGCGCGTAGAATTCCGGGAACGACTGCAGCTCGCGCGAGCCCGCCTCCGGTCCCGTGGGGCCCTGCTGCGCCACCGGCTGCGCTTCAAAGCCCGCGAGCCGCTCGCTGATATAGGCCACGAAGCCTGGCTTGCCCTGCTCGCCGTCGTCGATGATGTCGATACCCAGTTCCGCCTGCCGCCGCACCACGTCCGCGACGGCCTGGCGGACGCGGGCCTCAAAGGCCACCGTGTCGTAAGGCTGGCCACTCGCACGCGCCGCGAGCATGTCGAAGAGGTCCGGCGGACGCGCCAGGCTGCCAACGTGAGTGGTGAGGATCCGCTCTGTGCTCAGCTTCATGCCGTCACCTCCTAATTAAGCCGCAAGGGGAATAAAGAACGTATACGCGCTATGCCAATCCCGATCATAGCCAGCAAGAGGGGGCTGGGAGGCGCAGCGCGACTGCGTCGATACAGGCATGGGCGTCGATTCCAGCATGTCTTCTTGGCCCCCGCCCTGCTAGAAGGTTTGCATTGAGGCGTTCCCCCCACATCGCCCTTTGTGGTCCTACCCTACCCCATCCTGTGGGGCTTGTCCAGCACTCACAGCAGCGCTCTGCAGTGCTCCAGCCACCGTTCTTGCAGTCCTGGAAAGTCCACAGACAGACTGGCATACACTTGACGAATGCACTGTTGACCATTAAGGTACTGCTGAGAGTATGGCGTCAGGATGCAGCACAGTCACGACGCACGGCAAGTGAAGGAGGTTGATATGGGACAGATTCTCGGACTCGGTGTGACCCACTCGCCGCCGCTGCTGGCGGCATCAGGTGACACCGCCTCGCGCATCAAACGTATGATGCACGACCCGCTCCTGCCAGAGTGCTATCGCAGTCCGGCGACCTGGCCAGAGCCCATGCGTCAGCAGTGGGGCAACGACGAAGGCCAGACGCATGCCCGGCAGCATCGCGACGAGTTGGTCGAGTGCATGCAGTGGTCGCGTAAGCAGCTCGACGCCTTCAACCCGGACCTCGTTATTGTCTTCGGCGACGATCAGTACGAAAATTTTCGGGAGGACGGCGTGCCGGCCTTCCAGATCAACTGCTTCGAGTCGTTCGAGGCGAGACCCTGGGAGCACGCCAGGCCCGGTCCCAACGCCTGGAATGAGGCGCCAGACACGGTGTTCCGCTACCAGGCCAATCGCCGAGCCGCCAAGTATCTCGTCACGCGGCTTATCGAGGAGGGCTTCGAGGTCGCCTATGCGTACGAGCCCCGCCACGATGCGATGCCGCACGCTATTCTCAACACCCTGCTCTTCCTGGACTGGGACCGCCGCGGCTTCGACTATCCGATCGTGCCGTTCTTGACGAACTGCTACGGCCGCCAGCTCACCCCGCTGCGCGGGCGTGGCGTCAACGACCTCGCGCAGATACCCCAGGAGGACGACCTCGACCCGCCAGGGCCAACGCCGTGGCGCTGCTTCGACCTGGGCCGAGCCCTGGCCCGCATCCTGATGCCGAGCCCCTGGCGTGTCGCCCTTGTCGCCTCGGCGAGCTGGTCCCACTCCTTCCTTTCCGGCGGCACCAGCTACTTCCATCCCCACGTCGAAGCTGACCGCCTCTACTTCGACGCCATGGTCGCTGGGGACTACGAGTTCTGGCGCAAGACCACACTGCAGGACATCGAAGAGCACGGCCATCAGGAAACGCTCAACTGGCTCCTCATGTTGGGCGCCATGGCCGAACTGGGTGGCCGCAAGCCACAGGAGGCGCGCTTCGTCGAATCCTGGCTCACGAACGCCAACAAGGTCTTCGCCGTCTTCCGGCCCTAGTGCTGTGCCCAGGTACTGCGTACCGCAATTGGCCCCGCCATACTGGCGGGGCAACTAGCCGTGCGCAGCACCCCCATTGGGTCTGGCTGGCAATTCCCAACCAAAAGAAGGACGCAGCATCCATGCTCAACCCATTCAAACAACCCGAGCTGATCAAGGCCGAGGTTTTCACCTCTATGCCCAAACAGTTCCGCACAAGAAGCCGCACGGCCTGGTCAGATCCGAACCGCCAGGGAGCCGAGGTCGAATGCTTCCTCGAAGGCCCGTCGTTCGACCGCGAGGGCAACCTCTGGATTGTGGACATCCCGTTCGGCCGGATCTTCCGTATCTCGCCGCAGAAGGAATGGGACCTCGTCGTGCAGTACGACGGCTGGCCCAACGGGCTCAAGTTCCACAAGGATGGCCGCGCCTTCATCGCGGATTACAAGAAGGGGCTGCTGGTGCTCGATCCACAGACCGCCAGACTGGAACCGATCCTCGAAACCGCGTACAGCGAAGGTTTTAAGGGCATGAACGACCTACACTTCGCCGCCAACGGCGACCTCTACTTCACTGACCAGGGACAAACTGGCATTGCCGATCCTACCGGACGCGTCTATCGGTTGCGCTCCAATGGTGCTCTGGACCGCCTCTGTTCCAATGTGCCTAGCCCGAACGGCATCACGCTGTCCACGACAGAGCAGCATTGCTACGTCGCCGTCACACGGTCACAACAGATCTGGCGCTTACCGCTCATGGCGGACGGCTCAGTCTCCAAGACGGGCGTTGCCATCCAGCTCTCTGGCGGTGCGGCGGGACCAGACGGCATCGAAATGGACGCGGAAAACGGCCTGGTCGTCTGCCATCTTGGCGTCGGTGTGTGGCGCTTTGACGCCAATATGCTGCCGACCCATCTCGTGCACTCCGACGGTCCACACCATCATCACCTGGACAACTGTGCTTTCGGCGGGCCCGACCGCCAGACCCTCTACATCACCGAAGCGCTGTCCGGCGATATTCTCATGGCCCGCATGCCAGTCGCTGGCAAGCTGATGTATGGCTTGCAATAGCGCTCCTGCAAAGCGTGGCCCTTTTGCCGACGCGGCTCGCATCAGGCTGGCTCTAGACCGCCAAGATGTGTACAATGCCACGCTGCTGGGACGGGTTCCCCGGGCCTGCGGATGCAAAGCGCGTTTATTTTCCCTATCCTCCTTCGACACACGCCGATACGTTGCGTGACAGAGTACATATCCATGGTGTTGACGAGGCAACTGGGGCCAAGCTTGCCCTGGGTATTGCTCCCTGGCTATGCGCCATCCACCTTCGTCCAAGTGGGGTCAGTCTATGCCTGCTGCCTTTGTCCGTCTCTTTCTTGTGCGTCACGCGGAGGCCCTCGCCAATCCAGACCTGCGCTACCTGGGCAGTCGGGACGACCCCTTAACGGAGCGCGGCCAGTGGCAGGCGCTGCAACTCGCCCACGCCTTCGCGCCGCTCGCTCTGGCGGCGGTCTACACGAGCCCGCTCACCCGGGCCGTCGCGACGGCGAGGCCGATTGCGGAGGCCCACGGGCTGGCCATCATCCCTGAACCACGGCTCGTCGAAGCCGCGATGGGGACGTGGGAAGGCCTGCGCCGCGCCGAGATTCTGGCGCGCAGCGCTGACGACGCCGCCCGCCACCACCAGTGGGAGGCAGATCCGACCTGTGCCCCACCCGGCGGCGAGTCCCTCGCGTCTGTGCAGGTGCGTGTGGTCGCCTGTGTGCGGGACCTCGCCGAGCGGCATGCGGGCGCGGCTGTCGTGCTCGTCAGTCATGTGGGCCCCATCAAAGCGCTCGTGTGTACCGCGATGGAGGTGCCCTTGACGACGGGGCAACGGCTGTTTCTGGACAGTGCCACCGTGAGTGTGATTGACTGGGGGGCGGGTGCGGTGCCGTGGGAGGCTCCAGCCATCGTGCGGTTGTTGAACGCGCATCACCATCTCGGATGGACTGCTGCGCCGTGGATGCAACGCTCAGGGTAGTGCTACCGCATAGACAGCGCCTCAGGTGGCTGCGTGATGGCCCGTCCCGCATGCGGACGTGGCTCGTTTGCGGCCATCTCGCGAATGAGCTTCTTGAGGATTGCGTCGGCGAAGGTCTCGTAGCTTTCAGCGGCGATGACGAAGGCACCCGGACCACCGATCACGTGATCAACGAAATAGCGATCGAGACCGGGTTCCAGGGCCAGGATCGGCAAGCCATTGATGATGATGCCGGCGCGCACCGCTGCGTCGCGGGCGCTCGCGGCGGGCCGGCCTCGGTTGTTGGAGCCATCGCCGGAAATGTCAATGACGCGGCGTGCCCCCGTGAACGGACTCTCCAGAATCAGCGGTACGGCATAGTCGATGACGCCACTGATCGAGGTCCCACCACTGAAGAGCCGGCGCGGCGTAGACATAATCGCGGCGGCAAAGGCATTTGCCGTCGTCACATCATTGATCAAGGTCCACGGTAGCACCTGGATCTGGAGAGCCGGACCGGTCCATTGCACCATGGTGACCGCAATCGCCTGCGTGGCACCCGCCTGGATCGCTTGCAGCACACGCGGATCGCGGAACGCCGCCACATAGCCCTGCATCTGCAGCTCGAAGCGCTGCTGGTCGACACTGCCCGACGCATCGACCGCCAGCACCAGCTGCAGGTCGACCGCGGTCTGGGCGAACACCGGTGTGTAGAGGCGGAAGGCAAGCAACAGCACGGCCGCGAAGCGGACTGCGTATAGGGCTGGAGTCAGGCGCATGAGTGGTCACCAATCGACGCGAAACAACACACTGTATACGATTCCTCCCTAACTCCCCCGAAGGGAGAGGGAAGCGCGTGCCACTGCCTTCCCAACCCTTCCCCCGTGGGATATCTATGATCTCTACCCTATCCCATCCTGAGGCGTGTGTCCAGGCCATGCAAACTGGCAAAGGGAGTTTGGAATGTCCATCCTCCCCGCCGGCCCAAATGCCTGTGCCGAGGTGCGGGACACGGTGTTTCACCACGTGTTTTTCCTAGCCGCACCTCCAGAGTCAGCTCGCGACTTTCTATGTCCTTCTTGACAAAGAGAAAAAGAGGACATATTTTCTCTATCGTGAGATCACATCCTTGAGCCAATAGCCATGGGGCATACTGGTGCCGGTTGAACTCAAGCTCTCAGTCCACCTGCGTCGAGCGCGATGGAAGGTCAAGATTCAAGAGAAAGAGAGCCGCGAACCACCGCATGTCTCTATCCTCCGAGGGACTGACAAATGGCGTATAAACCTCCGCACGGGTGCGTTGATGGATCGTCGTCCCAAGCCATCGGATATCCCACAAGAACTGCTTGATCTCATTCAAGTCCACTGGCGTTGGCTGTGCGAGCAGTGGGATGCCAAATATCCCGACAATCCGGTGGAGGGCAGTGAGGAGTAATACGATGACGAGGCAGACTGCCACATCACAGACGTTTCTCCTGAGTAAGCCTGGGCGTAAGCATAGTGTCCGTTGCTTTGCGCCTCTGCAACCGGAGCACGTCTCCTCTAGACAACGCGTGCACGAAGTGGTCGCCCAGGCCAATAGCCATTCTCTGTGGATTAGCAGCGACAAACCCTTGACAGACACTCTACTGAACGCTCTCGTCTCGCGCACAGGCTCCTTGGGGGCAATGATCCTGTTGTATCAGCCAACACTGGCAAGTATTCCCGTACTTTTGCGGTATTTTTACCGTGTCGTGTTTGGTAGGGAGAAGGACCTCTTGCCCCCAGAGGAACTAGCCGAGGTCCTCGCGGCGCCCAATAAAGCAGATCTATTTATTGGCGGCATAGTAGACGACGACTCTAAGACGCTCACCTTATGGCGCGGGGATTTGACAACACTGACGGTGCCGTTTACGGCGTTTCCCACCTCTGGAGACGGCATCACGCCCGACTTCGCTGCGTTTACTGTCATTGATTGTGGCCACACTGTCCGGCTAGGAGCCTATGAAGCAGCCACTGAGGCGCTGCTCTATGAGTATGATCCCCTCTATCGGCGCCGCATCGCCCGCGAGCGCCGCAAAGAAGACCGCTCATTTGGCGCTGCCCTAAGACGCTTGCGGAAGCAACGTGGTGTAAGGCGAGCGGACTTTGCACCGCTCTCCGCCAAGACGATTGCACGCATAGAGCAAGGCAAAGTCGATCCAGACCATCTCCGTCCCAGCACTCTCAGTATTATTGCCAAGAGATTGGCCGTGGAGCCCAGTGATATCAAGACCTATTAGTTGATTAGTTGACGCGGCAGATAAATGCCTGTTGTAAAAGGAGTAGGCCAGAGAAAAGGTCCCGACGACTCCAACTCCTGCCACCTTCTGTCCATCATGTTCTATGATGCTTCTCTTCTATCTTCTTGATGACTATAGTCTGTAGCCAGCTTCGTGGTTAACTGCCATAGTATTATCTGCTTATTAAAGCGAAGCACGACTATGGGGATGACGATGGAGTTGGCTCTGGAACGTGAAATAAAGAAGGCCATAAAAGGTTTCGCTTTATCTGGAGACGATTCCACCACCGCAGTCTCCAAGCAGCATATGGTCAGGCGCGTCTGTTATCCATTGCCCAAGGCAAGCGGCTCATAGAGCAAGCGGAGGCGGATGGGTAGAGACAGAACCAAGCTCAGGAATAGAACCATTCCAGTAGACCCTGCTAGAGGGTGTGAAGGAGACTTTCTTGGATCTCATACTTAGAACAAGTACCAGTCAACTGGGTAAGAATGGCGATGCTGATTACGTTATTGTGCGGATTACACCGAGGCTTGCGCAACACACGGTAGAACTTATCGAACATCTACGCCAACTCAAACAGCAGGATTCCAGCCTCTACAAGATGGTGTACTCTGATAACACTCCGCATTTTTTTAGCTGGCATAAAGAGCTCATGGAGATAGTAGATCTCGGACTTGAAACTGTCGAGGCGGTAGTCGCCAGCGACGGCTACGCTATGCTAGAGACAGACTATACAGTTCCCAAGGACTACTGCGTCGCCATGGAGGGTCAGTCAATGATAGTATACGACGACCGCATTACCTGGGAAGCCCATCCGAAGAACACCAGTATTATAATTACCACATACAGCGTCTCCCTAGAATTACTTCGTGGGCTCGCGATCCCTGTCGATGATTAAAGAAAACAGAGTAACTCTAATATCAGTCGCCGCTACATAACTACTCATGGTCCCTTTGGGCTACCCTGTTCATGCTGAGCAGTTGTCACAAACTCTTTGAGGCGGGTGTGAATGACAAGTTGGTCGAGTGACGCCGTGGTGAAAACCTTCCCATCAAGGCGGAGGAGCATTTGCCGCATATCTTCACGCCGCTCGCGAAATCCCCGCCCATCGATACAGGCGACGACTTCATAACGTGCACGCCCAGAAGCTACATGCTGGTTTCGCTGCGTCTCAAGTTCCTTGATACGGGCGACCTTATCACGTGCTGTGCCATCATCACTGGTGATTTTCGCTTCGATGATGACCACGGGGGCGACTTCATCAGGGATACAAAAATCTGGCGCTTGCCCGAATCCTGGTAGCCGCTCAGCACGTTTGGTTTTCCGGTACGTGATACCAGCGCGACGAAGTTGGTCCTCAACGGCATTTTCCATCACTTCCCCAACGAGTTCAGATACAGCATTACGGTGAGTAGCGAATGGGCTACCAAGATACCGCTCGTAGAGTAGGACCGCATAGGGGACATCTTCTCGCGCAGCATGCTGAAGGGAGATAATGCCGTCATGCGTGTCAAACTTGGCAAGGCGATGCACCACGCCGTCAGTCTCTTGCGGAGCGCCTCGTGTGATATATTGAATGGCTACCCGTACCAGAGCCTCAATGCGTTCTAAGCTCTTAGGAGATGCTACAAGGCGTTGTCCGGGTCTCTGCGGACGAGCAAGGCGAGCGTGATATCGCCGCTCTACGGTATTGACGTACTCGGGGGTCTCGCGGCAGGCCCTATCAAGTCCTCGTGCCGCTCCCTGGGTAATGTCACTCATGCCTTCTGTACGAGCCAACTCGGCCCATTCCGGCGGTGTCATGCCTAATATGGCACGCAGGACACCTAAAGCCCGACTATTCTCGCGCAATGCCGCGCCTACTGTGGTCTCCGTGAAGTTGGTGAAAGCCACAGTATGACGTTTCAAGACCTCATACGCAGCACGGAAATCGGGGTACTTGATAAAGCTACTGCCCATGGGCATCAGGAGAAACTCTGACGCAAGGTCCGAGATGGTGACTTGCACCATTTCCTCAAGACGCTCACGGAGTTCATCGCTGCTCAGTTCAAATGGCCGCTGCATCAGCGTCTCCTGACTTTGGGCCGGTCGTCCATTTCCTTAAAAGGCGATGTCGTCATCGTTTGTCTCGTACGTTGCCTGGTCTTCTCGGACAATGGCACGTTGATACCTGGGAGCATACGATAGATCATCACCAAGGCACTGCTCGACGCTCTGGCATCCACCGGTATTCTGGATATATCTGGCTACTGCGGCTAATTTTTCTTCAATGAGTATGTCGCGCTTCCAGGTATGCCTGAGTTGCCAAATCGCGAGCCTGATAATATGGCCAAAGATGAGGCATCGGACATCCCCTCGCGTCGGCAGGACAGCCCCAGCGCGCAGACGCTCGATGTCTTCACGCACAAGGTTGGCAATATCGCCGGACGTTTCCACAATCCAACGTCGAGGCACTTTGCCTGTCACCCGACATACGAAGATAGTATCGATTATGGACGAACCAGTTTTGTTGATATGGATCGACCCGCCCATCTCGGCTGGGCATGGGAGCGATGCCGAGCACGTCAGACCAGCGTCAAGAATAGCAACGGCTATCGGGTAATATGCCTCCAGAGAGTTGTGGTGATACGTAAAAACAAAGGGGGCGCTTGGCTTGAGAGCTTGGGCCATGCGACAGAAGCTTTCCGAAAGCCCTGCTGCAAAATGATTTAAGCCTCGATCCATCGTGATATTGCCAGTGAGTTCATTGGCGTTCCTCGTTGATACGACCTGGAAAGCACGATCCGTTTGTCCCACTAAGCGTCGCAGCCATACGTAACAGAAATCCATCAACTCTGCGTACTGCACATTCCCAAAATAGGGTGGATCGGTAAGGACCGCATCCAGAGAGGCTGGTGCCATGTGGGCGAGTGTAGCGCTTTCGCAATGTAAGGCGACTTTACGCTGTTCAGGGCCATCCGTGCCGTTTCTCCAATCACCTATCCACTCCCCTGGTATCGGCACCTGGACTTTTTGCTTGCCATGATGTATGACCTCAAAAGGCTGGACGCAGTATGCCTTGGCTTTCATGTACTTCTCGACGATATTCACCCAGCCCCCACTACCAATGTTTATCCCTGTGCGCCTGTTTCCTATACCTAAGAAATTCGATTCGCACTGGACGAGACCGACTGGAAAGCCATGCACAGAAAAAATGTCCAGGGATTTGAGGGCCATTGTGTCGTAGCGGCAAAGCATATTTTGATAACGTAGGAGATCAGAGAGATTGGTCGCCAGAGCATTCCGTACCCGTTCATCGTTACATCGCGCGATCGCTCGACAACTAAGTTCAAGCCCAAGCAGTTGCCTGGCGTTAAACATCTCCCGGTAGTGCTGATACCCCCATCTATGGAGACGGTCAGTTTCATCGCCGCCTGGTATCTTGTCATCGGGAATAAAGAGCGGCTCCATTGTACGCAAGGTTGCTTCGGCTTCGGTGTACCTTGCCAGGTCTCCACTATTTGGGATCTTGAAGAACCGTCCTGTGTGTTGTGTCCTGCATCGTTTGCAGTGATATTCGATGGCAAACATGCGGTGTTGGGGGGAACCAGCCTTTGCATCAGGATAGGTATTAACTGTGTGGCAATGGGGACATAGGCACCGATTGCCCTTGGCGGGCCCCGAACGAGAAAGCCTCGCGTTACACGACTGGCACACACCTGGGTTTTGCCGATCTCGGGTTTCGGTTAAGGCACCGCATGTGGGGCAGAT
>Ga0081455_10005363_pt1 | contig 14076 bp, 15 predicted proteins | sample TabmetS3T2R1_FD_70207 | JGI IMG/M metagenome (GOLD analysis project Ga0081455, IMG submission 70207) | Tabebuia heterophylla rhizosphere microbial communities from the University of Puerto Rico - S3T2R1 | ecosystem: Host-associated > Plants > Roots > Rhizosphere ... | reverse complement strand
TAGCGCGTTGGCGATTCGGCCGACGACTCGCAACGGCAAAAGAAAAACCCGGCGGGCAGCGCGCCCGCCGGGTTTCTCGATCTCGCGACGTCGATGGTGCGATCGACGCTTACTGGCAGACCGCCACCGGGCGACCGCGCCAGCCGACGACGTTGCCGAAGGCGTCATAGACCGGCATGCGCGTCCAATAGCAGTTGGGCCCGGGCAGGGCGGCCGCGTAGGCCGGATAGGCCACGTAGCCGGGCCCGGGCGCTACGTAGGCCGGCCGCGAATTCGCGACGGCGCTGCCGATGATGGCGCCGGCGACTAGGCCGCCGACCACCCCGGCGCCGACCGCGCAACCGAAGCAGCGGGCGTCCGCTGGCGTCGGCGCTGCGGCGGTCGCAGTTGCGATGACCGCGGCCGCAACGAGTGCAGTGAGAGTCGTCTTCATGAGAGTCTCCATGAGCATCGGCTCGCGCCGAGCACGGGGATGGGTTGCGATGTTCGAATTGGCCCCCGAATGAGCCATATCCCCCGATACAGCCGATGCGCCATCATGCCGGTTAATTTGTCGGAATTTGGGTAGGTATCGGGCACTGCGTTGGCTGGTTTGGAGGTAAAGCAATCCGGCGATCCTGAATGACCGCCGGATTGAGGTTGTCGGTCCGCCGAGTTGGACGTTCGCGTTCAGCACGCCCGATAGCGATAGCCGTAGCGCCCGCAGCTGTAATAGGGCCTCGGTGCGTAGGAGTAACCGGGCGAGTACGCATAGCCGGAATAGGCAGGCGCGTAGCCGTAGTAGCTGTAGGCGGGATAGCCGTAATATCCGTAATAGCCGTAAGCGGGCCTTGCCAGCGCGCTTCCGATGATCGCCCCGACGGCAAGGCCGCCGAGCGCCGGGCCCCACCAGCCCCAGCGGGCATCCGCCGTGGTCGGCGTGGCAACTGCAGCGATGGCGATTGTTCCCGCTGCAGCAAGAGCGGTCAGGGTTTTCCTCATGACGTTTACCTCACTGTGACGAATGGCCTACGATTTAGCGTGGCCGTTGATGCGAATGTTCCATCACGGAACTGAACGGGGGCTGAACGGAATGTCGCTATCTGCCCGAATGCGGCCATGATTTCGCACCGCAGATTCGATTCTCGTGTTGCGCGCGGAGTTTCTTGCATTGCACGCGGCGTTTTCGCGCTTCACGCGCAGGGGGAAGCTGTGCTCGACCGCGTCCGCGCGGCGAGCTAGGTTCGCCGGCGTTGCTCGCTGGCGCAGGAAGACAGGGCCGTGCCGACCCGACGTGACGTCGTTGCAAGCGCAGGGCTTGCGCTGATCGCGAGCGCGGGCTTTGCGCGCGCACAGGGCGGCTATCCCGACCGGCCGATCCGCATTCTCGTCGGCTATCCCGCCGGCGGCGGGGTCGACATCGTCGCGCGAATGCTGGGCGAGCCGATGAAGACGGCGCTCGGGCAGTCCGTCATCGTCGAGAACCGCACCGGCGCGAGCGCGATGATCGCCGCGGGAGCGGTTGCCAAGTCGCCGCCGGACGGCCTCACGCTGCTGATGGCGGCCTCGGGCGAGGTCGCGATCAACCAGCATCTCTACAAGGACAAGATGAGCTACGATCCGCTGCGCGAGCTCGCTCCGGTCGCGCTCGTGGGCATGGTGCCGTGCGTGGTGGTGGTCGCGGCCAATACGCCGGTGCGGACCGCCGCCGAGCTCGTTGCCTATGCGCGCGCCCATCGCGGCAAGCTCTCCTTTTCCTCCTCGGGCATCGGCAACCCGCAGCAGCTCGCCGGCGAACTGATGAACGCCATGGCCGGCACCAACGTCCTGCACGTGCCCTATCGCGGCGCGGCGCCGGCGGTGACCGACGTCGCGACCGGCGCCGTCACCATGAGCTTTACCAGCCTCGCGGCTGCGCTGCCGCTGATGCAGGACGGCAGGCTGCGCGCCGTCGCGGTGACCTCGCGCGAGCGCATGCCGCAGCTGCCCGACGTCGCGCCGCTCGCCGAGGCCGCGCCCGAGCTCAAGGGCTATGAGCTGATCAACTGGTTCGGGATGTTCGCGCCCGCCGCCACGCCGGACGCGATCGTCGCCCGCCTCAACGAAATCGTGACCACGGCGCTGCGCGACAAGGCGATCGCCGAGAAGCTCGAGGTGCAAGGCATCGTGCCGCGCATCATGACGGCGGCGCAGTATCGCGCCTTCGTCGCGGCGGAGACCGAGAAGTTCGGCAAGATCGTCGCGCAGGCGAATATCAAGGCGGAGAATTGACGCCTCGGCGTCCCAAGGCGCCGCTGTCGCCGCGTGCTGTTTCGCGCTACGCGTTGGGCTGCGGGATAGGTACCTCGTGCACCTTCATCGCCAGCGCCACCGAGGTGTAGTAGCCGAGCAGCACCAGCACCTCGGCGATGCCATTGCGGCCCAGCACTTTCTCGAGCTCGGCGAACTCCGCATCCGAGAGCTTCGTGCCGGACACGAGCGCCGCGGCGAAGCGATGCACGGCTCGCTCGTGCGCGTCGGCGAGCGCGGGCTCACCGCCGGCGAGGATCGCGTCGATCACCTCCTGCGTGAGGCCCGCGGCCTTGCCTTCGCGGATATGCGCTTGCCTGACGTAATCGCCCTGCCAATGCTGCGCGATCACCAGGATTACGATCTCGACCTCGCGTTTCGACAGCGATGAGCGTTTATTGAGGAAGGTCCCGATCCGCTCCATGCCGCCCGCCACCGGCGGGCTGTGGATCCAGATCTTGTACGGGCCGAGGATGCGGCCGCGGCCGGCGGTGAGCTGGTCGAAGATCGCGGTCTGCTCGGGGGTGAGCTTTTCCGGCGGGATTTCGAGAATGCGGTTCATGCGATGCACGTCCTCGGCGTGTTGTCGGCCTGATTGCCGGTGAAGGAAAACTCGGGTGGGGTGCCCGTCAGAAAAACTGGTTCGGCGGGCGCGGCAGGCCGAGATTCTCGCGCAGCGTCCTGCCCTCGTACTCGCGCCGGAACAGGCCGCGGCGCTGCACTTCCGGCACCACGCGCTGGACGAAATCGTCGAGGCCGCCGGGCAGGTAGGGAAACATGATGGTGAAGCCGTCGGAGCCTTCGGTCGCGAGCCATTCCTCCATCTCGTCGGCTATGGTCTTCGGCGTGCCGACCAGGGCCAGCCCGGAATAGCCGCCGAGCCGTTGGGCCAGCTGCCGAACAGTCAATTGTTCGCGTCGCGCCAGATCGATCGCGCGCTGGCGCCCGCTCTTGCTGGCGTTGCTCTCGGGGACTTCCGGCAACGGGCCGTCCGGGTCGAACTTGGAGGCGTCGTGGCCGAGCGCGATCGAGAGCGAGGCGATGGCGTTGGCGTAATGGACGAGGCCGTCGAGCCGGGCGCGCTTCGCGCGCGCCTCCTCGATGGTGTCGCCGACGACGACCATGCACGCCGGCATGATCTTGAGATGATCGCGCGAACGGCCGGCCTTCTCCGCCCTGCGCTTCACGTCGGCATAGAACTCCCGTCCGGCGGCGAGATCGTTCTGCGCCGTGAACACCATTTCCGCGGTCTCGGCCGCGAGCTGGCGGCCGGCGTCGGAGGCGCCGGCCTGCACGATCACCGGCCAGCCCTGGACCGGCCGGGCGATGTTGAGCGGCCCGCGCACCGACAGGTATTTGCCCTTGTGGTCGAGCACGTGCAGCTTGTCGGGATCGAAATAGATCCCGTTCTCGACGTCGCGGATGAAGGCGTCGTCCGCCCAGCTGTCCCATAGCCCGGTCACTACGTCGTAGAATTCGCGCGCCCGGGCGTAGCGCTCGCCGTGCTCCATGTGATCGGTGAGGCCGAAATTGCGCGCGGCGTCGGGATTGGAGGTGGTGACGATGTTCCAGCCGGCGCGGCCGCCACTGATATGGTCGAGCGAGGCGAATCGGCGCGCGACGTGATAGGGCGCGTCGAAAGTGGTCGAGCCGGTGGCGACGAGGCCGAGGTGCTCGGTCACGCCGGCGAGCGCCGACAGCAGCGTGAACGGCTCGTACGACGTCACCGTGTGGCTGCGCTTGAGCGCCTCGAGCGGCATGTTCAGAACCGCCAGGTGGTCGGCCATGAAAAAGGCGTCGAACCTGCCGCGCTCGAGCGTCTGCGCGAAGCGCTTGAGATGCGCGAAGTTGAAATTGGCGTCGGGGAAGGCGCCGGGATAGCGCCAGGCGCCGGTATGGATGGTGGCGGGCCGCATGAATGCGTTCAGCCGCAGTTGCCGCGATGCCGTCATGGATGACCTCCTGCGCGCCCGGCGAGGGGGAACGGTTCTTCTATATAAGCGCGCCGGTGTACTCGTGAAGCGGCCGACAGGCGCGGACGATGCGCGAGAATTTTGCTCTCTTGCGGCGCACGGCAACGACCGATTTCTCTCGCGAGCGGCGCCGCGGTGGTGAGTTGCGTCTCAAGCGATCGCGTTCGGATTTGTATCGGCGTCGCCCCCTGGATGGATGGGCGACCGCCGTTTCATGGCGAAGTCCTCCCGTACTTTTGAAGTTCGCGAGTGAGTATGCTGCCCTCGGCAGCTTCGCTGCAAGGGCAGGCGCCGATATACTAACCACGCTTGGGGGCGCCACGTTGGAGGATCCGAACATGAAGGCAATGCTCGACAACCGCGTGATCGCCGAGAGCGACGATATCGTCGAGTGCGACGGCTACCACTATTTCCCGAGTTCGGCGGTACGTTTGCAGTGGCTCGAGAAGGCCCCGAAGACGGAGTCGGATCGCGCCTGCCCGCATGGCGTCCAGTTCTACGACGTGGTGGTCGACGGCGCGCGCCACGACCGCGCCGCCTGGTCTTACGAGGCGCCGCGCCCGACGATGCAGCAGGTGGCCCAGCGCTTCGGCTTCTGGAAGGACGTCAAGGTCGCCTGAAGGCGGGCCGGCGCAATCCCGGAAAAAGCATCGGCCGCCAAGGGGCGGCGGCCATGTGGGACGGGGGAAGGGGACGGCGGCCCATTCGGGCCGCGGACGCTAAAATCGGGCGGGGCTTGGCCCCGACCTCGCCTGCCGCACGCCGTACTCAGAAGGCGAAAGCGTTCAGGACCAGGCCAAACGTGAATATTGCGCCCAGAATCAGGCCGAACCACTGGGTAATCCGACGCTCGCTCATAGCACCCTCCAACACCCGAAGATTAGTCGCGCGAGCTGGTGCTTTGGTTCAACGCCGCAGGGGAGGGCGAGGCTTGATCGCGGGTCTTCCAGGCCGGTCGACTGCGTTGCGTGACGCCGGCCCGGACCCACCCGAGCGGAACCGCGCCCCCACAGCCAGGGTTATCGCCGGGGACCGAGACAGCAGCATCGCAACGGCAACCGCCATGTCCCTCGTTGAGAGTTTCAAGAAAGCCCTCGAGCAGGTCACCGGCCGGGGCAAGCCCAGCCGCGGCGATCTCGCTGGCCTTGTGCGGGCGCGAAAAGCCCGATCCATCCGCCTGGCGGACGACGGACTGGTGCCCAACAATCCGAAATGGCCGCTTGTCGTCTATCGCAGCCCCGTGCGGCTGGTGGATTCCCTCGACCCGGCGGCGATCTTCGAAGAGCTGTTCGCGCGCAACGGCTGGGGCGGCTCCTGGCGCAACGGAATCTACGACTACGTGCACTACCACCCCCGGACCCATGAGGTGCTCGGGATCGCCAGGGGCCGGGCGCGCGTGCAATTCGGCGGGCGCAAGGGCCGCAAGGTCGAGCTCAAGGCCGGCGATGTCGCGATCCTGCCCGCGGGCACCGGCCACCAACGCCTTTCCGGCAGCAAAGATTTGCTGGTGGTCGGGGCCTATCCACCGTCGGGGCAATACGACGAGTTCGGCGCCTCGAAAGCGGAGCATGACCGCGCGGTTGCCGCGATCGCCAAGGTGAAGCCTCCCGCGGCCGACCCGGTTTACGGCCGCAACGGCCCGCTCAACCGCCTCTGGCGCCGTCACGCTAAGTCCGCATTTCGGACTCGCCGCAAGAAGGATGCGGACGTCTGAACCGCCGCACTAGGCAAGTGCCTGGCAACCGGTGCGGTCGTCCGCCGTCGCGGATCGGTGACCGCCGGGCGATATCGAATGCTGATCGCCTACACGCCGCGGTTGCTCGCTGGGCGCGTGCCGTGTCGTCGTAGCGCGTGCTGCCGTGCGGTGTAGCGCACGAGCTTGTGCGTTTGCGACGAGAGATGCGCCGACTTGACCAGGGATGGCTCCCGCCCCGGGGTTCGCACCCGGGCCCGGACCGGCTTCGTCGCGCTCAATCCGTCCTGGCGCTCCGCATGCGACGGGGCCTCGAAGGCCGCCGCAGCGCGCGCTCGCTGTAACGGGCCCAAGTGATGCGCGGCGGGACGGGCGAACCGGTCAGAGAAAGGGGCTTGACCCGGCGCTTCGGCCGCATGCGCCACTTGCGGCCCGTTGATGCGGTAAAGCACGAATCGCTCGCCGGCATAGAGCGGGTCGAGCCGCATTGGATCGGGATTGGCGTAGTTGGCATCCGTGAACAGAACGTAGAGGTAGTCGTAATCCCGGCTCCAGCGCGACCAGTAGGGCGGCTCGTTACCGTCGATCTGGCTCGCGGTCTGCAGCAGCTGCTTCACTGACGGCGGCGTGCCGTCCTCGGTGTCGACGCGGTCGCGATAATAGGGACGCACGTGCATCACCTGCTTGCCGAGCACGGTGAAGGCGGTCGTGACCAAGGCTGAGCGCTCGATGATGGCAAGGCACGCGGCATGCACGAGCCAAAGCTCGCGCGCGTTGTCGCCGCTGTCGGGATCGGCGTAGGCGACCAGCACCTTCGAGCCGCGCTCGATGTGGCGGACCGACTCGCCGAACGACGCTGTCCCATGCGAGAGCTCGCGCCATACGCTCTGCACCTCAAAGGCGCGCACCGCCAGCAGCACGACCAGCACCGTGGCGAAGCCCCGGCGCACGAAATCGTCGCGTAGATCGAGGTGCGCGCAGGCAATGATCATGAAGGCGAGCGCGACCGGCAGGCGCTGGTCCGCCATGTAGGTGTCGAACAGGACGCGCGGGAGCACCATATAGGTCGCGCCGCCGACGAGAAGAAGCAGCCACCCGAACGGATGAAACTGCAATGCGCGATGACGCATGGCGAAGCCGGCGGCGACCGCCACGACGGCGGCCAGCAGGACGGTCGCCGAACGTGAATAGACTTCGATGACGAAGAGAAGGCCGTTGAACTTGCCGTGGAGCTCCCAATTGTAGTCCCAACGCAGCGTCCAGGTCGGGCTCATCAGCATGAGTGGCAGCACGGGCAGGAACGGCAGCCCGCAGGCGACGAAATCGAGCAACGCCGGTGGTCCGCGCTCGCCCGCATCTTCGATCCGCGAACGCCTGCGCTCCCAGAGCGCGAGGAGCCGCTGCAGCTCGAACGCGAGCAGGCCGAGCCCGTACACCCCGACCGCGTAAAGGTGGCAGAAGAACAGCGCCAGCACGAACAGAGTGGACAGGCTTAGCCGCAGCACCATCGCGCGCTCGCGCAGCGCCGCCCACGCTGCCAGCGCCCACAGCGCCAGCCCGATGCCGAACAGGTAGTTCATCGTGCCGACGAGAAAAACGGAATTGTACAAGAGTGGAAAGGCGATCAACGGCAGCACCGACCAGTGGCCGTAGAGCTGACGGTTGAGCGCAAGCGTGCCGGAAAGGATCAGCACGAAGGTCATGATCGTGTAGACCTGTCCGGCGAGGTAGACGTTCATCGCCCGCTGCAGGCTCGGCACGATCAGATCCATCATCAGATTCGGGATGACCTGCCAGTGCACCTCGTAGAACAGCGCCAGATCGGGGTCGCGATTGATCGTCGCGATCACGTGCATGCGCGAGAGGTGATTGATGTAGTCGCCGAGCGGCGGCCAGGGATAGAGCAGGATCGGAACCGACGCGATCGCCGAGAGCACCGCAAACAAGACGGCGATCCGCACGCCGCTGAAGTGGCCGACGGTGACGGTCGAACGTGGTCGGCGCGTGAAAATGCCGAGCTGCGCCGGCGCCGCCCCTGCTTGGCCCGCCGGCCTGACCGCGCGCAGCCCAAGGACATCACCGACATCAATCATTCGGGCTGCACGCTGCGGAACGGGTTCATCGAACCAAGGAATCGAAGGAAAGCCAGTGCCAAGCGCGGGCAGGGCGGCGGGTGGGAAGCTGCCGAGCCACGTATCACGCCGACCGACGCGCGTCCACCACCGCCCCTCCTCGTGGCGTAGCAGACAAAACTCAGCATGCCACGGTGCGGCGGCTCGCACCACTTCGCCGCGCGATTGCGAAGCAGTTATTGTGTCCTGCGCGCGACCGCGGCGCGATCGCGATCGATGAAAGCGACGAGCTCTTTCGCGAGATCGGTGAAAAGCTGCAATCTCCCGGTATCCAGCGGTTCGTTCAGCGACTGCAGCAGGAAAGTATCGCCACCGTCTGCGAATGCCGGTCCCAACCCGCAGAAGAAAAAGCCGAGGTCGCGGGCGGCATCGGTCAGCAGCGCAAGCCCGGGATCGCCGATCGGGGCGGAAAGCTGGACCGAGCTCGCCCCCAGCGCTCGCACGTCGCGCATCGCTTGGGCTAGCTCGATCGCTGCATTGGGGCCGATGCGCTCGAAGGAGATCGCCCCGTAGCCGCGATCATTCACCCTGATGCCGGTGCGGGAATCGGCCGCTGGCGGAGGCGCCGGCGCAGCCACCGAGGCGGAGACGCCGAGGCTGGCGTAAAGCTTGAACAGCATGTCCCGATAAGGTGCGGGTGCCTGAATCGCGCGCGCGGCTGGATGTCCCACGAACCGGAATGTCCGCAGGTAGCTCTGGCGCTGACCTGCCGTGGGGCAGGCGACGCCCTTGGGTCGGAAATCCTCGGGATTGGCGCCGAGCAGCACGGCGCACACCGGCATGCCGGCGCGCTCGTCGTTGCGCTGCGAGAAAGTGTGGATGGTCAGGGGCTCGGCATAAATGCCGTGCAGGTCATGCTTAGGCGCCTCCTCCCGCAGCCGTTCGGTCATTCGCTCGAGCAGACCATGTCCGCGGTGCGCCAGGCGGACGACGGCCTCGCCGCGTTCAGCCACCTGCATGCCGGGTGCGCGCTCGAGGGCAACGTGGCCGACCACTTCGCCCTCGCTGTCGCGCGCCACCACCGGGATTAGCTCGCTGCTCTCCACCTTTTCCCAATAGCGCCGCGTCGAGAACACCTCCGAATGCACGTAATGGTGACCGTAGACCTCGAGGAAACAACGCGCGATCGCCGCCGCATCCTTCTGCTGCGGCAGGTCGATGACGTAGTTGTGAGCGGTCGCGGAGGCTGGTACCGGCTGCGGCTTCGGCTCCTCGATGGCCGGCACGGGCGGCTCCGCACCCGCGCTCAGGCTGCGATGGATGCTGACTTCCCATCCATCGATGCCGCGTTCGTGCCAGGAGATGCCGCCATCACGCCGGGTGAGTCCGGCGAGCGACGCCGCGATATTGGAGAAGCGGGAATAACCGGGCAGCAGAATGCGGACCTTGATCTCGGCGCGAACTGCCAGCGTGACGATGCGGACGCGCTCGCGGCCCGATCCGGGCGTGCACAGCGCCTGCCAGATGTCGGCGGCGTCGCCCGCGACCAGGCTTGCCACCGAGGCCGGCGCATCTTCGGCAAGTGAGGCCTCGCGCACGAAGGCGCGCACGAGTTCGCCTCGGCGCGGCTCGAGCAAGAGCTCAAGCTCGGAGGACCGGGGGACGGAGGATCTTGCCATGGCCTACATCAGCGCCGTTTCATTGCAGATCGCGGAACCTACTCGATCGTAGTGCGCAGGTCGGCAAAACAAGGTGTTGGGACTACGCCGCGCGAAGGGCGCGTTCCGTTGCATCGACTCCCGGTGCGCTCTGGGTACTTGTTTTGCATCTATAGCCTTGATCGGGCGCCGCCGCTGCGGGCACACTTACCACAATGCAACAATATGGTGACCTCATGATCCTCCAGGAATTCAAGGCCTTCGCCCTTCTCCCCGCGCTTTCGCTGGCCGCCGCGCTCGTCTCCGGCGCTGGCGCGCTCGGGCAGGACCTCGTGCGCGTCGGCGCGCCGCTGCCGCTGACCGGCCCGCTCTCGCCCGAAGGCGTCAAGCAGAAGGAAGGCTACGACCTGTGGGCGCAGACCGCCAACGCCAAGGGAGGCGTCAAGGCCGGCGGCAAGAGCTACAAGGTCGAGATCGTCTACGTCGACTACGCCTCCAATACTCCGCGGGCGGTGCAGGCGGCCGAGCGTCTCATCACCGACGACAAGGTCAATCTCCTGTTCTCTCCGTTCGGGTCGGGCGCAGCCAAGGCCGCCAGCAACGTTTCGGAGAAATACGGCATCCCGACCATCGCGGCGACCGCGTCCTCGGCGCAGGTCTACGACCAGGGCTACAAATATCTGTTCGGTACCTTCACGCCGAACGACACGCTGACCGAGCCGCTCGCCGACATCGTGAGCAAGCGCAACGCCGCGGTGAAGCGCATCGCCATTCTCGCCCGCAACGATCTGTTTCCGCTCGCGATCGGCGAGGAGATGCAGAAATCGGCGAAGAAGCGCAATCTCGAGGTGGTGATGTTCGAGAAATACGCCATCGGCACGCTCGACCACGCGTCCGCGATCACGCAGATGCGCGCAGCCCGGCCCGACTGGGTATTCGCGACCGGCTACATCAACGACTTGATCCTGATCCGCAAGCAGATGAAGGATCTCGGCGTCGCCGCCCCGGTGGTGACGATGATCGCCGGACCCGCCTACAAGGAGTTCATCGACGCGGTCGGCCCGCTCGCCGAGAACATTTCGAGCGCGGCGTGGTGGCATCCGGCTGTGCGCTACAATGGCAAGGGCGTGTTCGGCTCGACCGAGAGCTTCAACAAGCTCTGGAGCGCCAAATACAACGGCGAGCCGGATTACGCGCAGGCCTCCGCGGCGGCGGCCGGCGAGATCTTCCAGCTGGCGGTCGAGGCCGCCGGCGCGCTCGATCCCGCCAAGGTGCGCGACGCGCTCGCTGCCATGGAAACCGAGACGTTCTTCGGGCGCATCAAGTTCGGGGTGACCGGACAGATCAGCTCGCTCGATCCGCCCGTGTTCCAGTTACAGGGCGGGAAGCCGGTGGTGATCTTTCCCGATTACGTGAAACAGGCCGAGTTCAAGTTCGGCGTGCAGTGAGCGAAGACATGGCCGACGCAGTCGACTTTGCCGCAGGCGGCTACCGCTTCCTGCCCGGCGTGTTCCAGTATTCCGGCGGCGCCGCGGCGCTGCCGGGCCACGCGATCGAGCGCGTGCGCTTTCGCGCGCCGGTGCCGCTCGCGGAAGGCTTCGCGCGCATCGAGCGCATCATCAGCGCGGCCGGTCGCCCGCTGACGGCCTTCTGCGCCTGCGAATTGCGCTCGCCCGCCCCCTTCACCGAGCAGGGCTTTCGCGCGTTCAACGAAGTCTACGTGGTCACCCTGGAGAAGTGGGGCCTGTTCGACGGCAAGGTGAATCCGGTCGCGCGCAGCAATGTGTGCCCCGAGATCGACCCGCCGGCGGAGCCCTCGTTCCACGCGTTCTCCTTCACCGTCGCCGCGAGCGACGCCGCGCCGAGCTTCGTGATCGCGGGCAGTGGCGAGGCGCGGGAGGGGGGCGCAAGCTACCGCGAACGCACTGTCAGGCACGGCGAAACCGCGCCCGATGCCATGCGTGAGAAGGCACGTTTCGTGCTCGGTGAGATGGAACGCCGGCTCGGCGCGTTTGGCTTCGGCTGGGCCGATACCACGGCGACGCAGGTCTATACCGTGCACGATCTCCACCCCTTCCTCGCCGACGAGATCGTGCGCCGCGGTGCGGCGCGGTCCGGGCTCACTTGGCACTTCGCCCGCCCGCCCGTGCGCGGGCTCGAATACGAGATGGACTGCCGCGGCGTCGGCCACGAGCGGGTGGTCTAGCGTTGCAGCGAAGTGGACGCGGTTCACCGGCAGCAACATTCGCCGCTCAATCGTTCTGGAGCGTGTCCCGCTTCCAAAGGAGCGCAACGCGCTCCGGCTCGCCAGCCATGCCCGCCCGTTCTGGCGCATTGGATTCGGTCAATTTGTGACCGCCGTCACAGTCCGCTGACTTCATCCGAGGCATGGTATGGCAACCGACCAACTGCGGTCGGCGTCGCGAGGATGGAGCGTGCGATGTTGTCGGCCCTGGTCCTCATCTGCTCGGTTGCGCTCGCACCCGATCTGCGGGACTGCACGCGCGGCAATGCGACCGCGGTGATGCGCGTGCCGGCCGAGTTCGCAAATCCCGTCACATGCTTGATGCATGGGCAGGCGTACCTGGCGCAAACCTCGTTCGGCCAGGAGGTCGGCGACGATGAGCGGGTCAAGGTCGTCTGCGCCCGGACCGAAACCATCGATGCCTCCGTGCGGCGCGTGGGCGCCCACTAGCCTCTCCCGCGATCGGCAAGGCTCGTCGCGCGGCGCAACGGCGAAGTTCCCCATGTCCCCGGTTGTGATGCGGCCGACGTCGACAAGGAGTACCATTCGACTGGCAATGACTGTCCCTGCCGTAGCCGGGGAATGGCACCATGAGTGCAGACGATTTCGAGCTCCTGCGTCGACACATGCTGGCGGAGATTGCCGCCGGTACGCTGCACGTGAGCACCGTGATCGGGAAGCCCACGCTCGACGAACGCGTGATGGCGGCCATGGCCAGGGTGGCGCGACACGAGTTCGTGCCGGTCGAGCTCCAGGCCTATGCCTACGCCAACATCCCGCTTCCGATCGGCTTCGACAAGACGGTCTCGCAGCCGTTCATCGTCGCGTTGATGACCGACTTGCTCGACATCGGCCCTGGCGACTCCGTGCTCGAGATCGGCACCGGGCTGGGCTATCACGCTGCTGTGCTCGCGCAGCTGGCCGCCAAGGTGTACAGCATCGAGATCATCGAAGAGCTCGCCCGGCAGGCGAAGCAGCGACTGCAACGGCAGGGCTGCGCCAATGTCGAGCTCAGGATAGGCAACGGCTATCACGGCTGGTCCGAGCACGCCCCTTTCGACAAAGTGCTGGTGGCCGCGGCTCCCGACCTCATACCGCCGCCGCTGCTCCAGCAGTTGAAGGCGGGCGGGAAAATGGTGGTCCCCGCCGGCCTGCCCGACGCGCAGCAACTCATGTTCGTCGAAAAGGATGGCAATGGCCGCGTGACCATGCGCGAGATCCTCCCGGTGCGTTTCTCGCAGCTGGAGGAGCCCTGAGCGCGCTGCCGGTTGCGGAACGAAACACGATTGAAACCGTTTTCTCACCCGATGAAACCACATTTCGCTTCCGCCGATTGAACGAACAGTGTCTCCACAGGCGACGAATGGGCGGCGGCGCTGGCCTTACGGCCATGCCATCCGCCAGAGACCGATCATGAGCGAGACGAACCGAAAGGCGAGACTCGCCGCAACCAAATAAACCGGCCCACCGCGAAATCCTGCGATCATGTTCGACACCCACCCAGAGCACTGCGATTTCTGCCAACGCGGGCAGGTCACTCGGCATGACCAGCACATCGCGTTTCGGCAGTGGACCGACAGGGGCTATATCTCCTGCCGCGTAACCCTCCCGCTCGGCGTCTGCGACCGCTGTCAATCCAGCCATTGGAACAAGGAGGCGGAGGTCATCGTCGAGGAAGCGGTGCGGCGGGAGTACGAAAAGCGTCCCTTCGCGGCCTAGCTGCGGACATGAAGCGCCTGTCCGCCCCCTCGCACAGGGGGCGGCGAGATTTCTGCGAGGTGTTGCACAGAGACTACAGCCAAGGCGGCAGAATCAGGATTTATTCGACCCGAATCGTGATCGGGGACGGGATTTGCCGCAATGCTCTTGGCTCGTGGATTGCGCTCGCATTGGGCTCGAGTCTTCGGGCTGCTGGCGGCGCTGACGATCGCCGGTGGAAGCTGGGATCAGTCCGACGCGAAGTCTTCCCGCAGCCAGGCCAAGCCGCGCGTCATTCACGGGCCGAACTATCGGCCGCCCTACGCCGACATCGTGATCGACGACAAGACCGGCGAGGTGCTGCACGCGGTCGACGCGGACGCGCCGCGCCGTCCGGCGTCGCTGACCAAGATCATGACGCTTTACCTCGTCTTCGAGCAGATCGAGGAGGGCAAGCTCCAGCTCGACA
>Ga0081455_10005362_pt1 | contig 14077 bp, 11 predicted proteins | sample TabmetS3T2R1_FD_70207 | JGI IMG/M metagenome (GOLD analysis project Ga0081455, IMG submission 70207) | Tabebuia heterophylla rhizosphere microbial communities from the University of Puerto Rico - S3T2R1 | ecosystem: Host-associated > Plants > Roots > Rhizosphere ... | reverse complement strand
TCAACCTTCTACGGCGATCTTTTCGCACACGTAGTCTCGTGGCGCGGAGAGCTCTACCTCGAGGACGGCCTGCATCGCGCACTGCGGGCGGCTCTCCAGCAACGGCAGACCATGCATGCACGGGTGCTTGACCTGAAGTAACGCCCAACTCCAGGTAGGCTCTCAGCGCAACGGGGGGTAGTCGGGCACGGGAGGAGCTCGGGGAACTCACGCATCGGGGCCGCTGCGGAGGTAAAGGAGTTCGGCGTTGATCGGTCGGATCTTCCGTGTCGCAAGAACCCCGGTCACTCTCCTCATCCTGTTCGGCGTGCTCTTGTACGGCGCCTGGTGGGGATACAACAACATCATCAAGCCGGTTCCGGAAATGCCACCGCAGCCATGCGTCGATCAGACTGTGCCCAAAGGCCAGCTGAAAGCGGGTCAAGTCGTCGTCAAGGTATACAACGGCGGCGACCGGAAGGGTCTGGCGGCCGATGTGGGCCGATCGCTGCGCACCAAAGGCTTCCGAGTAATTCTGACGACCAACACCGTGGAGAAGATCCAGAAGACTGTCATCGTCGGCGCAGACGTCAACAATCCCGAGGTGTTGTTCGTCAGGTCCTTCTTCAAGCAGGCGACCGTACGCTCCGACCAACGAGTGGACCGTAGCGTGGATGTGCTCGTGGGGAACAAGTACGGCGGCTTCAACAAGAACGCCGAGGAAACCTTCCGGGTGGAGACCACTACGGTGTGCTTGCCATCACAGACGCCGACCGCAAGCCCAGCCCTTGGCAACTGATCTCCAGGCGAGGTTTCTCAGCCGCAAGGCAACAGCGCCGCGACGACCTAGCGTGGTTCCGTGGCCGGCCGATAGCCCGAGCAGATCGTACGCATGTAGCAGATGCGGCCGGCGTCATCGACGTCGAAGTAGGCACGCTGCTCGACGATGAACGGACCGTCGGGGTTGCGTATCAAGAAGCGGTAGTCGACGCGTTCCCGGTCGCCAGCATGGCCGGCCTCGACATAATCCACGCGTTCGATCACATCCTGGGGTTCAAACCACTCGTAGAGCACCTCATGCACGACGCGCTGAGGTGAGTCTGCCTCCCAGAATCGACGCGGCGTGAGGGCGCGGAAGTCCACGTCAGAAGCAAAGAGTGCCACGAGGCGATCGGTGTCCTTGGCAGCCAGAGCGGCCACATATCGTGGCCCGAGATCAGTCATTTCTCACCCCTCTGCTCAGCGAGACTACCGAGCAATCTCACTCCCCCTCACGGGCGCGCCAGCGGGCGAGTCGTCCGCGCCGCCCGACGGCCCGGAGCCGCTCTTCGGTGTTCTCACGCTGGTCCTCAGGTGTCACGATGAGCAGCTCATCGCCGGCCCTGATTCGCTCCCGCCCATCTGGAAAGAACGGATGATCATCTCGAATGATCAAGGACACCACTGTGTCCCTGGGCAGCCGGAGCTCGCCTACTTCCACCCCGGCGAGGCGCGACTTCGGCGGAATGCGGACCTGGAGCAGATCGGCGGAGATCTTGTCGAGCGGCGCAACCTCTACTTCAACGTCTTGCGCCGTCCCATCGTCCACCAGCCCCAGCAACCGGGCGACCAGCGGCAGCGTAGGACCCTGAAGGCAGGTGAAGACGATGACAAAGACCAACACCACATCGAAAAGGAATTCCGCACCCGCCACCCTTTCGGCTAGCGGAATCGTGGCCAGCACGATCGGCACAGCTCCCCGCAGACCTGCCCACGAGAGAAACACTTGATGTCGGATCGGCATCTTGAACCACACCGCGCATGCCACGACTGAGGCAGGCCGGGCAACCAGGGTCAGCATCAGGCCGGCGGAGACGGCGATCAGAGCGGCCTGAGGCGTTACTCGGTCTGGGAACGCCAGTAAGCCGAGCATCACGAAGAGGCCGATCTGCGCGATCCAGCCAATTCCTTCTACGAAGGAGCGAGTCGCCGCGCGGTGAGGCAGCTGAAGGTTACCGAGGACCAAAGCGCATACGTACACCGCTGCGAACCCGCTGGCGTGGACAAGTGCGGTGATGCCGTAGGTAAACACGGTCCAGACAAGGATGGCGAGTGGATAGAGCCCCGAGGAAGGCAGTGCAACGCGACGCAGAATCTGGGCGCCGATCCAGCCCAGTCCACCACCGATCACCATGCCACCGATGAGTTCGAGCACGATCAAGCCGATGAGACCCGGAATACCGAACTCGACCGGGTTACCTACGGCATACGAGCTGGCGAGCATGACCAGCAGCACGGTCGGCGCATCGTTGAGGCCGGACTCTGCCTCCAGCGCACCTCGCAGCGAGCGCGGGATGGGCACGGTACGAAGCACGGAGAAAACCGCGGCGGCATCGGTCGGAGAGGTGACCGCACCCAGCAGGACAGCAATCCACACCGGCAGCCCGAGAACGTAGTGCCCGAAGAGGGTCATCAGGCCCACGCTGATCAAGACGCCGAACGTCGCGAGCAATGCCGCCAGGACCGTTGAGGACCTGATATCACTCCACTTTGTGGTAAGGCCGCCCTCGGCGAGAATCACTACCAGGGCAGCGAAGGCGAGCGCCCGCGCCAGTCCGGCGTCGTCGAAGGAGATTCCGATTCCGGATTCACCCATCACTAAGCCGAGACCGAGGAAGAGCAACAGTGACGGTAGGCCGATCCGAGCCCCGATCCGCGCGGCGATGATGGCGGCGATCAAGACGACAGCACCTACCAGAAGGATGGTGTCGATCTCAATCATGCGCACATCCTTCCCCAGGTCTGCGTCTCTCCGCACAAAGCCACGAACGGAAGCCAGAAAGGCCCCGGAACCTCACGGATCGCGCCTCCTGCCGTGCTGAGGAGGAGCGAGCAGACATCGCTTTATCGTCTGCGAGTGACGACGAAGTAGGCGGGCTCAATGGCGCGATCCGCGCGGAGCGAGCGAAGCAAGCGCAGCAATCTAACTCGAATCGCGACGGGAGCGGGCCCGTCGTTTGCCTTCATGCATGGCCTGGACGCGCGCGACCGGAACCGTGTGACCCTCGGCCACCAGATCTGGGTTCAGCTGCTGCGCGGGCGGCATCTGGTCCGCCCATCGATCGGCCTTCCCAAGTAGCTCCGCGGCGTTGTGGATCGTGAAGTCGGCCGGTACCACCTGGTCGAGGTCCTCCCAGGCAACGGGAAAGGAGACAGGTACGCCAGGTCGGATTCGCGGGCTGTAGGCGGCCACGACGGTGGCTCCACCAGCACGTGTCGAGTCCAGAAAAACCTTGCCCTCGCGCTCATCCTTGACGAAGGCCGTAGTGGCCAAATCCGGATCGATTCGCTCGGCACGTACTGCGACTGCGCGGGTAGCCGCGGCCACATCTTCAGGCGATGACCCCGCCGCCAACGGCACGAACACGTGCAAGCCCTTGGCCCCGCTCGTTTTCACCGCGCCAGCCATCTGCGCCTCGTCCAGCGCTTGCCGAATCAAGTGCGCAGCCTGTACGACCACGGCAAAGGACGATCCCTCCGGCGGATCCAGATCAAGAATCAAATAATCGGGGTGGTCCCAGTGATCAACTCTGAAGAGAGTAACGTGGTACTCCACGGCCCGCTGGTTGGCGAACCAGAGCAGCGTACGACGGTCGTTGCATAGGGCGTAGGAGACTTCACGCCGTGAGGCCTCTGCCCAGATAGGCACTCTTGGCACCCACTCTGGGGTGTACTTCGGAAGATTCTTCTGCATGAACGCCGGCTGGCCAGGCCGTATGCGGATGACCGAAAGTGGCCTGTCGTGTAGGCACGGCAGGATGCGATCTTGAACCGCATCGAGGTAGTCGATCAGATCTCGCTTGGTGGCATCCGCCTTGTCGAAAAGCTGCTCGTCGAGGTGGGTAAACGAAACGTCGTCTGGCAGTTTGCCGCCGTCGGTCATGGATCAATCATCGGCCAGATGCACCTCGGGCTTGTCGAAGGGCGCCGTTCCCAGCCTAGGAAGGGCGCCGTCCAGAGCATGTCGAAGGACTCAGCGCAAATCTTCAGCCCCGGGAGAGTAGTTCTCGGGGAAGTGGCACGCCACGCGATGGCGCGGCAGCAGCTCGACCAGCGGTGGCTCCTGTGTCCGGCAGATCTCCTGCGCCTTCCAGCACCGGGTATGGAACCGGCACGCCGGCGGTGGCGAGATCGGGCTGGGCACATCGCCGCTCAGCAAGATCCGCTCCCGCTCCTGTCGACGCCGGGTGTCCGGCACAGGCACCGCTGACATGAGCGCGACGGTGTACGGGTGCATCGGCGTGGTGTACAGCGGCTCGCGGTCGGCCAGTTCGACGATCTTGCCGAGATACATGACAGCCACGCGATCGGAGACATAGCGCACTACCGACAGGTCATGAGCGATGATCACGTAGGTCAGGTCGAACTCCTCCTGCAAGTCCTCGAGCAGATTGATGATCTGTGCCTGGATGGATACATCCAGGGCCGAGACCGGCTCATCGGCGATGATCAGCCGTGGGCGCAGCGCGAGGGTTCGCGCGATGCCGATCCGCTGCCGCTGACCACCTGAGAACTCGTGCGGATAACGGTTGTAGTGCTCCGGGTTGAGGCCGACCGCAGCCAGCAGCTCCTGAACCGCTTTCTTGACGCCGCCCGGTGGGTTCACTCCCTGCAGACGGAACGGGGCGCCGACGATCTTCCCCACTGTGTGCCGCGGATTCAGCGATGAGTAGGGGTCTTGGAAGATCATTTGCATGTCGCGCCGCAAGGGGCGCAACTGCGAATCCTTCAAGTGGCTGATGTCACGGCCCTCGAAGGTGATCTTCCCCCCGGTCGGCTCGAGGAGACGAGTCAGCAGGCGGGCGGTGGTGCTCTTGCCGCAGCCCGACTCACCGACGATGGAAAACGTTTCGCCACGCTTGACAGCGAAGTTCACCCCGTCGACCGCCTGAACGGCGCCCACCTGCCGGCGCAGGATCCCAGCGCGGATCGGGAAGTGCTTGATCAGATCCTCGACAATGACCAGGTTCGAGTCCTGCTCTGCATGAGCCGCTGCGGGCTGCTGCGCTGGCGCGCTCACAGCTTCGGCGCAATCTCGTGTTCCCAGATTTCATCGCGTTCGATCTGGGTCAAATGGCAAGCCACGGTGTGGCCAGGCTCGACGGGAGCCAGTTCCGGGCGCACTTCCTCACTTCGACCGTTGTTTCGTGCTGCATAGCTGCATCGAGGGTGGAATGGGCAGCCAGGCGGCACGTTGATAAGGCTCGGCGGAGTACCCGTGATCGCGAGCAACCGCTCACTTCTCGCCCGGTCGAAGCGCGGCATCGACCCGAGCAGACCCCAGGTGTAGGGGTGGGCGGGCCGATTGAACAGCTGATCGGCGCTGCCGTACTCCATAGCTCGCCCGGCGTACATGACAAGCACGTCGTCCGCTAGCTCGGCAACGACGCCGAGATCGTGAGTTATCAGCACGACGGCAGAGTTGAACTCGGACTGCAGATCACGGATCAAGTCGAGGATCTGCGCCTGCACGGTCACGTCCAGGGCGGTGGTCGGCTCATCCGCAATGAGCAGGTCCGGGTCGCACGACAGGGCCATGGCGATCATGGCGCGCTGTCGCATTCCGCCGGAGAACTGATGCGGATACGCGTCTACGCGGCGGCTCGGCTCGGGAATCCCCACCCGGCCGAGCATGTCGATGGCGTGCTTGCGGGCCACCTTCTTGGTCACCGGATTGTGAATTTGGTACGCCTCGATGATTTGTCGGCCCACGGTGTAGTAAGGGTTCATCGCCGAGAGCGGATCTTGAAAGATCATGGCCATGCGCTTACCGCGCAGGCTACGGACATACTCCGGACTCTTGGCCAGCAGATCCTCTCCCTCGAGATAGATCTCACCGCTCAGCTGGGCCCCCGGCCGAGTCTGCTCCGAAGTCGGCCTGGTGTGCAGGCCCATGATCGCCAGGCTGGTGACGCTCTTGCCCGACCCCGACTCCCCCACGATGCCGAGGGTCCGGCCGCGGTCGAGAGCGAAGCTCAGCCCATCGACCGACTTCACAAGCCCATCGTCGGTTGGGAAGTGCACACGAAGATCAACGACCTCCAGGAAGGGCTCCTCGTCCGCCTGCTCCGGATGCCGGGTGACCAGGTCACGCAACGCAGAGGTCGTCATTCCAGCCGCACCCGCGGATCGATGACGCCGTAAAGAAGATCAACAATCAAGTTGGAGATGATCACGAAGAAGCCGGCAAGGAGTGTCACGCCGAGGATCTTCGGCAAGTCGTTATTGACGATGCCGTCATAGGCGTACTTACCCAGGCCGTTGAGCGAAAATGTCTTCTCAGTGAGCACTGCACCCCCGAGCAGCAGTCCGACGTCAAGGCCAAAGATGGTGAGGACAGGGGTGAGGGCTCCCCGCAGCCCGTGCTTGAGGATGACGGTACGCTCGGGCAGCCCCTTGGCCCGCGCTGTTCGGATGTAGTCCTCTGTCATGGTCTCGAGCATCCCCGCCCTGGTAAGCCGGGCGTACTGGGCAGCGAACAGAAACGCGAGGGTGATCCAGGGCAGCAGCAGCGAATACGCCCATCGCCATGGGCTCTCAGAGAACGGCACGAACGTGCCGCCGGGCGCGGTAATACGAAGCTTGTAGCTAAAGAAGGCCAGCGCGATCAGGCCCGTGAAGAAGATTGGCAGCGAGACCCCAGCCAGCGCGACGCCCATAGCGCCCCGGTCGAACACTGTCCCCCGCCGGAGAGCTGATATCACGCCGACCGTTAGACCGGCGATCAACCAGATCAGCGACGCTCCGACCACCAACGAGATGGTTACTGGAGCGCGGTCGAGCAGCTCAGGCCACACCGGCTGCTTGGTGATGAAGGAGTATCCGAGGCAGGGAGCAGGACAATGCTCGCTGCCGGAGCCATAGTCGTACTCGGCGCCGACAAAGACTCCCCTGAGCCAATGCCAGTACTGCACCGGGACGGGGTCAAGTAACCCCAGCCGTTCCGCAGTCAGGTGGACCGTTTCCGGCGTAGCCGCTCGCCCTACGTAACGTGCCGCCAGCGTTTCCGGTGTCGCCCCACCCAGTCGTGGTATCAGGTAGAAGATCGAGAAGACAACGACGCTGAGTACGAACAGGAGAACGACCGACCACAGCAGCCGTCGCACAATGTAGGCGAACACGGCACCTCCCTAGATGATCATGCACGCTGAGCCTGTCGAAGCGCCCTCGACAGGCTCAGGCGCAGATGATCATCTTGATTGTCCTACTTCACTGCTCCCAGGCCGAGGTAGTCATACTCGCCGTAGGCGTCCGTGACGAAGATGTTGGTCGCATTCTTCGACCGCACCAGCAGGCTCTTGGAGTACACGCCCGGGTAGATGACCGCTTCCTCCATGACCCGCTTGTCGATCGCGGCCCAATCTTGGTTGCGCTTGTCCGTATCGAGTTCGGTCAGGGCCTTGTCGAGCATCTGATCAACTTCCGGGATGCGCACACTGGTGTTGGATGAACCGCCGGTTGGTCGAATAACTCGCGAGTCGACGATCTGGGACAGGAAGCCGAAGCCGTCAGGCCAGTCGGCCGCCCAGCCGTTTAGGGCCAAACCCAGCTTGTTCTTCACCACGTACGGCGGAAGGCCGGCGTATTGCGCAAAGTAGTCACCTTGCGGGTACGGCTTTAGAGTGAGCTGGATCCCGACTCGAGCCAACGCCTGCTGGAACGCCTCGGCAGTCGCCTTCTCTTTGGGCCGCTCGGCCCGGTAAGCGATGTTGGTCTGGAACCCGTTCGGCTGCCCGCACGCTTCCAGCGACTTCTTGGCCGCGTCGAGGTCACCCTTGTGATCTTGACCATTCGGGTACAGATCGTAGGCCTGATAGCCCGGGACGCTCGGGGGCAGGATCGTTGTTGCCAAGTCCCCACCGGCAAACTGCCCGCCGTATGCGGTCTGGTAGCTAGTGCGGTCCATGGCATATTCGACCGCTTTGCGGCACTCGATGTTGTTCAACGGAGGAACGGTCGGGTTGATGGAGGTGTACCACAACCGTACGCCGAGCGGGTTGTCCGCGTTCTCCTTGAGCGTCGGATCCTGTAGAACCCGGCTCTGCGCGGCAGGTTGGACTCCAAGGGCCGTGACCGCGACGTCGAGGTCGCCGCTGATGATCCGGTTGTCGATGTCGTCGGCGTTGACATTCAGTGACACCTCGATGCGATCAGGAAGCGCCTTGCGGTTCGGGTCGGTCGCTGGATCCCACTGGTCATTGCGAACCAGATTGAAGCTCTTACCCGGCTGCACGTCGGCAAATTTGTACGGACCCGTGGCGACAACTGAGTTCCGGTACTTGGCGCCGGTGTCCTTGTCCTTCGGGACCGGCATGGTGTTCGGTTGCTGGGCGAGGTAGTCGAATGCCGCGAACGGCTTCTTCATGTGGAACACGACCGTGTATTTATCCGGCGTCTCGATGGCCGAGTCGGTATTCGCGTTCGGTGATTTGTACGGACCCTTGTAGCCGCTCGGCAGGTCGAGGAGGGCGTCCCAGTACGCCGGCCCGTTCGGGAATGTTTGCTTGTCGGTTGAACGCAATACCGCGTACTTCACATCGGCGGAGGTGACCTCGGTGCCGTCGTCGAATTTCACACCCTGGCGCAGCTTGTAGGTCCAGGTTTTCGCGTTATCGGATGCCTGACCAGGGCCCTCGGCGAGATCCGGCACCAACTGGTTGCCTTCCTTGCCAGGTGCGGACTTGAACATCATCAGCGAGCGGCCATACAGCCGTGCGAAATTCCACGAGTAGGCGTAATAGGTCTCGCCGGTATCAAGGGTGTCCCAGTCGCCCTCGTTTGCAAATTTCAGAGTGCCGCCCTTCTTGTCAGAGGGATTGACAATGCTGGTGGATCCAGCGTTGAAGGCGGCTTGACTGCCCTGATTGCTCGACCCTTGCTGGTTGCTAGCCCCGCCACCGCCACCACAGGCGGCCACCAATAGCGCGGCCGAAACGCCAACGGCTGCCAGGCTCCTAGCTCGCCAGGATCTCGAATGGTTCATTAACTGAATCCCTTTCTCGTTTGTCGGGGGGTCCCCCCGAAGTGATTCCTACCGGTTGGCTCGTGGATCGAGGGCATCGCGTAGCCCATCGCCGAATAGGTTGAAGGCCAAGACCGTCACGAAGATCGCCATGCCTGGCCAGAACATGAAGTGCGGCTGCGTGTAGTAGACAACGGCGTCCGACAGCATCCCGCCCCAGCTAGGGGTGGGTGGACGAACACCAACGCCGAGGAAGGACAGCGCGGCCTCGAAGAGGATGTTGGTCGGGATAAGCAGGGTCGAATAGACCAGAATCGGCGCAACGAGGTTGGGCAGCATCTCGGTACGCAGGATGTAGCCCCGGCGGGCCCCAATGCTCTTGGCAGACTCGACGAACTCCCGCTCGCGGAGCGAGAGCGTCTGCCCGCGGATGATCCGCCCTATATAGGGCCAGTTGAAGAACCCAATGATGAAGATCAGCATGACGATCCGCAACTGGTTGCCCTGGAGCCCGAACGCCTGGTCGGGGAAGACGCCGGCCAGGGCAATGGCCAAGACCAGCAGCGGGAAGGCGAGAAACACATCCATCAGCCGGCTTGTGAAGGTATCGGTCCATCCGCCGATGAAGCCGGAGACGATACCGAGGGTGGTCCCGATGAGCACCGACAGTAGTGTCGCCAAGAAGGCGATCAACAAGGAGATGCGGCTGCCGTACACGATCCGGCTGAAGATATCCCGACCGTTGACCGGCTCAACGCCCATCAGGTGATCCCAGCTCATTCCGCCGAAGCGGCCGATCGGCGTCAGCGTGCCGCCCGCTGTATCGATCAGTTCCTGGTGGAACTCGTTCGGCGGATACCCGAGGTACTTCACGATCAGTGGCGCGAATATGGCCACCAGGATGAGAAAGATCAAAAAGGCGCCACCGGCAAGGGCCACCTTGTCCCTCTTGAGCCGCAGCCAGGCGATCTGCCCAAGGGAGCGACCCTCCGTCGGCCCGGCACCGGCTAGTACGGCTTCAGGGATGGCGGCTTCGGCCTCAGCGCCGGCCTCCGGCGGTAGCGTCAATTCTCGCCTCCTACCCAGGAGTAACGTAACGCGAAAGCACAACAGACGTATCGAAATTGAGCATGTTGTGACCGCAGCGATACGCCGTTTTCGCACCCCAGAAAGGCGACTGACAGCTACCACCCAGATTGGCAGCCAGACGTCACCCAAGTCGCCATCTTCGTCCATCTTCACAGGCACGGGAGAGGGGGATGCTGCAGCCGAGCGAGATCATCACCGGTCCGCGATACTGGGGAAACCATGCGTGCCGCTCGCTTGCGCCACTGGCTCGGAGCCAAGGATCCGGGCTTCGTTGCCGTCAAACGTGCTGCTCGCGTGACCCTCGCTGCATGCGTCGCGTTTTACTTCAGTCTTTACGTGATCAATGACACGCAGATGGCAACCTTCGCCGCTTTTGGTTGCATCTCCCTTGGTGCGTTGTCAGAGGTGACAGGCACGCCGCGGCAGCGCACCAGAACCTATGCGGTCGCGCTGCTGGCCGTGATCAATGACACGCAGATGGCAACCTTCGCCGCTTTTGGTTGCATCTCCCTTGGTGCGTTGTCAGAGGTGACAGGCACGCCGCGGCAGCGCACCAGAACCTATGCGGTCGCGCTGCTGGCCGGCATCGTCTTGGTGACGATCGGCACCATGCTCGCGGTCAACACCTGGGCCGCAGTTGCTGGGATGCTCGTGATCGGTTTCATGATCGCGTACGCGGGCGTCGGCGGTCCGCGGGTTGTCGGTGCGGCAAACGGTTTGCAGTTGCTCTACATCTTGCCGAGCTTTCCTCCCTACATTCCGGAGGCGCTTGGGTCCCGGCTGTTAGGTCTTGTGCTGGCTGTCGTACTACTTGCCATCGCTGACCGGCTGATCTGGCCGCCGCCCACACCCGTCCCCTTTCGCCATCGACTATCCCGTGCTATCGAGGTCATTCGCCATCGGCTCGTGCTGCTCCTCGAACCGGACGGTGATCGCCCCGCCGGGGCGCAAATCCATACACGTGATGCGGCGGGTCTGCGGCTGAGCAGCATTCCGCCTCTGGAACGTCCGACGGGTCCAGGCAAGCGGGACCGAGCGGCCATGCATGCGGCAACAATGGTTCGCAACCTGGAGGCACGCGTCGACGCGTTGGACGAGCTGATCGAGCGAAGTCATGGCGCAGCAGCCCATGCCAAGGGAGAGCAACTTGTCGCCGTGACGGCACGAAGCCTTGGCGAATCGGCAGCCGCCCTTGCCGATGGTGGCCCGGATCCGGACACCGGGCCCGTCGAAGCCGGGCTCGCTCGATATGTGCGTTGGCGGGAGGCGCCACTTGGCGGGGAGGGTGATCCTGCCTTGCAGTTTCGGCTGCGCTTTGCCGTGGCGGCTGAGGAGCTAGCTGTGTGGACCCGCGATCTCGCAATCGCCGTTCGGGTCATGCGAGGCAAACGTGTTGGAGAGCCGCAAACGCAGTCGTTGGCCGAACCGTTCTGGTACGCGAGCCGCTCCACACTGTCGCTATGGTTCATGCGGCTCGGTGGCCACTTCACTCCGCGCTCGGTCTTCTTCCAAAACGCAGTTCGGCTGGCGGTCGGGCTTGCTGCTGCCCGGCTGATAGCCGGGGTTTTTGACCTGTCCCACGGGTTCTGGATGCTTCTGGCGACACTCACTTTGATGCGCACGTCCGTCGCTACGACACGTGCCGCAGTCGTTCCCGCATTTCTCGGAACCGTTGCCGGCGGATTGGTTGCGGCGGTGGTCCTGGCGTTGGCCGGCGGAAATTCGGTGGTGTATGAGGTGGCGTTTCCGTTCGTCATGTTCATCGCGCTGGCGGCAGGGCCGATAGCGGGGGCACTGGCTGGCCAGGCGCTCTTCACGATGCTCGTTGCGATGCTGTTCGCCCAGATGGCACCGGTGACCTGGCGGCTCGCCGAGGTACGCATACTCGACGTTGTCTTGGGTGGGCTCCTAGGCGCCATCGTCGGCCTTCTTGTTTGGCCCTTTGGCGCCAAGAGCGAGATGCGGCGTACCGCCAGGACAACTTTGGACGCCGCCGCCGACGACCTTGAGTCAACCGTCCAGGTGCTGACTCATCGGGAGGTCGCTTCTTCCGGTCAGCACGACACCGCAAGTACGGCGGTGCAGCTGCTGATGTTGTCTGATTCGACGTATGCGCAGTACCGGTCCGAGCTCAGCAACGCACGAGACCCGGTCGATTGGTTGGGCGTTCTCCGGGTCATCCAGGAGGTCGTGCGAGGTGGCCAGATTCTGCGGCGAACTCATGGAACCGGAGCACCGCTGCCGTGGCCGGAGGTTGCTGCTGACCTCCAGCGTTTCGGAGTGAGCACAGCTGATGAACTCCGCGCGATCTCCGGTTGGTTCAGTCAGAACTCCTCCCATCCGCACACTGCCACGCAGGCGGCCGATCCAGCGGTGGAGTCATGGGTGTCGACCGATGCCGCGCGAGAGGTACTACGGCGCCAGGCCGACCCCGCGGGTGCAGTCCGAGCCCTCGATGTCTGGGGATGGCTCACGGGCGTATATTTCGACAGCCGAAGGGAGATGGGCCGTCTCACCCGAGCAGCGGAGTCGCGCTAGCAGCACGAATTAGTCGTCTTCGTCGTCTTCGTCGTCCAGCCCCGCAAGCCATTTCTTGGCATCGTCGACGTCATCGGTCTCGAAGACCTTGACCTCACCCGGAACAAGCCAGCCGAAGGCCTTGATGCTGTTCTCCAACCAGTCGGCGTCAGAGACGATAGCCACCTTCTGCCATGCCTTGAGGTGTTGCGCCCACAACTTCGTGTCGGCCCATACCGCACCCGCTGAATACGACTCGAAATCCTCGCCGAGGACATAGAGAAGCCGTACGTCATTGCGTGCGAGAGCAGCCTCAATCGCCGGTAACAGCACCGTCGTGTAGTCATCATCGGTCACCTTGCCCACGGCTTCCAGACCAATGGTTCCGGCCGGCATGTCCGCGATGATCTTGATCACTTCGCTCCCCCTCGATGCTGCTTCCGACGCATTACTGAGACTTCATTTTTCATGACTGGCGGTGGCAGTAGTGATGAACCCGCAGAGAGCCCTCACACGCTTTCGAGGTCTGCTATGACGGTGGCAGCCAGAGGCCTGTTAGTCGGGCGCCAGAACCGGCGTGTCGTGGTGCAGCGTCTCGCCGCGGAAGAACGGCTTCTGCTCTAGGCGCCGGGAGACGAGGAACATCACCGGCAGACCGAGCAAAATCGACCCGATGCCCAGCAGGAATACGCTGCCGATCTCCACGCTGGTCCCCGGGATGGTCCAGCCGCCTAGGTACCCGTAGTCGGGCGACCACATGTCGATCGCGCTCTTCACGAACGCGAACAGCAGGATCAATCCGCCCAGCAGGGGCAGGATCCCCTTGATCCAGAGGTCCTTGCCACCCTGGGCTGCGCGAATGTCCTTGCGGAAGTACCAGACACACGCGAAGGCAGTTATGCCGTAGTAGAAGGAGATCTGCAGACCGATGGCCAGCAGCACGTCACCATACGCGTTCTCCCCCAGCAGGCTGAGGAGAACGTAGATCACGATCGCTACTCCCCCAATGAAGAGAGTCGAAACGGTCGGCGTCTTGAACCTGGGATGCATCGTCGCAAACTGCGAAGGGAGCGCCCGGTAGACGCCCATAGCGAGCGTGCCGCGTGCCGCCGGGAGGATCGTCGTCTGGGTGGATGCGACCGCCGATACCAGGACGGCCAGCAGCACGATCCAGCTCCAGTCTCCGAGCACCGGCTCGCTGATCGCCTGGAATACGTCGCCTGCGTTCTCCTCGTTGCCCAGCCCGATGCCTTCGGTCCCGACCCCGGCGTACGAGATCGCGGCCACAGTGGTGAGCAGGTACGTCGCCACCAGGATGAGCGTCGCGGCGACAGCTGCACGTCCTGGGGTCTTGTCCCGCTCCTTGGTCTCCTCGTTCAAAGACAAGATCGTGTCCCAGCCCCAGTAGATGAAGACCATCAGCAGCATGCCCTCGGTCAGCGCCGCGAACCCGCCGCCGTCCTCGGCGAAGAAGCCCAGCGGATTGAACCA
>Ga0081455_10005361_pt1 | contig 14079 bp, 13 predicted proteins | sample TabmetS3T2R1_FD_70207 | JGI IMG/M metagenome (GOLD analysis project Ga0081455, IMG submission 70207) | Tabebuia heterophylla rhizosphere microbial communities from the University of Puerto Rico - S3T2R1 | ecosystem: Host-associated > Plants > Roots > Rhizosphere ... | reverse complement strand
CGCACCCACCGGGTCCGGCAACCGCGCGATGTCTTCGACGCCGCGCGCCATGGCTTCGATGCGCGCGGCGTCGAGCGCGAGCCGGTCGAGCATCGAGCCCGAGAGACCCTTGGCGCGCGCCGCGTCCATGTCGAGCGCGTTCGCCGCGAGCAGCTCGCCCTCGCGCGCGCGCAGTATCGACGCGACGTTCGCGAGCGCGCGATTCTTGGCGTCGGTGCTCGCGAGCGCGAGCACCTGCATGGCAGCGACGGCCGCGCGGCCCATGGCATCCATGAGCGCCGGAACATCGGGGACGGCGGATTCGGGAGCGGCGTTCATCGCATGACCTGGCTGCGGGGGCTCTAGCTACCGACCGCCGCGGCGGCCTCGGCACGCAGCATCACGAGATCGTCGCGATGGATCATCTCGTCGCGACCGCGAAAGCCGAGCAGCAGCTCGATGTCCGCGCTGCGCTTGCCGACGATGCTCGCGGCGTCGCGATCGCCATACGCGATCATGCCGCGCGCGATCTCGACGCCGTCGCCATCGAGCACGCTCACGGTGTCACCGCGCGAGAAGTGGCCGCTCACGGCGACGACGCCCGCGGGCAGCAGACTCTTCCCCGAGCGCAGCGCGCGCACGGCCCCCGCGTCGATGGTCACCGCGCCGCTCGGCCGCAGCGAACCCGCGATCCATTGCTTGCGCGCGTTCTCCGGATTCTGGGACGGCAGGAACCAGCTGCAGTCCGCGCCTTCCTCGAGCCGCCGCACGGGATGCAGGGGCGCGCCCGCGGCGATCGCCATCGCGCAACCGGCAGCCGTCGCGATGCGCGCGGCTGCGATCTTCGTGGCCATGCCGCCCGAGCCGACCGCGGACGCGGAGCCGCCGCCCATCGCCGCAATCTCGGGCGTGATCTCGCGGATCTCGGGAATGAGCCGCGCCGCGGGATCGAGATTGGGATCGGCGGTGAAGAGGCCGGAGACATCCGACAGCAGCAGCGGGCAGTCAGCGCTCGTCATTTGCGCGACCCGTGCGGCGAGCCGGTCGTTGTCGCCATAACGTATTTCAGTGGTCGCCACCGTGTCGTTCTCGTTGATCACGGGCAAGGCACCGAGCCCGATGAGCTCCGTGAGCGTCGCGCGCGCATTGAGATAGCGCCGCCGCCGCTCGCTGTCCTCGAGCGTGAGCAGGATCTGCGCCACCGAAACTCCGGAACGCGCGAACAGCTCCTTATAGATGTGTGCCAGCGTGATCTGGCCGACCGCCGCGGCGGCCTGGCTCTCCTCGAGTGCGAGCGGCCCCGCGGCGAGCTTGAGCTCGCGGCGGCCGAGCGCGATGGCACCCGAGGACACGAGCAGCACTTCCTGTTTGCGCGTGCGCAGCCGCAGCAGGTCCTCGACCAGCGTCTCGAGCCAGGGCCGGTTGACCTGTCCCGTCGCGGAATCCACGAGCAGTGCCGAACCGACCTTGACGACGATGCGGCGCGCACGAGTTAGGGGAGAAGAGTCGGTCATTTCGGGGACGATATTACGCAATACATCCCGTTGCCGCAGCCGCAGGCAGCCCCTAAAATCCCGGCTCCCCAAAAGAGGCTTGAGCTTCGTGAGCAGAGAATACGCACCGGTCCCGGGCAAGTGGTACGAGAACAAGGAAGAGGACGAAACCTTCCGTGTCTTGTCCGTCGATGAGGACGACGAGCTCGTGGAAATCGAGTATCTCGATGGCGAGATCGAAGAGCTCGACCTCGACACGTGGCACGAGCTCGACCTCGAGCCCACCGAGGAGCCGGAGGGCTGGGCTGGCGGCGACGAAGACGACGACGAAGAAGAGGACGAAGAGTTCGACGACGATGAAGACGAAGATGACGATGACGATGATGACGACGATGATGATGACGATGAGGACTACGACGACGAGGACGAGAACGAAGACTACTAGTTAGTCTCGCGCGACTGCGCCGCGGGTCGGTCTTCCCGGCCGCGCCGCGAGCCGGCCTTTCGCAACCCCGCCGCAGCGGGTCCTTCACGGATCCGCCCCGCGCGAGTCTTCCACCGCTCCGCCGCAACCCCATTTTCCCCAGCACCGCCGCGATGACCGCGGGCAACTTCCGCAATCGCCGCCGGTCCATGATTTCGGGGCTTCCGCGTGACGGGCTCCGTCCGGGTCGCGGCCTCCTGTAGGAGTCCGCCGCGGGCGCCAGGCGCTGCGAATCGCATCCAAGCGCTTGATTTGAATGGCCGCCCGGCAGGCATTGAAATCGTCACGCGTGTCGCCAGAATTGCGGCTCCTCCTCCAGCGGAAATCCATGAAACGCATCATCCTGCTCGTCGCCACCAACATCGCCATCATGCTGGTGCTGTCGCTCGTCGTATCCGTATTCGGCTTCGATCGCTATCTCACCCGACAGGGTCTCGACCTCACTTCCCTGCTCATCTTCTCCGCCGTGCTCGGTTTCGGCGGCGCGTTCATCTCGCTCGCGATCTCGAAATGGATGGCGAAGACCGCGATGGGCGTGCACGTCATCGCGCAGCCCGCGAACGAGACCGAGCAGTGGCTCGTGAGCACCGTGCGTCACCAGGCGGAAAGCGCCGGCATCGGCATGCCCGAAGTCGGCATCTTCGAATCGCCCGACCCGAACGCGTTCGCGACGGGCGCGAATAGCAATTCCGCGCTGGTCGCGGTGAGCACCGGCCTGCTGCGCAGCATGCGCCGCGACGAAGTGGAGGCCGTGCTGGGCCACGAGATCACGCACGTGGCCAACGGCGACATGGTGACGCTCACGCTCATCCAGGGCGTGATGAATACCTTCGTGTTCTTCCTCGCGCGCGTCATCGGCTTCATCGTCGATCGCGTGCTGCTCAAGAACGAGCGCGGCGCGGGCATCGGTTACATGATGACCGTCATCGTCGCGCAACTCGTGCTCGGCATCCTCGCGGGCATGGTGGTCGCGTGGTTCTCGCGCCAGCGCGAATTCCGCGCGGACGCGGGCGGCGCGCGGCTCAAGGGCACGAATTCGATGATCGGCGCGCTCGAGGCGCTGCGCCGGTTCCATTCCCCTACGGCGCTGCCGGAGAAGATGCAGGCATTCGGAATCCGGGGCGGCCCGCCGCAGGGCTGGCAGAAGCTCTTCATGAGCCATCCGCCCCTCGAAGCGCGAATTGCCGCACTGAATAACGCGCGCTGACCGGGAAGGATTGCCAAGCGTTTCAAGGTAGACACCGGGCGGAATGGGTCACCATTCCGCCCGTGACTTTGCGTGACGGGATCGAATCCGCGCGCAGACAACACCCGTATATCGAGGACTGACCCCGCGACATGAATGCCGCCACGATGAGTAATCCCCTGGTCCGCTTCGGCCGCGCGCTGCTGCACTGGTTCGATACCGGGCGCGCGTCGACGTTCGACGGCGATGCGGCTCACGCGCATGCCGATCGCATCGACTGGGTGCGCACGACGCCGTTCATCCTGATGCACCTCGCCTGCCTGTTCGTGTTCGCGGTGGGCGTAAGCCCGATCGCGCTCATCGTCTGCGCGGCGCTGTACTTCATCCGCATGTTCGCGATCACGGGGTTTTATCACCGCTACTTCTCCCACAAGAGCTTCAAGACCGGCCGCGTGGCGCAGTTCTTCATGGGTGTGCTCGGCGCATCGGCCGTGCAGCGGGGCCCGATCTGGTGGGCCGCCCACCATCGCGATCACCACCAGTATTCGGACAAGAAGGAAGACGCGCATTCCCCGATCCAGCACGGCTTCCTGCGCGCGCACATGAGCTGGTTCCTGTCGAAGAAGGGCTTTGCGCCGGATCTCAAGCGAGTGCGCGATCTCATGAACTTCCCCGAGCTGCGCTGGCTCGACCGTTTCGACATCATCGTGCCCGTGCTGCTCGCGGTGTTCTGTTTCTTCCTCGGCGTCGCGCTCGAATACTTCGCGCCGCGCCTCCACACCTCGGGCTGGCAGATGCTGATCTGGGGCTTCTTCGTCTCGACCGTGCTGTGCTCGCATGGCACGTACACGATCAACTCGCTGTCGCACGTCTTCGGCAAGCAGCGCTACAAGACCGGCGACTCGAGCCGCAACAACTGGCTCCTCGCGATCATCACGCTCGGCGAGGGCTGGCATAACAACCATCACCACTACCCGAGCTCGACCCGCCAGGGCTTTTACTGGTGGGAAGTCGACATCACGTTCTATCTGCTCAAGATGATGTCGTGGATGGGGATCATCTGGGAGCTGAAGCCGGTTCCCGTGTCGATGCGCGACCACCACCCGCGCCGCATCCGCCCGCTGCCGCGCTGAACGCGGCGCACTGAAGACTCCCGACGCGCCGTGCATCCGGCGCGGCCCCGTTGACGTAGTCGAGGTACGTTCGGCTGCACTCGGTGGGGTATGCGCGTTGCTGTCATTGGCTCGGGAATTTCCGGCATGGTCGCCGCCGCGCGCCTGCACGCCGCGCACGAGGTCACCGTCTTCGAAGCCGCCGCACACATCGGCGGCCACACGAATACCGTCGACGTCGAGCACGGCGGCCGCCGCCACGCCATCGACACGGGCTTCATCGTCTTCAACGACTGGACGTACCCGCGCTTCATCGCACTCCTGAACGATCTCGGCGTGCCGTTCCGCGATTCGAACATGAGCTTCAGCGTGCGCGACGAGCGCAACGGGCTCGAATACAACGGTACGTCGCTGAACTCGCTGTTCGCGCAGCGACGCAATCTGTTCCGGCCGTCCTTCCTGCGCATGATCCGCGACATCCTGCGCTTCAATTCGCGCTGTCGCGAACTGCTCGCGGGCGCGGACGACGGCGTCACGCTCGGCGAATACCTCGAGCGCGGCGGCTACTCACGCGAGTTCCGCGACCGGTACATCGTGCCCATGGGCATGTCGATCTGGTCGTCGACGGAGAGCGCGATGCTCTCCTTCCCCGCGCGCTTCTTCGTCGAATTCTTCGACGCGCACGGTTTTCTCAACGTCGACGAGCGGCCCGTGTGGCAGGTCGTGACCGGCGGCTCACGCGAATACGCGCGCCGGCTCACGGCGCCTTTCCGGCACCGCATCAGGCTCAATGCCCCGGTGGCCGGCGTCAGGCGCGATGCGTTCGGCGTCACGATCCGCAGCCCCGCGGGCAGCGAGCGCTTCGACGCCGTGATCTTCGCGTGCCACAGCGACCAGGCGCTGCGCATGCTCGAGGATCCCACGCCTGCGGAGACCTCCGTGCTCGGCGCGTTTCCGTACCAGGAGAACGAGGCGGTGCTCCATACGGACTCGACACTACTGCCGCGGCGGCCGCTGGCGCGCGCGGCCTGGAACTACCACCTGCTCGACGCGCGCGACAACCGCTTTCGCGACCGCGTCGCGCTCACGTACGACATGAACGTGCTGCAGTCGCTCGATGCGCCCGTGAAGTTCCTGGTCACGCTCAATCGCACGGCCGACATCGATCCCGCGAAGATCCTGCGCAAGATCGTCTATCACCACCCGGTCTATCTTCCGGCCGGCGTCGCGGCGCAGAAGCGCCGCACCGAGATCAGCGGCATCAATCGCACCTGTTATTGCGGCGCGTACTGGCGCTACGGCTTCCACGAAGACGGCGTCGTGAGCGCCGAGTGGGCGCTCGAGGACTTCGAGCGCTCGTCCCGACGCGCATCACCTGAATCCGCAGCACGGGCGCTCGCCGTATAGCCACCATGAGCAGCGCGCTTTACACCGGCTGGATCCAGCACCGCCGCTTCGGCCCGGCGAAGAATACTTTTCGCTACCGGCTGTTCATGTGCTTCATCGATCTCGCGGATCTGCCGGGCCTGTTCGATGGCCGCTGGTTCTGGTCGGCCCGCCGTCCCGCGCTCGCGCGGTTCCGTCGCGCAGACTACCTGGGGCCGGCGACCGTGCCGCTCGACACGGCCGTGCGCGACCTCGTCGAACAGCGCACGGGCGCGCGCCCCACGGGCCCGATCCGCCTGCTCACGCACCTGCGCTTCTTCGGCTACTCGTTCAATCCCGTGAGCTTCTACTACGTGTACGACGCGCAGGACGCGCGCGTCGAAACCATCGTCGCGGAAATCACGAACACGCCGTGGAAGGAACGCCATGCCTACGTGCTGCCCGTCGCGACGGCGACGCGGAACGGCAAACGCGCCTGGCGCTTCAGCTTCGACAAGGCGTTCCACGTCTCACCGTTCATGCCGATGCAGATGCGCTACGAGTGGTGCTTCGGCGCGCCGGGCGCGGGCCTGCAGGTGCACATGGAGAACCGCGCGCTCGAGAACGGCCGCGCCAGCGCGACCTGCTTCGATGCCACGCTGCACCTCGAGCGCGAGCCGATGACGTCCGCCGCGCTCGCACGTGCGCTCGCGAGCTTCCCGCTCATGAGCCTGCGCGTGACGGCCCTCATCTACTGGCAGGCGCTGAAGCTCTTCCTCAAGCGCGCGCCGTTCTTCGCGAATCCATCATCAGCGGATCGATCCGCCACTCCTCACGCACGACAGACACCCTCATGAATCCGCAATCTCCCCTGCTCGCCGTCGCGACGCCCGTCGCCACACCCATCACCGATGGCACCTCATTGCTCGCGCGACTCGGCCGCAGGCTCGTGCTCAAACAACTCGCGACGTTCGAGACCGGCGAGCTGCGCGTCGTGGAATCCACGGGTGAAATTCACCTGTTCGGGAAGCCGCGCGGCGACCTGCGCTGCACGCTGTACGTCGATCATCCGCAGACTTGGGCCGATGCCGCCTTCGGCGGCACCGTCGGCGCGGGCGAAGCGTACATCCGCGGGCTGTGGCACTGCGACGACCTCACGAATCTCGTGCGGATCTTCGTCGCGAATCGCGAGCAGATGAACCGGCTCGATTCCGGCTGGTCGTTCGTGAGTCGGCCGCTGCTGCGCCTCTTCCACTGGGCGAACCGCAACAGCCGTAACGGCAGCGCGCGCAACATCGCCGCGCACTACGACCTCGGCAACGAGCTCTATCAACTCATGCTCGACGAGACGATGGCCTATTCCTGCGGCATCTTCCCGCGCGCGGGCGCATCGCTCGCCGTGGCGTCGACGACGAAGTTCGAGGCCGCGTGCCGCAAGCTCGATCTGCGCAGCACCGACCACGTGCTCGAGATCGGCGGCGGCTGGGGCGGATTCGCCATCCACGCGGCGGAGCGCTACGGCTGCCGCGTGACGACCACGACGATCTCGCGACAGCAATACGACTTCGCGGTGCGCGCCGTGGCCGAGCGCGGGCTCGGCGAGCTCATCACCGTGCTGCGCAAGGACTACCGCGACCTCGCGGGCGATCACGCGGGTCCTTACGACAAGCTCGTGTCGATCGAGATGGTCGAGGCCGTCGGCGCGAAGTACCTCGACGGCTATTTCGCGCACTGCGCGCGGCTCCTGAAGCCCGAGGGTGCGATGCTGCTGCAGGCGATCACGATCCAGGACCAGTTCTACGAGCGTGCCTTGAAGTCGGTCGATTACATCCAGCGCTACGTCTTCCCGGGGAGCTTCATTCCCTCGGTGGCCGTGCTGTCGCGCTCCATCGCGACCGCGACGGACTTCAAGGTGTTCCATCTCGAGGACATCGGGCCCCACTACGCACGCACGCTGCGGCTGTGGCGCGAGCGGTTCTTCCGCAACCTCGCGAAGGTGCGCGAGCTCGGCTACACCGAGAGCTTCGTACGGTTGTGGGAGTACTACCTCTGCTATTGCGAGGGCGGGTTCGTCGAGCGGCAGCTCGGCACGGTGCAGATGCTGCTCACGAAGCCCGGTTGTCGCCGCGCTGCGCTCGCGTCCGGCAGCTGACGCGCGGCCGGCGCTAGGGACGCCGCGCGAACCACGGCCGCGCGGACGGCGAGAACATTAAAAACAGCGCCGCGATCATGAGCCCGTCCTGCACGAGCATCACGGACCACTCGAGCACGGTCGACTCCGGGACGGACTGCCCCAGGGCCTTGATCATGACCGGCGTGAGAAGACTCCCGGCGACGCCGAGCAGGAAGAGCACCAGCAGCACGATGCGCGCCCAGTTCTTTCCCTTGCCGACGCCGTCGAGCAGCCAGAAGCAGATGCCGAATGCCACGGCATCGACGATGGCGACGACGACGAGGGCCACGACGACCGCGCCCGCACCCGCGTCGGACGTCGCGGTCGAATAGAACCCGAAAGGGATGCCGATGACGAACGTGAGCCAGACGAGACGGATGGCATTCGTCACGGACTTCGGACGTTCGGACGGCGGCGCGTTCTCCGGGTCGGCGACGGCCGCTGCGGGCGGCGTATAGGGGTTACGTTCCATCGCGCCCGAGATTACCGCGCCTTCATCGCGATTTGCAGCACGCGCGCTATGATCCGGCCATGCTCGACGTCGCCTCCTCCGTCCATCGCCTGCGCGCGCTGCTCGACGAGCCCGGCTTCATCACCGCGCCCGACCGCACGGCGCCGATGCTGCGCGACCATCGCGGCCAGTATCGCGGCCATCCGCTGGCCGTGATCGCGCCGGCCGATACGCAGACCGTCGCCCGCGTGCTCGCGTTCTGCAACGAACACCGGATCGGGGTCGTGCCGCAGGGCGGCAATACGAGCTACTGCGGCGGTGCGACGCCCGACGGCTCGAGCAGCCAGGTGCTGATGTCGCTCGCGCGTCTCGACCGCGTGCGCGCCATCGACGTGGCTAACTACACCCTCACGGCCGAGGCGGGCTGCATCCTCGCGAACCTGCAGTCGGCCGCCGCCGACGCCGACCGCTACCTGCCGCTGTCGCTCGGCTCCGAGGGCAGCTGCATGCTCGGCGGTAACCTCTCGACGAATGCCGGGGGCCTCAACGTCATCCACTACGGCATGGCGCGCGAGCTCGTGCTCGGGCTCGAAGTGGTGCTGCCCGACGGGCGCGTCATGGAGACGCTGACGGGACTGCGCAAGGACAACACGGGCTACGACATCAAGTCGCTGTTCCTCGGCGCCGAAGGCACGCTCGGCGTCATCACGGCGGCCACGGTCAAGCTCTACCCCGCGTTGCGTTCGCGCGCGACGGCTTTCGTGGCGGTGCGCGATCCCGACGCGGCCGTCGAGCTCCTGGGCCGGCTGCGCGATGCGAGCGGCGACCGCGTGACCTCGTTCGAGCTGATCCCGCGCATCGGCGTCGAGCTCACGCTGCGGCACATCCCCGGCGTCGTCGACCCGCTGTCGGCGCCATCGGGGTGGTACGTGCTCTGCGAGCTGTCGTCGTCGCGCATCGACGAGCCGCTCGATGCCGTGCTCGAAGGCGCGCTTGCTCTCGGGCACGAGACGGGACTGCTGGCCGATGCGGCCGTCGCGATCAACGAGGCGCAGCGTGCGGCGTTCTGGCGTCTGCGCGAGTCCATTCCCGAAGCGCAGCGTCACGACGGGGTGAGCCTCAAGCACGACATCTCCGTGCCCGTGTCGCAGGTGCCGCGCTTCATCGAGCGCGCCGGCGCCTGGGTGGCCGAGCGCGTGCCGCAGGGCGTGCTCGTCGCGTACGGTCATCTCGGCGACGGCAACCTGCATTTCAACATCAACCAGCGGGCCGGCACGCCGATCGCCGCGCTCCAGGCCATCGAACCCAAGCTGCGCCGCGCGATCCACGACTTCGTGAAGGAGTTCGGCGGCAGCTTTTCCGCCGAGCACGGCATCGGCCAACTCAAGGTGTTCGAGCTGGAGCGCTATGCGAACCCGGTCGAGCTCGATCTCATGCGTCGTGTGAAACACGCTTTCGATCCCAACGGCATCATGAATCCCGGCAAGGTGCTGCAGATGCGCGGCATCGGCGGCTGAGCGAATGACCGATCGAGTCGAGTGCGTCGTAATCGGCGCGGGCGTCGTGGGACTCGCGGTGGCGCGCGCACTCGCGCTCAAGGGCCACGAGGTCCTGTTGCTCGAGGCCGAGACGCACGCGGGCACCGTCACATCGGCGCGCAACAGCGGCGTCATCCATGCGGGGCTGTACTACACGCCCGGCAGCTTCAAGGCGCGCTTCTGCGTGGCCGGCAATCGCGCGATGTACGCGTACTGCCGTGAGCGCGGCGTCGATCATCACAACACCGGCAAGCTCATCGTCGCGAATGGCGCCGAAGAGGAAGAGGTGCTGCTGCACCTGCTCGAACGCGCACACGTGAACGACGTCGACGGCGTGCGCCTCATCGCGGCCGCGGAGGCCCACAAGATGGAGCCCGAGGTGCGTTGCACGGCGGCGCTGCACTGCCCGACGAGCGGCATCGTCGACCAGCATCCCTACATGCTCGCGCTGCAGGGCGACATGGAAAACGCGGGCGGCACGCTCGTGTGCGACTGCCGCGTCACGAGCATCGGCCGTCTCGCCGACGGCTTCCTCGTGCGCACGGGCGGCGCCGCGGCCGATGGCGCGAATTTCGACATGGAAGCGCGCTTCGTCGTCAACAGCGCGGGTCTTGGCGCCGTCGACCTGCTGTCGAACATCGAGGGCTACCCGCGCGAGCGCATCCCGACGATGCACCTCGGGCGCGGCAACTACTTCACTGTCGCCGCGCGCTCGCCGTTTCGCCACCTGATCTACCCGATACCGCATGCCGCGGGGCTCGGCATCCACGCGACGCTCGATCTCGGCAAACGCGTGCGCTTCGGCCCCGACGTCGAGTGGATAGACCGCATCGACTATGCCGTGAACACCGCGCGTGCCCCGCAGTTCTACGAGGCGATCCGCCGATACTGGCCCGCGCTCGCCGACGGCGCGCTCGTCCCGGATTTCACGGGCATACGCCCCAAGCTGCACGGGCCCGGCGAGCCGCAGCCGGATTTCCGCATCGAGAGCGCCGCCGATCACGGCATCGCGGGGCTCGTGAACCTGCTCGGCATCGAAAGTCCCGGTCTCACCTCCTCGCTCGCCATCGGTGACTACGTAGCCGCTTTTGCCTAAAGTGCGGCGCATGCATACGAAGCCGCTCGCAACCGCGCTCCTCGCGTTACTCGTCACCGCCTGCTCGAAGCAGGAGCCTCCGCCGCCCGCCGCACCGCCCGCTGCGAGCAAGGGCGAACCCGCGCCGGGCACGCCGCGCATCGCGATCGCGCCCGACGGCGTCCACGTTCAATACCGCGTCTACGGCACGGGCGAGCCCGCGCTCGTGTTCGTCCACGGCTGGTCGTGCGACTCGAACTACTGGCGCGAGCAGATCGCCACGTTCGACAAGAAGTACACGCTCGTCACCGTCGATCTCGCGGGCCACGGCGGCAGCGACGGGAACCGCGCGAACTGGTCCATGGCGGCGTTCGGGCAGGACGTCGCGACCGCCGTCGGCGCCGTGCCGAACCAGAAGCTCATCCTCGTCGGCCATTCGATGGGTGGCAACGTCGCCATCGAGGCCACGCGGCTCCTCAAGAGCCGCGTGATCGGCATCATCGGCGTCGACACGTTCAAGTCGATCGGCGCGCCGCCGCCGTCGCAGGCGCAGGTCGACGCGATCATGAAGCCGTTCGAGGCCGACTTCATCGGCACGACGCGCAAGATCGTCGAGCAGTATTTCTTCACGGCGAACGCGAACGCCCAGCTCAAGCAGAAGATCGCCTACGACATGTCGCTGTCGCCGCCGCGCGTCGCCGTGCCCGCGATGCGCGCGATCCTCGAGTACGACTTCACGGCGCCGCTCAGGGACGTGAGCGTCCCCATCGTCGCCATCAACTCGGACCTGGGCGAGCCCGTGAACGAAGCACGCATCAAGCGCGTGCTGCCGAAGTTCCGCGAGGTGACGCTCGCGGGTGACGGCCACTTCCTCATGATGGAAGATCCGCAGCGCTTCAATCCCGCGCTCGAGGCCGAAGTGCAGACAATGCTCGCGACGAGCCCGTGACCCATGGACGCACGCGCCGGCGGGAACGGACCTCACGGCCCTGACGAGCGGGCGCTGCGCGCGCTCGACCGCCTGCGACTCGTCACGCGGCTCATGGACCAGGCGTTCGGCGTTCCGGGTACGAAATGGCGCTTCGGGCTCGACGCGCTGTTCGGCCTCGTCCCCGGGCTCGGCGACATCGTGGGCGCGGTCATCGCCGTCTACGCGCTGCGCGTCGCCCGCCTGCTGCGCGCACCCGGAGCGATCCAGCTCCACATGCTCGGCAACATCGTGCTCGACGCGACCGTGGGCACGGTGCCCGTCATCGGCGACATCTTCGATTTCGTCTACAAGGCGCAGACGCGCAATCTCGAGCTGCTCGATGACTGGCTCGCGACACCGCATGAAACCACGCGCCGCAGCCGGCGCGGGATCGTGTTCGTGCCGCTCGCCATCGCCGGCGTGTTCGCACTGCTCACGATCTTCGGTGTGTGGATGCTCGTCGAGCTCGTGCGCTGGTTAACTACGCTGCTCGCCGGTCTCTGAGACGACCGGAGCGCAGTCGACGGCGAGCCAGCCGATGTCGATGCCGACGCGGCCCGCGCCGAGCGAGGTCCAGCTCGACGCGACGGGCTCGTTGTCGGCGCCATCGTCGCTCAGGATCAGTACGAGCGACTCGCGTCCCTCGGACAGCGGCCAGTCGCGGCCGTGGAGCTCGAGCTGCAGCGCGCGGCCGTCGGGTGTGCGGAAGCGCGCGCGGCCGCCGCGATCGTGCAGGTCCACGGTCGCGATCGGCTTGCGCGGCCCGTGGGTCTTCGGCGCAGCCCACGAGACCCCGCACGTGAAGAGCCTGGCCTCGTCGAGATTGACATAGGGAAAGCCGGCGATTTCGAGCGCGAGCTCGTCGTCCTTCGTCGCGAGACTGCGCTTGCGATACCAGAAGAGCCCGTCGCCGATCACCACGCGATAGTCGAGGTAGCGCGCCGTTCGCGAGTCGTCGACGCAGAGCTTGCCGCGCGTGCCGCCGCGGAACTGCGCGCCGTCGCGCTTGAGGTAGAGATCGCAGCCCGCGACGGACTCCACGTCGGCCGCCGTCAGCGTCGTGGGATTCGCGCCCGGCTTGCGCGTGAACTGCCGCACGCGCCACGAACCGTCCGCCGTACGCTCGGGCTCGATGCTGAGCAGCACGCGCCGGCGGATCTCGAGCGCGTCCTCCAGGCTCTTGAGGCTCGGCGCGAGAGCCTCCCAGTCGTCGTGGCCGAAGTAGGAGTTACCCGCGCCCACCGCGAGCACGAGCGCGTCGTAGCCGAGCTCGCCCTCGTCGAGCGCCAGGCGGCGCGCGGTCAGATCCACGGATTCCACCTCGGCGAGGAGCACCGTCACGTTGGCCGCCGATCTCAGGATCGACCGTAGCGGGGTCGCGATATCGGAGGGGTTCAGCGCGGCGGTGGCCACCTGATAGAGCAGGGGCTGGAACAGGTGATGGTTGCGGCGGTCGAGCAGGGTGACCCGGACGGGCCGGCTCGCGAGGGCGCGGGCCGCGTAGAGGCCGCCGAATCCGCCTCCGACGATCACGACGTGCGGGGAGCCGTCACGCGCGCCCACGTGGCCATCTTCGCCCACGCGGCCATCTTCGAAGGGTGGTCGCGGGCTGTCAACCCGCGTCGCTTGACAGGACCCGAGGTTCGCCCTAGGGTGGGCCCCATGTGTCGCCCAGACCGCTCGATTCCCCGGAGGAGCCGCTCATGACCGCGCGAATCAGCTCCCAGCGCTACGCCGTCGAGGACTACCAGCAGGCGCTCGAGCTCTGCTACAGCCGAGGCTGGACCGACGGCCTCCCGGTGGTGCCGCCGACGGAGCCCGCAGTGCGGGCCATGCTCGACGCGATTGGCCTCGAGCCCGACGCGCAGATCGCCTTCATCACCAACCGCCAGGTGGCGATCACCGCCGAGAAGGTGGCCATCAACGCGGTGATGGCGGGATGCCTGCCCGACCACATGCCGGTGGTGGTCGCCGCGATCGAAGGGATCGCCGATCCGCGCTGGGGCTATCACGGTCCCGCCACGTCCACCGGGAGCGCGGCGGTCCTGATGATCGTCAACGGGCCGATCGCCCGGCGCCTCGGCTTCAACAGCGGCGACAATCTCTTCGCTCCCGGCTGGCGGGCCAACGCCACCACCGGACGCGCGGTCCGCCTCGTGATGCGGAACGTCATCGGCACGCTGCCGGGGCGGCTCGATCGGGGCACGCTGGGCCATCCCGGGCGGTACACCTACGTCATGGCCGAGAACGAGG
>Ga0081455_10005360_pt1 | contig 14080 bp, 12 predicted proteins | sample TabmetS3T2R1_FD_70207 | JGI IMG/M metagenome (GOLD analysis project Ga0081455, IMG submission 70207) | Tabebuia heterophylla rhizosphere microbial communities from the University of Puerto Rico - S3T2R1 | ecosystem: Host-associated > Plants > Roots > Rhizosphere ... | reverse complement strand
AGTTTCATGGAGGAGACCGCAGCGAAAATCTTACCGCAGGGCATGGATTACGAATGGACGGGACTCTCCTACCAGGAGAAGCTCGTTGGCAGCCAAGCCTATTTTATTTTCGCGCTGTCGATTTCACTGGTCTTCTTGGTCCTCGCCGCTCAGTACGAAAGCTGGACGGATCCGGCGGCGGTGATTCTCACCGTGCCCATGGCATTGGTGGGAATCGTCATCGCCTTGGCGTTGCGGCGTTTTCCCAACGACCTCTACACCCAGATCGGTCTCGTGTTGATGATCGCGCTGGCTGCGAAGAACGCGATCCTGATCGTGGAGTTCGCGCGAGAACTCAAGGCGGAGGGGCTGTCGTCGGTGGATGCGGCGGTGGAAGCGACACGCCGGCGCTTTCGGCCGATCCTTATGACTTCTATTGCGTTCATTTTGGGCGTCGTCCCCCTTTTGACCGCCACCGGTGCAGGCTCTGCCAGCCAGCAATCCCTGGGCACCGTAGTCTTCGGCGGCATGATCGCTTCCACACTGCTGGCGATACCCTTCGTGCCGGTCTTTTACATAATGATGCAGCGAGTCAGCGAAGGGCTCGGCAAGCGCGCTCGAGTTCGTAAACCAAAGTCTTCGGAAGCGTCATCGACACCAGCATGAAGATTTTTCGCACATAATGCTCGTTTCGCCATCGCCGCTTAACATTCGTACAAGCTCAGCAGCGTTCAACCGGCGTGGTGGAATTAAAGTTCGCGAAAGAAGTCAGAGTCTTCCAACCAGTCATGCTCGTGAAAGCGAGCATCCAGAAGGCTTTGACATTCCTGGATTCCGGGTCGCGCTAGCTATCGCCAGCTTGCCCGGAATGACGTCGAATTATTCAACGAAATTTCGGAAACACCACACTGGACAGCAGTTAAGGATTTATATAGCGGTAAAGGCAATCATGAGTGCTATAGCAATTGCTGGGCTGGTTTTTGTGTGCGTCTTCGGCAGCGCGCTGTTCGGTCTCTTTCTTCGCGGTATGCTGCCCGAGCATCATCTGAGCTCAGAGTCAAAGGATGTCGTGAAATTGGCGATGGGTCTGATCGCGACGATGGCGGCCCTCGTCCTGGGCTTGATCACCGCGTCGGCAAAGAGTTCGTTTGACGCGCAGAACTCAGAGATGGTTCATAGTGCTGCCGACATTATCCGACTCGATCGCGCCCTAGCGCGTTATGGACCGGAGACAAAGGAAATCCGCGATCTGCTCAAACGAGCCGTCGCCTTCAGGATCCATCTGATATGGCCCGAGGATGGTTCCGCACCTGGGAACTTGGATTCACCTGAAATGACGCGGACGGCCGAAGAATTCGAGGACAAAATTCGCAAACTCTCCCCGCAAAACGAGCTGCAGCGCGAGTTTAAGGCTCGGGCGCTGCAGATCGGCGGTGACTTGTTGGCAACGCGCTGGCTGCGGATGGCTCAGTTGAGCGATCCGGTCCCGTTGGTATTCTTGGTAGTACTGGTTTTCTGGCTCAGCATTCTGTTCGGCACATTTGGCCTCTTCGCACCGCGCAACACAACCGTCATCGCCGCCCTCGTGCTCTGCGCCGTGGCGGTTTCCGGCTCGACATTTCTGATCTTGGAGATGCACCGGCCATTCGACGGGCTGATCAAGATCTCCCCCGCCCCAATGCGCTACGCTCTCTCACAACTCGGACAATGATGTGCCTTCGTTGGCCTTCCTAACAAATAGGCTTCGATTAGGTTTCAGGTTTCGGGTGTCAGGGTACCAATGGTGAACCAGCGTGACGCCGGCTCTCATCCTTATTGGACCAAAGTCCAATAGACCCCATTTCCACTCTTTCGTTAGAATCAATTCATAGAGAGGAACGGGCAACATCGTGCTTTACGTATGACATACCAAAGATGAATTAAGACCTTCGTTTCCTGCATTCTCTCATGTTATAAGAGAGTCTCCTGGGAGCACTTGGCTCACGACAGGCCGGGGACCGCAAAGATTATTTGGCATTTCGTAATTCGGATATTCCATGCACGGTGAGAGGAATGAATTATGACTAAGAGAAAAATTCTGATGGCTTTTACTTTTGTTGTTCTCGCGACGCTGGCATCGATCGGCTCGGCTCAAGCGCAAGGAAATGGGGCACAACCGGCGGATCCGTGGCCGCGACAATTCAAACTCAGCAATGCCACGGCGCTGGTTTACCAGCCGCAAGTCGACTCCTGGGAAAACAACATGCTCAACTTCCGTGCCGTCGTCAGCATTACGCCCAACGGCGCGAAGCAGGAAATCTTGGGCGTCATCTGGGCGACGGCGCGCACGCAGGTGAATCGCGTTTCTCGGATCGTGGTGCTCGAGGACATCAAGTTGACCAAGAGCAACTTCCCCACCTTGCCGGACAACGGCGCGGCTTATATGCGGGCGCTGCAGCAGCACTCGGTTCCCTCTCAGAAAACTATTTCCCTGGATCGTCTGCAGGCATCCTTGGTCGCAACTGGAAACGTTCAGCCCCCGACGGTGGTGGTGAACAACGACCCGCCACAGATCATCATCGCCTACGCGCCTTCGATTCTCGTATCTATTGGCGGGAATCCCATCGTCCGGCCGGTGGCAGGCACAGCCTTCGAGCGGGTTATCAACACGGAAGCGCTCATGCTTCAGCCCCAGGGCGGCGGCAATTATTACCTCCATGTTTACGACGGATGGATGTCTGCCAGCGCGATCACGGGCCCATGGTCGCGGACCACAACCTCTCCCACAGGTATCGATCAGGTTGCAACCAACCTGGCTAAGACCGGTCAGGTCGACATGCTCGACGGCGGCAATATGCAACCTAAACCGTCGCTGGCGAAGGCCACACCGACTATATACGTGAGTCAGACCCCGACGGAGATGCTGGTATTTCAGGGCCAGCCCACGTTCACGCCCATCACCGGTACCAGTTTACAGTGGGCTAGCAACACCACGGCCGATGTCATCTTGGATACGGGCAGCGGCAATTATTACGTCCTGGTCGCCGGCCGCTGGTACAGGGCGCCGGCGCTCACGAGTGCCGGACCTTGGACTTACGTGGCGAGCAATACATTGCCGGCTGATTTTAAGCGCATCCCGGTAAATTCGCCGGCCGGCGTGGTGCTGGTGTCAGTGGCCGGCACGCCGCAAGCGCAGGAGGCTCTGATCGCGAATTCAATTCCGCAGACCGCGACCATCCCACTGGTGAATGGCCCAAAGTTTACCCCTATGTTTGACGGAGCGCCGCAATTTCAACCGATCCCAAGCACCACACTCCAGTACGTGGTAAACTCGCCGACTCCAATCATCCGTGTGAATGCCAATACCTATTATGCTCTCACTGCGGGCGTATGGTTCACGGCGCCGTCGGTAACCGGCCCATGGGTTGTTGCCACGTATGTTCCTGCGGTGATCTACACGATCCCGCCGAGCTCCCGTTTGTACTACGTGACCTATGTAAAAGTTTACGGCTCGACCGGCAAAGTCGTCTACGTGGGTTACACGCCTGGCTACATGGGCACAGTTGTTTCGCCGGACGGAGTCGTTGTTTATGGCACAGGCTACGTCTATGACCCATGGGTCGGGACCGTGTATTACCCGGTCCCGGTTACCTATGGAGTCATGGCACAGCCGGTTTACAATCCGGCAGTGGGCATGGCCTTCGGTTTTGCGATGGGTGTCACGGCCGCGGCGATGACCGCGTCGTATTATCATCCCATTTATTATCCCGTCTACTATCATCCTGGTTACTATCCTTATTACGGCGTTCCCTGTTGCGGGTCGGTGAGCGGAAACGTCTATGGTCAATGGGGTAACACCGCCTATTCTGGCACGCGGACTTACTACAACAATTACGGCGGCGCTTACGGCACACAGGCCAGCGGGACCTACACCAATTATGCAACGGGAACCACGGGCAGCTATCAGGGCGGGCGAAGTTACAATCCCTACACCGGCCAGGCGCAGGCAGGTTACGACCGTACATTCAACACTACTGCCGGTGGGTCCGGTAACGTGGCACGCGGCGAAACCTACAACACGGCGACGGGGAGATATGCCTATGGCTCCAGCGTACAGGCTACCGGCGCCGAGGGACGGACGATTTCTTCTGACGCGGGCGCAGTAAGCAATCCTGAAACGGGTCAGGCAGCCGCAGGGCGACAAACCACGGTATCGAACCCGAATACCGGTGCCAGCAAGACCACTACTTCTGCAGCGGGCGTCGGCCCCGGCGGAGCGGGGGCCGGCCGCCAGACGACCTACACCAATCCGACCACCGGCAAGACGGAAACTTATGGCGCGGCCAAAGTTAATAATAATTACTACGCCGACGTAAACGGCAACGTATACAAGAACACCGGCGATGGCTGGCAAAAGTACGACACGAGTACAACGCCGGCCAGCTCTAGCACACTGGGTAGCACCTCACAGCAATCACGCACCACCGGCAGTTGGCAGAACGCGGGGGGAGATACATCGTGGGCCGATCGGGAACAGCAGGCCCGCAGCCAGGGGGAAGACAGGTTCAATAGCGTTAGCCAGACCCAAGCCGGTGGCCTTGGCAGCACATCGGAAAGTCGCTTCGGAAGCGAAAGCGGTGGTTTCGGTGATCGTTTCTCTGGCGGTGGAGGCGGCGGCTGGGCTGATCGCTTCGGTGCCGGCGCAGGTGGCGCCGGGCGCTTCGGTGGCGGTGGGTTCAGACGGCGGTAAAAAAAGATTGTAGAGAGTCGAGTGTCGAGGCAAGAGTTTTCGGTTTCAGGTTTCTGGTTTCAGGTGTTGGCAATTAATTCCCCTTGACACGCGACACGCGACCCTCGGGAACTTGATGCAGACTAATTAACAATTGAGAAGGAGAAAATCATGATCAGGTTTCGTTATTTGTTTTTGCCGACGGTTTTGTTGTTTCAAGCTGGAGTCGCTGGCGCGCAGCAGTTTCCGATGATGGATAAGTTGGCGGATAGAGTGGTTCAGAAATACCAGAGTTCCTCCTGCCAGGAGTTGATCGCGAAAAAAAGCCAGCCGCAGGCGGGTAAACGGGAAATGTTAGAAGAGAAAGCGGTGGACATGCTACGAAAGGATCCGCAGATGCGGGCAGAGTTTCTCAACCGCGTCGCCGGTCCTATTGCCAACAAAATGTTCGAGTGCGGCATGATTCCCTGACGGTTCTGCGGAGAACAACGGAGCAAGCGGTAGTCCGAAGTTTTACGTTTCGGTTTCGGAAGTTGGAGAGATGCAAAAAGTGACGCCTCGCCTTCCTGAAATCTCGTTTGTTTCGTGTGGCGATGGTGAGATCGTGTCAGAGCGCAATAGTGACAATCATTCCATCCAGCAGCGGTAGCGCCTCCCCTTTCTGTTTTACCTCCACCGTCAGCCTGGCCAAGGCGTCGTCGGGCTTCCCAACGTCTCCAGCTTTGTCGATTTGAACAGCGACAAGATACGCCGGCATGACGCAATGGATAACGGCGACAACAATGCGAGGAGGAACTCGCGATGAAGGACCAAGACAGCAACGATTCGATTCGTATGTCTCGGCGCGACCTCTTGTGGATGGGGACCGCAGGAATCGTTGGGGGCAGTCTTCTCGCGCGCACACCGACTGCGCTCGGCCAGGCTTCGGCAGCAACTCGGCTCAAAAAACGAGGCCGCCTACGTGCCACGACCGCGCGAACCCCAATACCGTTTCCGCGTGGGCGCGCCGGAAACTGATAACGCGGAGGCAAAAAAACTGGCGACCATACTCGTATTGATGCATTGCATTAACGGACTTGTTTACGAAAACATCTTTCCAAGATGCAAATAAGATCCCGGGAGGCTTCTTCTCAAAAGCTCACGTTTTTCTAACTATAAGATCAATACTGTATATTGGACCAAAGTCCAATATACAGACTTGCTCTTTTTGCTAATGAACATAGGAGCTGAGAAAGAAATGGCACGCGTAAAACCCGCCCATCGGCTAAGGTCTTTGCCCTTTCGTCTCGCTCTTGTTTTAGTCTTGTTTACAAGAGCCGTATCAGAGGCTGATTGCGTAGAAGACGCTTTGGGAAAGGTAGACGGCAGAATACTTGTGATGGCTTCAGGCGCCGTATACCGAGTCACAAATACAAGAGGCGTGGAACTTACCTTTTGGCAATCCCTGGCCGCAGTTACCATCTGTGACCAGGTTAGTATAAGCGGCGAAATTTATTACTCGATTAGTAATAAAGATATGAATGAAACAGTCTGGGCAGCTAGGGAACGTGGGGGTCGCGGCGAGTGACAGGTGCAAGACGGAAAACGCTCCATTTATATCGTCTAAGCGCCCCGAGACCTGCAGAAAAAGTGGCGGGTGATGAGGAGCAAGTTTCCGCGATGGTCTACGGACAGGCAAGGCCGCCGGGAGATCGAGAACAAGATGAAGGCCGTGATCAAATGCGACCTCGCGGCCACCGTCTGGCTGGTACAGTAGCGTGGCAAGAACAAAGCGGCAATGGTGTCGGTGGCCCCTCATAGGGGTTCTCTTTTTTCCGCTTAGCGCGTTCGGCGCGACGAGTGGTCTTCCTAAAAGAGTTCTCATCCTTCAATCGTTTGTGCGCGACACCCCGCCGTTTGGTCAGGCGGCGGCCTTTCGAACGGCGCTGACACAAGAGTTGACCCACCAGTTGGTATGGGCGGCAGAGCTGCACCGCCGGACGTGCGGCTTTCATCACCGGTCAGTCGCCCATTCGCACCGGTCTGACTGAGGTGGGTCTGCCTGGCGCAGATCTGCGGGACGAAGAAGGCGGTAGGATTTTCCCTTGGCTCACGACTACGCACCAGCCTATCGACAGCACGTCAATGACCTTCTCGCTTTGCTCAACGTGGAAGCCGCGACAAGTGACGAAGACATCTTCCTGGAAGTCGTATCGAGGCCACATGCTCGCGGTTCAAGAACGGTGTCCATAGAGACGCGCTCGGTTTATGACCTCGGCCAGATCGGTGCCGCTGCAGTCGATGTGCCCGAGGCCGATCGATTGGCGAGGCTGACGACCGAGTATCCGAAGCGTGGCCGTGCGGGCGGAAAGATAACGATTCTCCGAGCGCAGGAGCGACCCCCTAGACGCTATCGCTGCGGCAAGGTTCCGGGACTGGTGGAACTACATCGATGGTGGCGACCTTAACACCAAGTGGTTTTTCCGAATCTTCGAGGCGCTCCTTTCGGCGCGGGTGGCCGATACGGCCGAGGGTGCGCGCGTGGTGCCGGTACTCACGGTGCCTGTCTCTCGACAGTCGCCCGACGCCGCCCGGGCTCCTATCACGAGGGAAGTGCGACGACTTGCACTAGCACTACCAGTGGGATTTCAGGGTGACCCATTAGAAGGTGCAGCAGAAGGTCTTACAGGATCTGCGTGATAAGAAAGCGAGCTTCAATTGACAGGGTCCGAAAGAGGCTTGTCCTTGTCCAAAGCAAGATTCAGGAAAGGGGAAAAAGTGTGAACAAATAGAGTGCGCACACCGCGAACGCTGCTAGCGAACATAGTATTTGGAAACGTTCCGCGAATAAACTTTCCGTAGGGAGACACGGTCAAAGAGTCGGCACGGTCGATGAAAGGTTAAGGTGTGACATGGCAGATCATAAAGAGGCCCCTGAAATCATCATGTTCGTGCGCCACGGCGAGAAGCCCGGGGAGGGATCGCGACCGCACGGGGTCGATCATCATGGCGAGATCGATGAGCACTCTCTTTCAGTAAAGGGCTGGACCCGAGCCGGTGCGCTCGCAGGTCTATTCAGCCATGCTCCTTCCAAGTCCCATCCCCATATCGTGCGGCCGGGCCGAATATTCGCAACCCGGCCGACCCACGAAGCGAAGAGCAAGCGGGAGATGAACACCGCGACTCCGACAGCCCACCGCCTGAAGCTCGCCATCGAGGAATCTCACACCCACGGCAATGAAGAGGACCTGGTCAGAGACGTGCTCGGCCGGCCGGAATCAGCGTTGATCGTCTGGCATCACGGCACGCTGGCGGAACTCGTGCGCCGCTTCCCGATTGTTAACAGCCACGATATTCCCAAGCATTGGCCGGATGACCGATTCGACCTGATCTGGGTGCTGGTACGTCAGCCTGGCGCGGAACCTAAGTACCACTTCGTCGCCGTGCCGCAAATGCTACTGGCCGGTGATCAGGAAACCGTCTGAGGAGGATGGGCGATGTCTGAAACAACGCCGGTCGAGCCGCTCAAGACTCAAGAGGAGGGGGAAGCTACTGCGTCCAAGCCTCAGAGAACCCCCGAGGAAGAAGCCGCGCACCTGCTGAAGAAAGCGGAAAAGCGCCGCAAGCACAGGCTGACCCTGATCGCGATCACTCTCTCGGTCTTCCTCTGTTGGTTGGGCAGCACGGTGTTCGTGATGTTCCACGCGGACCTTGCCACCGAACTCGGCGCGTCGCATTCTCGGGTCAAGATCGCCCTGGCAAGTTACTCGGTGGCGCTCATCATGATCGCTATCGCGGGCGGACGCGTGGCGGACATTGTCGGGCGCAAGCGCATGTTCATGATCGGCGGTCTAGCCTTTTCGGCCGCCGGATTGCTCGGCTTCACGGTAACCAACATGGGGTCGCTGGTTGCGGTTCGCGCGTTCATGGGCCTCAGTGCCGGATTGGTTCTCACCGCCACCGGTGGGGTCCTCGTGACAACCATGCACGGCACGACACGACATGACGGCTGGCTATTGTGGCGCGGCGCCGGCATGGCCGGCATGGTGCTCGGCCCTGTCATCGGGCCGCTGATCGTCTCCGGTTCGATGTGGAGGGGACTGTACATCGCAGACGCACTTCTGATGCTGGTCGCGGTCGGCATAGGCGCGTATTCAATCAAAGAAAGTTATGATGAGGAGAGTGTGTTCACATTCGACCTGCTGCTGCTCGCGCTGCTGCTCGGCCTCGGCCTGCTGAGCCCCTACCTGGCGCTGCTGGCGGCCAAGGAGCACGTAGCTTCCTGGCCGCTTACCGCGGCCATCGTGGTTTTCGGTGTTGCCTGCTTGATCGGCTTCTTCGTCCTCAATCGACGCTCGTCGCAGCCGTTGTTTGACACCAATATTGTCCTGGACAACAAGCGCTTGTGGATTACCGACCTCTTCGGAGCAATTCACGTTAGCGCGCTCTACGTGATCGTGGCGGCTTTCCCGGTGATCCTTGATGCGAGCACTGGCCTTTCGGCAGCCGAAATAGGCATCGTCATGCTGACGCTTACGATCCCCCTGATCACATTGCACCTACTCGCCCATCGTTTCCGCAAGAAATACGGACTCACCCGCCAAATAGAGACATTGATAGGGTGCATCCTAATCGTGCTGAGCGTGGTGTGGTGGTTTGCCGCCGCGCCGCGGAACCCGACGTATGCCATGGTCCTGCCGTCGCTATTCTTGATGGGCAGCGGATTCGGGATGATCCGCCTCTTTGGGCACATGGGAGTCATCAAGATGACCGGGAAGCGCTGGGCATCCACACTCTTCGGCACCCGAACCTTCAGCAACCATAGCGGCGCCGCCATCGGTGCGATCGTCATTGGTTTCGTCCTGGCAACTAGGTCGCTGCACGTTCTTTCGACTGATCCGCAGATCGCTGAGCAGGCTGCCACGGTCGTGGGCTGGGCCGTTGCCGTGGTGGTCGTCTCCTCGGCGATTTTCGCCGCGCTTAAGGACGAGTTTCTTGGCCTCGAGGACCCGCACTGGCATCAGCCCAAGGCGGCGTCACCGGTCAAGAATGATTGAGGGTCCCGCACCGTCCAAAGGGACAACGCTAAAAGCCCGGCTTTTCGAGCGATGCTCATCTACTCCCTGCTGGTCACGATCTATCTCGCCTACCTGGCTGTCGTTACGCGGGAATACTGTTATGGCCGGCAGTTGTGGTGCATGCTTTTGGTCTCGGCGCGGCGCAGCGATCGGCAGGCGCGCAATGGGCTATGAGATCAAAAGTAGGACTCTGCCGGGGTTCACCGGTGACCAGGGAAAGGGTGTCGAGGCAGGTGTGCGTTGTCTCATGGAGGAAGGTCCATGAACTCACTTGCGGAAATACAAGCATTCCATTCTCCTTGCAGCGCTACTCTGCGTGGCTCTGATCGAGTCCTTCAGTCATCGGCGGGTACTGGGTCCGGCCCTTTCCGACCTAGCCATCACAATGATGCTGCTGCTCGTTTTCCTGATCGTCTTTCATAGGCGGGTGAACCGTCTGGTGGCTTTCATTGCATTGGCCATCGCCGTGGCCAGCGGTTTGGCTGGCTACGTACTGCCTCCGGGTTACCCTGAAGCACCGCTTCGGTTGGTTTACCACAGTGCCGCGCTTGTACTGGTCGGTTTCGCGACCCTCGTGATTCTGCGAAATATCTTCCAGCAGCGCGTTGTCCGGTCCGACGATGTGCTTGGCGCGGTGTGCGGCTATCTGCTCGCAGCCGGAGCCTGGGCCAATCTCTTCATGCTGATCGAGATTTTTTCGCCCGGATCTTTCAGTGTAGGCCCGGGGTTCGCCCCAACGCTCGACACCTGGCACGGACGCATCGCCGTACTGACCTACGACAGCCAGCGTGGTGGAACCGGATCCCGTTTGCGGCGTGGGGTCTGATGGGGGCGACCGCCATCTGTTCGGTCGCGTTGGTGAGATTCGGCGCGCGAAGCCCCAAAGCGGAATCCAAATTGCTCTTGGTTTTACCGCTTGTTGTTGCCATCGCGTTCTTTCTCATCGCGGATATTGACAGCCCGCGCCGAGGCCTCATTCACGTGAAGCCACAAAATCTCCTGAGCTTCGCGCAATCCCTACGCGCACAATGATGGGAAATCCTGGCTATTGGATCAGTGTCCAAGTGACGCCAAAGAACCGGCCTGCTCTCCCCGCGGCTGACCGTATTGGACCAAAGTCTAATAGACAACGTTGCTGCTCTTCCCTACAATGCCGCTTGTGTATGTCATGGCGTAGATAATTCTTTCATAGACTGATGTATTTTTTAGGTTTTCATATCGTAGGACTGTCGTGTAGAAGCCGTTGTCAGAGCTTTTCCTAACCGCTTATGGAAACCATCGCTTGTCCCGATTGCGATCTGCTGCAGGAGTTGCCGGAGTTGCCTCCCGGTGCGAAGGCGCGCTGCCCGCGCTGCGCCTGTACGGTTGCGACCCGGATGGCTCAACCGATCGAGTTGCCCCTCGCCCTTACGGTCACCGCCGCCATCGCGTTTATCGTCGCCAATACCGCGCCCTTGATGAGTCTTTCCGCCGTTGGGCGCCACGCGAGCACGACTATCGGCGGCGGCGCCAAGGAGATGTTGTTTCAGGGTGAAGCGATTACCGGCATGATCGTTGCCTTCTGCGCCGTCATTGCCCCTGCGGGCTATATCCTCTTTATGCTGGCGGTCTTGCTCGCGGCGCGGCGGCCGCCAGCGCCGCATTGGGTCGACGAGATGCTGCGCGGGGCGGAGCTCATGCGGCCCTGGTCGATGAATGAAGTGATGTTGCTGGGCATCCTCGTGGCGCTGATCAAAATTGCCGAGCTGGCCACCGTGGAGCCGGGCATCGGCATGTACGCGGTGGGAGCGCTGGTGATTCTCTTTCCCGCCATCATGGTGACATTCGATCCGGGAGAAATTTGGCAGAGAGTGGAGTGGGCGGACGTGACGAGGAACGAGTGATGAGGGTCTGTCGAGTAACGTAACCAGTAAGCAGTAATCAGTGAGCAGACACACAGGTGTCGGGTTTCAGGTGTCAGGATTCGGGTTTCAGGTGTCAGGGTAAAGAGTGTCGAGGGATGAGGGAGGGAGAGTAGTGATTAGGAGTCAGTGGTTGCAGAGTTCAGGTGTCGGGTGTCAGGGTAAAGAGTGTCGAGGGACGAGTGTCGGGGGAAATGAGTGATGAGTGTCGAGGGAGAAGTACTTTGTTTTCAACACCCGACCCTCGACACTCATTTGTTTCGGATTTCGTGCTTCGGATTTCGGACTTTGATTGGAGAGTAGAACTATGAACGCCGTTCCACTCACTGCCGCTGAGGCGGGACTGGTTTCCTGCGAGATGTGCCGCTTGCTGTCGCAGCCGGCGGATCCCGCCGAGCCGGGCTACTGCCCGCGCTGCGGCGCGGAGCTCGTGTCGCGCCGCCACCATTCTATACAGTACACCTGGGCGCTCGTTGTCGCCGCGGCGATCTGTTACATCCCGGCAAACATGTTGCCGGTGCTCAATACGACTACGCTCGGTTCCACCGATTCCGACACCATCATGAGCGGCGTCGTATTTCTTTACACCTCGGGGTCCTGGCCGCTGGCGCTCATCGTCCTCATCGCCAGCGTGATGGTCCCGCTCGGGAAGCTGGTGGCGCTTGTTTATCTGCTGATCACTGTGCAGCGCGGCTCACTCGGCGGTCACCGCGAGCGCATACGCCTTTATCGCATGGTCGTATTTATCGGGCGGTGGTCGATGCTGGATGTCTTCGTCGACACGTTCACTGTTGCTCTCGTCCAACTCTCGCCGCTGATGTCGGTTGAGCCCGGTCCGGGAGTGCTATTCTTCGCAGCGGTGGTCGTGCTAACAATGATCGCCGCAGACTCTTTCGATCCCCGGCTGATCTGGGATTCGAGTGAGAGTGGGTTGTATGCGAAGTTTGGGTAGAGGCGAATCGGATTTTCTATGAAAAGCTATTCACCGCAGAGACGCCGAGTTCGCAGAGATCAGAGAATTTTTTTAGTCAAGAACTCTTTACTCCGCGTCCTCCGCGCCTCCGCGGTGCAATCTCCGAGTCCTGCTTCACAGGAATGCCTAAAGCGTCCCCTTCTTAAAGGGGAAGTTTCTAGCACGGAGAACCAGCATGGCTGAAAGCCCCGACAACCTTCCCCGAGCCACCGTCGTGCCGAGGCGGCGCCAGCGGATCTCCGTGGTCTGGATTATTCCGATCCTCGCTGCCGTGGTGGCCATCGGAATCGCGATCCAACGTATCCTGAGCGAAGGGCCAACCATTACGATCATCTTCAAATCCGCGGGAGGGGTCGAAGCTGGCAAGACCTTTGTCAAGTACAAGGATGTAAACATCGGACAGGTAACCGCCGTGCAGCTTTCCCAGGACCACTCTCACGTAGAGGTAACTGCGAAGATGGACAAAAGCGCGGCTGGCCTGATGGTCGCGGACGCAAAGTTCTGGGTCGTCGAGCCGCGCGTGACTTTGAGCGGGGTATCCGGCCTCAGTACTCTCCTCTCGGGTAACTTCATCGGTTTCGAAACGGGCAAGTCGGACAAACAGCAGCGGAGGTTCACCGGCCTCGAAGTGCCGCCGATCATCACAGGCGATCAGCCGGGGCGGCAGTTCGTGCTTAAAGCCGACAATCTCGGTTCGCTGGGGATCGGCTCACCGGTCTACTATCGTCGCCTTCAGGCGGGGCAGGTCATCGCCTATGACCTGTCGCGCGACAGGGAGGGGGTCGAGATCAAGGTTTTTATCAATTCGCCCTATGACCGCTATGTCAATGCTGGGACACGCTTTTGGAGCGCGAGCGGGATCGACGTCTCGCTGGGCGCTGGCGGAATAGACGTGCGCACCGAGTCTCTAGTCGCGCTGCTCGTGGGCGGCCTTGCATTCGAGACGCCGCCGTTCAGCACCAAGGCCGAGCCCGCGTCCGCGAACACCGTATTTACCCTATACAAGGACCAGAACACTGCAATGAAACAGCCAGAGTCCGTCTCAGCGCGCTATGTGCTCCATTTCCACGAATCCTTGCGTGGGCTGTCGGTGGGCGCCCCGGTGACGTTCCTCGGACTCCCGGGCGGTGAGGTCACCGCGGTTGGTCTCGAGATTGACCCGGCAACGAAGAGTCTTAGAGGTCGCGTGGAGATCGTGGCCTATCCCGAGCGCCTTATCGCGCAGTTAACTCCAAAGCAGGCGGCGACCGTCGTCGAGCAGGACATACAAAAGCGCCATGCCTTCGTCGAGACCATGGTCGAGAAACGGGGGCTGCGCGCCCAGCTCCGAAGCGGAAATCTCATAACCGGGCAGCTCTACGTCGCTTTCGACTTTTTCCCGGGCGCGCGCCCGGCGAAGATCAACTGGAGCCGGGAGCCGGTAGAGTTTCCGGTCGTTCCGAGTACAGTCCAGGACATCGAG
>Ga0081455_10005359_pt1 | contig 14082 bp, 12 predicted proteins | sample TabmetS3T2R1_FD_70207 | JGI IMG/M metagenome (GOLD analysis project Ga0081455, IMG submission 70207) | Tabebuia heterophylla rhizosphere microbial communities from the University of Puerto Rico - S3T2R1 | ecosystem: Host-associated > Plants > Roots > Rhizosphere ... | reverse complement strand
GAAGCGGGGCGGAAGCATAAAGCCCCAGGGTGAAGCGAAAGCGGAACCCCATAGGCATCAAGCTAAGGCCCCCAAACTGGGCTGATGGAGGCGTTGAAAAGTAGAAGGGCGCTTTTTACGTTTATTGATACGGCAGCTACTTGCCATCACACGCCCCATTTCTGTTAAGACCTCACAGAGGTCGCGCAAATTGTGCAAAGCACTTGCCAGATGCCAGGCATTTTTTGACAAGGCTTTGCCTGCTTTGAAAATGCTCTGTTGCACAGGGTTCCAATTGTTCGTGAGCATGACCCAATGTTGAATCAAGAGTGTCAAAAGTTTGGTATAAACCTCACACAAAACTCGGTAAGGTTTCCGGCTGCGAGATTCGTCAACTCGACCGTGGCTCTTCCAAAACTTAAAACACAGTTCAATCTGCCAACGAACGCGCAGCAGGACCAGTGCTTCCTCCAGCGTCAGGCTCTCTGCTGGGATATTGGTCACGATCAAATTCCAGTCGCAAAACACGAGTTGCCGTTGACTCGGCGTCGTCCCCCTTTTATGGGCCTTTTGCCACAACTTGCGCCGACGCTCAGCGCTAACCTTTGGCGGGACGCGCTGCCCCAGCAACCGACACCGCCAGCGATGGCTAGCGCTCAGTTCGATTTCCATCTCGAACTGATCATTCCTATGCGACTGCAAAAAACTGGTGAAGTCCAGTTGTTGGCCACTGTAGAAGACTTCTGTTGCCGCGTGCACTCGCGAGAGCATATAACTGCTCTCGTTCTGGACCTGGACGAAGCGTTTCACACTCCAATAGCCCAAGTCTGCCAGGCGCAGCGAGCCTTCGGGCATGGGCAGGTGCTGGACTTCCGCGCTCAAATCTGGCTCTCGTCCGGCGTGCAAAAAAGGACCTTCGAGTTGGCCGCTGCGCAATTCCCAGCGGACCTGAACCTTGAGCGCAGCTCCGGAAGTGTCGCCACCGCAGCTAGGCCACAGCGTTCTCAGTTCATCCGGCAAAACAATGATGCTGCTGTCCTGCAGATAGACTCCGGTAAAGCGTTCCAGAATTGGCAAAGTCGCTGGATCTTTCTTGAGCAGAAGTTTGACCGCCGCTTCCAACACCTGTTTGGCGCACGCGGCGGATTGAGGTGTGAAGCGTTGATCCAATCCTTGCGGGCTGATCTCTATTCCCAACAATGCTGCCGTTTGTGTCATTTCTTCCAAAGACGCCTCCGGATTGGCCATCCAGCTAAAAACCAGTGTTTGGATAAAGCTGGCGCCGTCGAGTTTGACTTCGCGTTGGACAAAACCGCTCTCACGTCCAGCTTGTTTGGATGTGGTAGTCAAAACTTCCTGCATTGCACGAGCAATTTGCGTTATTTTGTTCAATATGGAATCTCACCTGGCTTGGATTTAACTACTTATTCAATCCTATTTTGCCAGTTGAGATTCCATTTTCTAATCCGTTACCTTGATGCCTATGGGGTTCCGCCTTCGGCTCTACCCTGGGCTTTATGCTGTCACCCGCTTCGCCCAGATTTTGTACAAACAGGTTCCATTGCCCAGCCTGTAAACTGAGTAAGAAGTAGTAGTTAAACCCAGTTTACAGGAGGCAGTGGATTGCGAAAGTTTAGCATCAATGTACGATTCTCGACGACGTCCAATTGGGTTGATTTGACCGACCATGCTTTGCTTATGGCGGCCTGGCAATTTGCCGAACAATTGGGGGTCTTCAAACATTGGCAAAAACTCCAATGGAAAATGAAGAAAGTTCGTTATACGCCCATCGATAAAATGAAAACCTTATGGGCTTCAATCGTCGTTGGGTGTGAACACACTTACGAGATCAACGATAAACTTGGCGAACACGAACAAGCAATTGCTCAGGCCGTAGGACTGCCCCGTTTTCCTGACCAATCGCAGGTCAACCGATGGTTGCGCGCAACCAGGCAAGAACATCTCACGCAGTTCCGTCAGGTTCATTTGCAGTTGCTTGCCGCACATAGCCGCGCACGCTTCAAAGCCAATTGGTTCGTCATGCCCAATGGCGAGCCAATGCTGGTCGCCGACATCGATCAACGTGCGCTCGCCGTGCGCGGCAAGCAGTTCGTCTTAGCCAAAAGCGGCTACTTCGGTCGCAAGCGAGGCCGGCGTGGTTATCAGTTAACAGCTCTTTTTCTCGGCGGCGCAATCGGTGAGATCGTCAATGAATACTTTGATCCCGGCGATACTCAGATTGGTTTCCGGATAAATGACCTGATTGAAAGCCTGGCCTGTCTCTGCAAACAAATTGATATCCAATCTACCCAGGTCTTCATCAGAGGCGATGCAGCGCTTGGGACGCCTGCGATCATTGCACAAGTGCGAACAGCAGGCTTTCACTTTTTATTCAAGGGCCTCTCACCGCAACGCGCACGGAAGCTTGCCCAGCAAGCCAGTGGGACATTCTGGCGGGGCAAAGACGGCGCAGAAGGCGAACGACGCTGGATCAGTGACCTGGGCGAAATCGATCACATTGACCAGTCGGTTGCAAACAAAGGAGCGAAGGTGCGAGCGCGAACGATTCTGCAGCTTCGAATTGTTCCGCCTCGAATCCCTAGACTGGGGGCCCATCGTCGTCGCAAAAAACAAGAAGGCCATCGCATCGAGCATAGTTATTATTTGACTGACTTGTCGCAAGAACGATTGCCTACTACAAATACGCTGGAGATCTATGATAGCCGTGCGACCATTGAGCGCTACTTCTATGACGAGACATATTCTTTGGGCGCGCAGCATGTGCGAACAAGTCACTTTGAAGGAGCTGCGCTTTTTCAATTTCTTGTCGCAACCACGAACAATCTTTTGCGATGGATGCAGCACGATGTTTTCAAAGACACGGATCTGGAAAAGATCGGGCTTGGTCGTTTGATTCACCAAGCCATGCAGATTCCTGCTCGACTCAAACAAGAAGGCGATGTTTTGACCGTTGAAATGCCTTCCAATCACCATTGGGTCAAGCGTCTGCAGCCAAACTGGACTGGACTGAAGTCGTCAAGCCCGGAAACCGTGAGTGATGCGAGCCTCACCGATGTCTCCAACAGACCTAGTCTTAATTGAGCTCCTCAAAACAGGGGGCCAATTATTAAAAACGGCCTCCTGTTTGTACAAAATCTGGGCATCCGCGGGCTAAGAACGCGTCAAAATGCGGGTAAAGACAAGTCTCTACTCCGACGCCTGCTGCGGCAGGCTGAAAATCGGAGAAAAGGTTAGTATGTCTTAGGTAGTGGGCTCTAGGTACTGGCTCTTCCGCGTCAACTTGCAGCCAATTCTTCTTCGAGCAACTGCCGTTCATACAAATCGGCGTAAGCGCCGCCGAGCCGCATCAACTCTTCGTGCGAGCCGCGCTCGACGATTCTGCCGTGGTCGAGCACGCAGATCAGGTCGGCGTCTTTGACCGTCGAAATCCTGTGCGCGACGATCAGCGTCGTGCGCGAGCGCATCACGTCACGCAGGCCCGAAAGAATCTTCTCCTCGGTGTAGGTGTCAACGGCGGAGAGCGCGTCGTCGAGGATCAGTATTCGCGGCTCGCGGATGACGGCGCGCGCGATCGCCGCGCGCTGCTTCTGCCCGCCCGAGAGCGTGATGCCGCGCTCGCCCAGAATGGTCAGATATTTCTGCGTGAATCCGTTCACGTCGTCGGCCAGCCCCGCGGTTTCGGCGGCCCGTACGATCTTCTTCTCCAGATCAGGCTGGCCGTTGTGGACCCCGAAAGCGATGTTTTCGGCCAGCGTCTCGCTGAACAGGAAAGTCTCTTGAGGAACGTAGCCGACGTTTTCGCGCAACCGCTTCAACGGAATCTCCCTGACCGGCTTGTCGTCGATCAGAACCATTCCCGGCTCGGCGTCCAAAAGTCGTGGAATCAGATTCATCAGCGTCGATTTGCCCGCGCCGGTCCGCCCGATGAACGCCACTGTCCACCCAGGCTCGATCACTAAATTTATCTCCCGCAAAACCGGCTGCTCTTCGGGCGAATAGTGAAATGTCAAATCACGAAACTCAATCTTTCCCTGGATCTCCTCGCCCCGTCGCCCCTCGCGTGAGTCGCCCCGTCGCAATTCAGGCGCGTCCGCAATGGCGGGCTCGATCCGCATGATCTCATGCATTCGCTTCAGGCTCGCCGCGCCGCGCTGCACGAGGTTCGTTACGTAACCCATTGCGATCAGGGGCCAGATCAGTAGCTCCAGATAGAGGTTGAAAGCGGTGAATTCGCCAATGGTCATGCGCCCCCGGGCCGCTTCATATCCTCCGATCAGCAGGATCGCCGCGAACCCCAGCCCGATGAAAAATTGCATCAAGGGCCGGAAGACGGCGGACAGCCTCACCAGGCTCATGTTGCGGTCGACGTATTGCCGGTTTAGCCACGCGAACTCGTTCTTTTCAGCCTCCTCTTGCGCGAAGGCGCGGATGACGCGCACGCCGGTCAGGTTCTCCTGCGCGCGCGCGGTGATGTCCGAAAAGAAGGCCTGAATCCTTTCAAACCGCACGTGAATCTGATGGCCGAAATATTTCACAGTCAACGTCACGAACGGCATCGTCAGCAGCATGATCAATGTCAGTTTGCCGCTGATCCGAAACATCAGCGGCAGGATGATCAGCACGCGGAAGAGGGTTTGCTCGCTGTACATGATCGCGGGGCCGACTATCTGGCGGACCGCGCCGAGGTCGTTGGTCGCGCGCGCCATCAGATCGCCTGTGCGATGGCGCTGGAAGAATTGGAGCGGGAGTTTCTGCAAATGGCCGTAGAAATCCTGCCGCAGGTCGTATTCGATGTAGCGCGACATGTTGATCAACGTGCGCCGCTGAAAGTACAGGAAGACGCCGCTCAGAAGCTGCGAGCCGACGATCAGCGCGACGTATTTCGTCAGCCCCCGGCCCGTGGCCCCTGGCGCGCTCAGGTAATCAATCGCCACGCCCGTGTAGCGCGGCGTGAAGACGCCCAGCGCGACCGAGACGAGCACGAAGAGCGTGCCGAAGATCAATCGCCATCTGTATTTTTTCAGGTAGAAGAGAAGCCAATCGCGGCCCGTCGTGAAATTCGACGCGATGTCGGACGCGCGCGCCGGCGCGGAAGCGGATGTGATTTTATCGCTCAACTCGTATATGACCTCAACGAACGAGCCACCAACCCTATCCCCGCCGCAAGCAGGCCGAGCATGATCAATGTATTCGTCAGACTGGTCGGGCTGAAGTAGACGTGCAGATTCGCGATGATGCCGACCAGCATGACGATCACGCCGCCGAACGTCAGTATCCATCCGAACACCGAACGCCCGTCGAAAAACAACAGGCCGATGCCCAGCAGCAGCGGTATCAGCGACACGCCGAAGGCGTTGTACCCCCACAGCGTCCAATACCCGCTCATCACCGTCACGCGGCTCAGAAACAGATAGCCTCCGGCGATCACCATTCCGAGGCCGAAAATGAACTGGCCGACGCCCCCGGGCGTGCCGCCCGCCCCACGAATTTTATCTTTTTCGTCCATTTGTTATTGCTCCTGGGAGCGCCGCCCATCCTTGCCTGCCTGGCTTCATAAGATGTCTGTTTTCCAGTAAAGTGGCGCCTGCGCCAGCCAGGCAGGCAAGGATGGGCGGCGCTCCCAGGCATTCTACTTTGCGCGGAACGACCATCTCAAGAAAGAATCCGTTTCAAGGAATGAGCGACCGACCACTCCACGATCAACTCTTCGACCAATTGGCGGGCGAGGCCGCCGCCTGCGTCGTCTGCGAGCGGATGCGCGAACGCAAGGCGGTGTTGAGCCGGCTCAACGGCGCGCTCAACCCGAGTGTGATGTTCATCGCCGAGGCCCCGGGCCGCAACGGCGCCGACCGGACGCGTATCCCGTTTCACGGCGACACGTCGGGCAGGAACTTCGAATCGCTTCTGGCCTCAATCGATCTGACGCGCGACGAAATCTTCATCACCAACGCCGTCCTCTGCAGCCCGCGCAAACCTTCCGGCGCGAACGACAAACCCGCCCGGTCGGAGATTCGCAACTGCTCCGATTTCCTGCGCCGCCAGATCGAATTGATCAATCCGCCGGTCGTCGCCACGCTCGGCGCGGTCGCGCTCGACGCTCTGAAATTGATCGAGGATCACGATTACCAACTGCGCGACGCGGCGGCGAGAATCCTGCGCTGGAACGGGCGCTTGCTCGTGCCCCTCTATCACCCCAGCCCCCAGGTCATAATCACCGTGCGGACGCTCGAAGAGCAGAAACGCGATTTCCGCTCGATCCTGAGAGCGATTAAGCGGTCGAACGCCAAATAGAATCTTCCGACCCTGGATACGCGTCGCTTCCAGCGCGCAGTCTCAGGCCTTAGGCACATTGATTGAACCCGGGCGCTTCTGAAGGCGCCTTGCTTGCACTGCTCGTTTATCACCTGCGACTGTGCGGATCGAGCCCAAAGCGCGCCGCGGACCTCCGACGGGTCTACCATCCGAGACTGCGCGCTGGAAGCGACGCGTACCCAGGGAAGGCCGAAACTTTCGCCACAAAAATTCCATTTCAACGTTTAAACAGTCAGCCGAGTAGATGTATTCGAGCGCGCGATTAGCTCCGCAAACTACACGCCAATTCCGGAGTCGAGTCTAAGAATGGAAATCGCGTTGATGGCTGAAAAAATCGAGGGCCAGGACGAGAGCCGCGACCGCGAGGGAGCGGTCGTAGCCACGGCTCGTCTAATAATCCGCGCGAAAGCCGGTGACATGGCGGCCTTCGATCAGATCATCACCAACCACCAACGGCGGGTCATCTCGCTGGCGTGGCGGCTGCTGGGCAACCGGGAAGACGCGCGCGACGCCGCGCAGGAGACGTTTCTGCGCGTTTACAAATCCTTCGGCAGGTTCGACCCGGCGCAAGATTTTACCGGCTGGCTTTATCGCATAGCCGTCAACGTCTGCCGCGACCTGGCGCGAAAACGCAGAGGCGATCATTTTTCGCTCGAAGCCGAGGTCGAATCCGGGGCCATCGCGGAACCGGCCAGCCCCCACAACACCGAATCGGCGGCGATGCTCGCGCAGGAACAGGCGATCCTGATGCGCGCGCTCGCCACGCTGCCCGAAAAAGAGCGTGCCGCAATCGTACTGCGCGACCTGGAAGGGCTGGACACGGAAGAGGTGGCGAGAATTTTAGGCTCAAGCCCCACTACCGTCAGGTCGCAGATCAGCGCGGCGCGGGTGAAAATCAAGGCGTTCAGAGAACGCTTTTTGAAGAGAGGCGCAGTAACGCGCGCGTAAGCAAGCGGCGCTTCGGTGGCGCCACAACCGCTTGATTACGCGCGCGGCGCTGTACCAATTGTGAGGCCCTAACTATGCGATGCACACACGCTGAAAAATTGATTCCGCTTTTCGCAGGCGACGATCTGCCCGCGCGGGAGGCGGACGCTTTACGACGACATCTGAAATCCTGTCCGAACTGCCGCCGGCTCGCCGCCGAATTTGAAGAGAGCCGCGACTGGCTGCGCGGATTCGCTGCGCCGCTATTCGACGAAGCGATGCTGGACGGCGTGCGCAGTTCGGTGTTGAGGAATATCGGGGCGATTGAAAACCGCGCGCGATGGCTTCAATGGATTGTTCCGGGCTGGAACCTGAGATTTACGGCTTCTGTGGCCGTGTTGCTGTTGACCGTATTCGTCGCCACGTATGCCTATCGTGGCAGGAAACCGCAAACTATTCCTGACAATGGGAGTGTTGTGAAGATCAATCCAGGCGGCGGCCAAAAACATTCTACCGGCGACCCGAAGAGAAACGACGAGGTAAATCCCTCGCCTGTTCCGGCCCAACGGCTACCGCCGAAACGCGAGCGCCGAATTAACGAGAATCGCGGCGTCAAGCCGGTTCGATTGCCAGACATAGCGGTCGTAAATGCGCCAATCATTCCGCCGATAATAAACATCGGGCCTGTCTTCGAACCGCTGCCGGGCTCTGACATGGCAATGGATGATGCGGTATTCAATCGGGAAATGACGCGGATCGAATTTCAGACCGCCGACCCGAACATCCGCATCATTTGGCTGGCGCCGAAAGATTCAGATCCATCTTTAACCAAACCGAACACCAACACTCGATAATCGAAGGAGCCTTCATGTCGCGTTGCGACGCCTTGAAAGAACGAAAAGCGCGGCGCGAGGGTAGGGCAAACTGGCAGTTTGCCTTGACTCCTTCGATGAGGTCTTTCGGGAAAACCAGGCAAACTGCCAGTTTGCCCTACTCTTTTCGGAGGAGACAATGAAACCGAAATTTATTGCGCTTCTATTTTCTCTCTTACTGGTTTGCGCAATGCCGGCGTCTTACGAGTTTGCGCAAACAATCGACGAACAAAAGAAAGACGAAAAAGCTCCGGCGCGGGATGTCAAACAGTTTTCAGTCAAACTTTTCGAGATTAAGTATCGCTCTCCAAACAGTTTGCGCGAATCTGTACAGGCGCTGGGCAGCGGCTTCGGGAATGCGACGATCTTCGCGAACGAGAATCTCAAAACACTGACTGTCAGAGACTTCCCGGAAAATATCGCGGCAATTGAAGAGGCTCTGAAGCGGCTGGACGTTCCCGACAAATCGCCGGTCAGCCTGGAATTCCAGCTCCACCTGATCGCGGCGTCAATGACGCCGTCGGAAAACGCCTCGCTGCCGAAAATTCTGGAGCCTGTCGTAGAACAGCTCAAATCAACGCTGAAATTCACTAACTACCGCTACGTAAGTTCGGCGCTGAATAGGGTCAGCGATCGCGGAAAAGTTGAATCGAGCGGCGTCACAGGCTCGCTATTCCCTACGCCGGCCGGCGTCATCAATAGCGCTGACAATCCGTCATTTTATCAATGCAGCCTTTCAAGAGTCGCGCTCACGCAGGACGCGGCCGGCAAAGAAAGCATTCAGATAGAGATGTTCAGGTTCGGCGTCTCTGTGCCGGTCAAGATCGGGTTAAATAACACGCAATACAAAGACATCGGCATTGTGACCCCACTCAGTTTGCGCGAAGGAGAGATGGCCGTTGTAGGAACCGCCAACATTGGCGGGTCGGACGAGGCGATCATCGTGGTAATTTCCGTCAAAAAAACTAAGTAGAGAGGAGAGATGTAATGAACCTGAAATTCCGATGGATGTTCTGTGTTTTCGTTCTGTTCACTCTTTCAATCCCTGTCCGGGCGCAATTCATCAGCAGATCAGAAACTAAATCCATCTCGGTCAATGGAGAGGCGGAGATTCGCGTCGTGCCGGACGAGGTGATATTGACACTCGGCGTGGAAACCTTCGATAAGGTTCTCAAACTGGCCAAAAGCCTCAACGACGAGCGAATCAAAAAGACGATCTCAATAGCCCAAGGCTACGGCGTTCCGGCTGAATACATACAGACCGATTATATTAGTATTGCGCCACAATACCATTATAACAATTCCGTTCCAACCCTGGTCGGCTACTTCGTTCGTAAGACGGTAGTGATCCGACTGAAAGACATCTCGAAATTCGAAGACATCCTTTCCGATTCGCTCGAAGCAGGCGCGACTCACGTCCATGGAATCGAGTTTCGCACAACGGAACTGAGGAAGCATCGCGATCAGGCGCGCATGGCCGCCATGAAAGCCGCTCAGGAAAAGGCCGAATTGTTGACGAGGGAGACAGGCGCCAAGCTCGGAAAGGTATTGTCAATTGGCGAGGCGTCATTCGGATACTGGTCGAGTTATGGTTCCTGGTGGGGGCAGCATTATGGAGGAGGGATGAGTCAAAATGTGACGCAGAGCTTCGGCGGAGTTTCTATGGGCAGTGACAGCACTCTTGCGCCCGGCCATATCTCCATCCGGGCGACTGTCGGCGCGAGCTTTGCGATCGAGTAAAGCAAAATAGTAAGGGCGAGATTAAAGATGGGAGTTGGATTTGAAGGAACCGGACGGCGGATATATCTACTTCAAACGTCCCAAACAGTAACCTCGCGCCTGACCTCTATACCCCTCAACCCGACTGAACACACAACAGGGCGGATATCGAATCCGCCCCATTCTCTTTTCACATCCAAGTCATTGCGATATAACAGCCACGCGGATTCACAATTTTTTTGAACTCTGAGAGTGGTTTGCCGTTTGTGAAACGGCTCCCCGCAATTTCATTTGCATCAGATCGCAATCATCCGATATCAACTAAGAGGCCGAATGATGAAACTCGTGATAGCAAACCTTGCTCTGTTTCTGTTTCCGGTCTGCATATTGTCCGTCGCATTCGCTCAGAACTCGAATCAACCCGCGGCCCAGACTCCGAATCAACCGGCGCCGATTCCCCTCTGGGCGAACGGCGCGCCGGGAGCGAAGGGCGACGCGCCCGACGACGTTCCGAGCGTCCAGCTTTATCAACCGCCCGCTGACAAAGCCTCCGGCGCGGTGATCGTCGTCTGTCCCGGCGGCAGTTACTCTCATCTCGCGCCGCACGAAGGACACGACATCGCGGTGTGGCTCAACGGCGTCGGCGTGACCGCGGTCGTTTTGAAATACCGCCTGGGGCCGAAATATCAACACCCGGCGATGATGCAGGACGCGCTGCGCGCGATTCGCTTCACACGGTCGAAAGCCGCTGAATGGAAGATCGATCCGAATCGCGTGGGCGTCATGGGCTTTTCGGCGGGGGGGCATCTGGCATCGACCGCCGCCACTCAGTTCAACGTCGGCGACCCGAACGCGAGCGACCCGGTTGAAAAGCTGAGCAGCCGTCCCGACCTTCTGATCCTCGGCTACCCGGTTATAACGATGACCGATCCATTCGCGCACAAAGGCTCGCGGCGAAATCTGCTGGGCGAAAATCCGCCGGGGCAGTTGATTGACCTGATGTCGAACGAGAAACAGGTCACCGACCAAACTCCGCCGACCTTTTTATTTCACACCGGCGACGATCCGGTCGTGCCGGTCGAGAACAGCTTGATGTTCGCCCTCGCGCTGCGCAAGAAGAAGGTCCCGTATGAGTTGCACGTTTACGAACACGGGCGACACGGCGTCGGACTGGCGTCGAACGACCCGGCGTTAAGCACATGGCCGAGGCTGCTCGAAAACTGGCTGCGCGCCAGGGGCTTCGTGAATCAGTCGCGGCGCGTCTCGGATGCGGCGCCCGCCAAATACCGCAATCCGGAGCTTGTCCGCCTGATCGACGAGTTGCGAGTCGCGCCTCCAGAATTCGCCGCAGACTCGATGATCAAACTCTCGGCCCACCCGGAGATTGACGACAAATGGAGAGCGGAGATTCTCGAAGAGGCGTTCAGAATCGCGTTCGACGCGCAACACCCGTATAAGTTGAAACACCTGAACGAGTCTCAATTGGAGACTCGAACCGGGTACAAGGGCATGGCCTACGACCTGAAGATGGACAGGCTGTCGCTGCAACTGCTCGCGATTCTCAACCTGGTACGGCTCGACCAGAAGAAGGCGCGCTTGCTGTGGGGCGAAATGCAGAAGCCTAAGCTGGAGCCGCTCAGCTGCGAGGAGACGCTCCTCTATGACGTCACCGATTACTACCGCGCCATGGCGGAGATGGCGCGGAAGGCGTTCACGCCGGAAGAGATGAGAATCGGCGAGGAGATACAATTCGTCGACTCTCACATCGTCAACATCGCTTCCCCGGCCGAGGTCACGGAGGCCGCCGTTGCGATTGCGGACTTGAAGACCACGCCCGCTCAATTCAATACGCTGGTCGAAACCTACAGCCGCGCGCTCGAAAACGTCGCGAACGACAACCGCTCGTTCTGGTTCAACCCCGATCAACTCTCGGCCGCGCCACTCGCGCTCGCCGGGGCGTGCGAGCGGCGCGAGTTTCCTGCGGACTTCCTGCTCATTCGCTTTCGCGATTATCTGGTCAGACAACTGAACGCGCCACGCTGCGCCGACAATCTGCCGAGCGATGGAAAGATCGTCCGGCCCCCGAAATTCGTGACCGACCTCAACGCGGCTTTGGACCGCTATGAATATATTCCGAAGATCACTGATGACGACGTCAAACCGCGTAAGATAGAGCCCGCAGCCTCGTTTTATACTTACTGGACGACGCCTCGCGCCAGGAGCCTCATTGAGAAAATATATGTCCTGCGCTTCGGCCAGACGCTTAAACAAACGACCAGGGCGAAATCTAACAAGCCGCCCCAGCCGTTGTCGTTTGAAGCCAGGCAATCTTCAGAGTGGCAATACCAATTGAGCGATTTTCTGCGCGAGATGGCCGAGTGGAAGCCGGAACACGAAGCGTCGGCTGACGATTACTTCCACCAGAAATGCCATCTGTTCAACGAGCTGCTCGAATTATCGCCGAACAGTTCGATGCGGCTGAGGATGCTCGGCGAGTACATGGCCTTCCTGGAGCAGAATCGCTTCGAGCGCGAGAGCTTCATCGAATGGTTCGTCCACGTGTCAGACCTGCTGCGCCGTATTCGTTCTATGGAGGTAGAAGAGAAGAAACTGTCGCTCGAAGCGCTGCGATATTCAAATGACCACGTGCTCCAGCTTTGCGTAAAGCTCATGCCCGCGATCGGGGCCGCGGTTCAGGCCTCGCCTAAAACTCCCGCGCCATAATCATGCGAACCTTCATTGCCATCGAGATCCCTTCCGAGGTCAAATCCGCGCTCGCGGCTTTGCAAGATGATTTGCGGCGCGCGGGCGCTGACGTCAGTTGGACAAGGCCCGAAAACATTCACCTGACGCTGAGATTCCTCGGCGAGGTCGATGAAAGTCGGATCGGAGAGGTCGAGAAAGTCTGCGTCGCTTCGGCCGCCGAATTCCGGCCCTTCACTCTAAGCCTCAACGACACGGGCGTCTTTCCGAACTCGAGACAACCGCGAGTCCTCTGGGCCGGATTGGCGGGCGAGACCGAGAAGGCCGTCGAGATGCGGAAGCGCCTCAATGATGGGCTTGCCCTGATCGGCTTCGAGCCTGAGGAGAAGGATTTTCGACCTCACCTGACGATCGGACGGGTGAAATCCAACAAGAAGACACGCGAACTGCTCGCGCTCGCGGACGCGCGTCGAGTTCCCGAGTTGTCATTTGTGGTCACCGAGATTGTCTTGATGAAGAGCGAACTGCATCCGGCGGGAGCGCGATATACACCGATAGCTAAGGTTTCCCTGTCATGAATTGGACATATAGGACCTATAGAGCCTATAGGACTGCTCAGTCCTATAGGTCCTATAGGTCCTATTCATAGTGTGATTCCATCGTCGCTGCGGCCCAGAATGAGCGCGACGTTTTTGGCCAGGGCGACCGGTTCGACGGGCTTCGCGAGGTGGCGCTGGAATCCGGCGGCGAGGGCGTTCTTTTTGTCCTGGGCCGACGCATAGGCCGTCAAGGCGATGGCGGGCACGTCAGCGCCGTTCTCCGGCGGCAGCGCGCGAATCTTTTTGATCAAGACGTAACCGTCCTCTACAGGCATTCCGATGTCCGAGACCAGGACGTCTGGCCTCCATTGGCCGAAAATCTCCATGGCCTCGGCGGCCGACCCGGCGGTGCGAATCTCGGCGCCGTAGCGGGTGAGCATCACGCTTAGGATTTCGCGCGTGTCGTGTTCGTCATCGACGACCAGGACCCGAACGCCGCTAAGCTTGCCCGCGCGCGTCGGCGTCTGATCAACTTCTGGGCGGTCGGGCCACAACTCCGAGGCATCGCCCTCCACGCTCTGAGTCGCCAGCGGCAGCGTTATCATGAAGTCGCTCCCCTGCCCTTCTCCGCGGCTGTAGGCGTATATCGCGCCGCCATGCAACTCGACGATGTGTTTGACGATAGCCAGCCCCAGTCCGAGTCCGCCCTGGCGCCGCCTCGACGTGCTGTCCATCTGAGAGAACCGGTCGAAGACGTACGGCAGGTATTCAGGATCGATTCCCTGCCCCGTGTCGCTGACGATCAGCAGCGCTTTGCCCTCCAGTCTTTCGAGACGGACCTCGATCAGGCCGCCCTGGGGCGTGAACTTGATGGCGTTCGAGAGCAAGTTCCAGACGACCTGTCTCAGTCGCTCCTGATCGCCGTTGAACGGCCCGACCCAGGGTTCGAGCACGATCTGCATTCTCAGACTCTTCGCCTCGACCGACTGCCGGACGGCGTCGACGGCGGC